>Ga0105048_10001164_pt1 | contig 42504 bp, 36 predicted proteins | sample MAT05_FD_78382 | JGI IMG/M metagenome (GOLD analysis project Ga0105048, IMG submission 78382) | Freshwater microbial communities from Lake Fryxell liftoff mats and glacier meltwater in Antarctica - MAT-05 | ecosystem: Environmental > Aquatic > Freshwater > Ice > Liftoff microbial mat | place... | reverse complement strand
GATCTCAGAACCCCCCAGAATTGGGGGGCAGGGGGGCGGTTCGGGCGACAATTTGGGACTTCTGAGAGGTTTAGAATTCACATTTTTGAGAAATCTTCGATTTCTCAAAAATGTTGGTAATGACAAGCTTCTTGGGAGAGGGATTTAGGGTGAGGGTCTATACTGGCTGTACAACAGGGTTTCCAGCACTTCCACAAAAACTGTCCGAAGTATTGACTTAGGAGATTTCTGAGAAAGATGTTACCCCTGTAGGGGCGTTCGCGTAGCGTGTGCTTTGCACTTAGCATCCGGCAAACAGAGCCTTGAATCGACCAGAAGGTCATTGCCCGGATGCTTCGCCCTTCCGATTCCTGATATAAACTTTTCTGGAAATCTCCTCATTTCTGTTAGCCTGCACTAGTGGTCTGTCCAGAGTTATTTGTGGATTGACCTGAATCTTGCAACGTCCGAGGCAGCAGACTTTAATCCTTGTTGCGGCTTTAACCGGCAGACCTGCCTTAAATAACCTTTCACTTAAATCTTTCACTTAACGTATCAGTAAAACTACGCTCTAATAGACCCATCAGTCCGCTTCACTTCCCCTTTGCTAATGCATACTTGTCCTTTAAGATGTGAAATTTCAGTGAAAACTTGATAAAGTCTGAACATGATTGGATGGAGGGTAGCATCAATACTGGGTAATCTAGCTCCATCAGATCAGGGCAGCATTGCATCAGGGGTAGAAATGACAGAGTCTATGGAATTTGAGATGCTTCAACGTTCTCGATTAGAGCCAGAGCAAGAGGTGACTGACCAAGTTAGTGATCTCTCTCAAGCAGACCAGACGTTTTATAACTTAATGACGGTAGAAGTGTGGTCAATCGCCAAGACAATGGACGAGTTACAGCCGGGATTCTGGGCTGAGTATATGCGAAACCGGCAGGCGATCGCCCAGCAACAAATGCAGGAGCGTAGACACCAGGAGACAGCCAAAATCACGAAGCCGACGCAGCACCGGACTTTCCGCCACCCGTCTCCTATTTTGCATACTGCCGCAGAACCCGCTCCAGCAAGAGTCTCAGTGTTTTCTCAGGATTTAGAGCGAGACCTGCCCTCTTTGCAGCAATCCTTACGCCCTACGAAAACAAAGTCTGAAACCGCAGTAAAGCCGCCTGTTTTACCGCATCTAATTTCAGTGTTACCCCATTTGCTCCATTTTCCAGCAATTAAGGTTTTGCCCTCTCCCCTTAATCCAGTCAGCCAAGCCCCTAAGACAGAAATGCGGGGCATGATTTCCGTCGTAGCTGCCTGCTGGTTGACTCCCCATTTCCTGGTTTCTACTCCAGATTCTAATCCGACAGCTTTTGTGTTGCAAAAGCAAGATGCACTCATTGTGCAGCCTGGACAAGTGGTTATATGTCAGCTTGGGTTTCAGTTAAACGATCTTTGCTCAACGGTGCACGTTCGCTTGGTGAAGTCTTTCCAGTCCTACCAGGGGCTAACCGCGACGTGGGCAGCTAAAACCTTTAGCCCTGCCGAGGCTTCCTTGGACTTTGCTCCGACTGAAGCGGTGATTAAATTGACTAATCAGAGCGATCGGCCCTGTAGATTGCAGGCAGGACAAGCGTTCTGTCGTCTAGAGTTCTATTGCCCAGCCACTAATTTGCCCCATCTGCTTCTGCTAGAAACCACTCAATCTGCTGAGTTGCATCCACCTCTATTGACGACCTAAATTTCTTTTCGCTGCCTTATGTCTAATCAAACTCCGCAACCGATCGCTGATATTAGTGTCACAGAATTGGCCAGCCGCCTCGCAACTGGTACTGAGGGGCTGCAATTGGTGGATGTGAGGGAGTCAGAGGAAGTGGAAACTGCCAGTTTGAATGGGTTTGAGAACTTCCCACTGAGCCAGTTTGCCGAGTGGTCTCCCCACATTCACGAACGTCTTGATCCCCACGTTGAAACCCTGGTTCTGTGTCACCACGGAATGCGATCGGCTCAGATGTGCCAATGGCTCGTCAATCAAGGATTCACCCATGTCAGAAATATTCAGGGTGGTATTCATGCCTATGCCGTTGGGGTTGACCCTACAATGCCTCGGTATTGAAACTGTTGAGGTCTGGTAGAGCGCTGTTAAGTCCTGTAAATAGAGGCTTGACGTTCAGAAATTCCAACCCTCTACTGGTCAGGCAACATCAATCTAAGTTACCCTCGTTACACAGCCTTCAATCTAGAATTGCTAGTCTGGCTGCGATCGATTCCTGTTCTGGCAAATCCTGTGTTGAACCTTACCCATCGACAGCAACATATTCTATGGGCAACTGTGCGCCACTACATTGCTACGGCAGAACCCGTTGGTTCTAGAGCATTGGCAGACGAATATAACCTGGATGTTAGCCCCGCTACCATTCGCAATGCGATGGGCTACCTAGAAAAAGCGGGTTTGCTCTATCAACCCCATACCTCTGCGGGGCGAGTGCCTTCAGATTCGGGCTATCGCATCTATGTTGACCAACTCATTACCCCCTCTGACACCCTCTCTAAGCAGGTGGAGCAACTGCTCACCGATCGCCTCAATTCGGACAACTGGAGCTTTGAAGCCCTGCTGCGGGGAGCTGCCCAAATTCTATCGGCGTTGAGTGGCTACATTACTCTGGTGACGCTACCCCAGACCAGCACGGCTCAGTTGCGTCATTTGCAGTTGGTGCAAGTGGAACAAGGGAAGGTGATGTTGATTGCGGTTATGGAGTCCTATGAGACGCGATCGGTGATGTTAGATCTACCTCAGACCCGTGAGGCTAGCGGGGGAGAAGCATCTGCCGCCTCTGATGCAGAGCAGCTCGATCGCAAATTACAAATTTTATCCAACTTTCTGAACACCCACCTGCGGGGAAAAAACCTGAGCGAATTGGCGAAATTGGATTGGCAAGAGTTGGGACGGGAATTTGAGCAGTACGCTGATTTGCTCCGGGCTTCCTTGACCGATCTGAGTCGCCGATCGCAACCATCAATGCCTACCCAAATTTTCATTAGTGGCGTGTCGGAAGTGCTGCGCCAACCGGAGTTTTCCGAGCTACAGCAGGTAAAGGATCTGCTTCATCTTTTAGAGGAAGGGCAGGATCAATTGTGGTCGTTGATTGTGGAATTGCCAGAGACGGAAGCCACGGGTAAACGGGTCTCGATCCGCATTGGGGCCGAAAATCCTTTGGAGCCGATGCGAACCTGTGCCCTGATTTCCGCCAGCTATCGCCGAGGCACGACTGCGATCGGCAGTGTGGGGGTGCTGGGCCCAACCCGCATGGTGTATGAAAATGTCATTGCCGTGGTGGAAGCAGCGGCGGATTACCTCTCCGAAGCTATAAGCTAGGGCCGTGCATTAGAGCAACTTCCGTAGAACCAGCTTGGGCAAAATAGGAAAGGCTAGGAGAACGCTTATCATGGGGTTAGCCGCCTGTTTTCCAGTATGAGCTATTGCCTTAATCCCGATTGCCGCCGACCCCAAAACCTGGACAATGCCAAATTTTGCCAAACGTGCGGCTCAAAGTTGTTGTTGCGGGGGCATTATCGGGCCATTAAACCGATCGGACAGGGGGGATTTGGCAGAACTTTTTTGGCGATCGACGAAGATAAACCCTCAAAACCCCGTTGTGTGATCAAGCAATTCTCCCCTCAAACCTACGGCGGAGGGAACGTCCAAAAAGCGGTAGAACTCTTTGACCAAGAGGCTGTGCGGCTAGACGAACTGGGCAAGCATCCCTTCATTCCTGAGTTACTGGCCTACTTCCAGCAAGATGGGCATCACTATTTGATGCAAGAATTTATCGATGGACAAAACCTGGGGCAAATCCTGGAAACTCAGGGCAACTTCAGTGAGCCGCAGATTTGGGATTTGCTCAGCCGCATTTTGCCCATGTTGGAGTTCATTCACAGCCGCCAGGTGATTCACCGGGACATCAAACCGGAAAACATTATTCGTCATACTGACCAGCAATATTACTTAGTAGACTTCGGAGCCGCCAAACTCGCAACAGCGACGGCTCTGCTGCAAACGGGGACTAAAATTGGAACTCCCGAATATGTTGCGCCAGAACAACTCAAGGGCAAAGCGGAGTATGCCAGCGACCTCTACAGCTTGGGCGTGACCTGCATTCACCTGCTGACGGGGGTTTCGCCTTTTGATTTGTTCGATATCAATGAAGATAAGTGGGTCTGGCGGCAGTATTTAGGAAACCGATCGGTGAGTGGGGCCTTGAGTCGCGTGTTGGATAAGCTGATTGAAAGTGCCCTGAATCGCCGCTATCAATCCGTTGTCGAGGTTTTAAAGGATTTAAATATGCTACCCCGCGCTGCTCCACCCGCAGGCAGCCAAGGGGCACAATCGGTGCCCGCTCAACCACGGGGCGTTAACTTGCCACCCACCACCCAACCCTGGAAAGGTCGGCTGACCTTGAGGGGGCACACGCGGGATGTGATGGCGGCAACCTTCAGTCCTGATGGCAAAACGATCGCCAGCGGCAGTAATGATGGCTCCATCAAGCTCTGGCGATCGCAGGATGGCACTGAACTGATGACCTTAGATAGCTTGAACGATCGGGGCTGGTTACGTCGCCTGCTCTTCACCAGTCCCATTTATGCGGTGGCGTTTAGTCCCGATGGGCAGACGATCGCTGGCGGCACCAATGGCGTGAAACTCTGGCAAACCCGGACTGGGCAACCCGCGTCAACGCCATCCCTGCAAACGGGTCTCGTCTACGCGGTGGCCTTCAGCCCCAGCGGTGACACCTTGGCGACGGGAGGCGCAGATGGTGCAGTCCGGCTGTGGCAATGGCAGGAAGGACTGGAAATTCGCACCCTGATCCCAACGAATGCTCCAGAGCCACGCTCCCCTGTCCAGATTTATCCTTCTAACGGGGTGAATATGCTGGGCTTTAGCGCTGACGGAGAAATCTTGGTTAGTTGCAGCACCAGAGGCTTCGTTTCTGGGGGAGTTGTGGTCAATACGCGCACAGTGCATCTGTGGCGAGTGAAGTCGGGTCAACTTGCCCTGAGTATGACAGTGTATGATACGCCGATTAATTTTGTGGCGTTCAATGGGGATGGGCTAATCTTTGCCAGTGATGTGTCGGATACGGTCAGCCGGGAACGGGGGGTGAAGCTGTGGCGGCTGGGTGATGGGCGGGAAATTGGTAGCCTCAGAGGGCATACAAGTGCCGTGAATGCGATCGGTCTCAGCCCTGATTGGCAAACGATCATTACCTGTCACAGCGATCGAACTCTGCAAACGTGGCATCGACCCTAGCAATTGCTGGTACTAAGATTGGCGATCGAGTTGCTGTTGCAGCCAGGGTTCAACGGGGTGCCCATCTTTACGCCGCAGTTCTACGTCAATGGCGATCGTGGCTCCTGATCCCGGAGGCGCGGGTTTTTGGTGAAACAAAATGTCATAGTTTGCGGGGTCTTCCTGCCGCTCCCGCAGCCAATCTTGCACCTTAATCGTGGCAAACATCGATTGTCCCTGCTCAAACAGGCGCGTAATCTGCATTTGCAAGTCGTAAGGATTATGACGCGGCATGTGTTTTAGTTCCTTAAATATAGGAGTTCAATGAAATACCATTGCCCATCCTACGGACTCTTCAACCAACGATCTGTTGAGATTTTCACTACCAATCGTAAGCTGGATCAGCGGTAGCGTAACGCATCACGCTTGAACCCACCACCAGCGGCTTTCGTCCGTCAGCTGCCCTGACGTGTTAACCTGCTGGAAATGACACAATCTCTGCGAAACTTCTTGTGAATGCTGTTATTCCTGGCATGTTATTTAATGAGCGGCCGCTTGCATTTCCATCATCCCCAAATCGTGTCTGAGAAATTGCCTCAAACGCACGTGGCTCCAGTATACAAGCATCTACAAGTGCTGGTTTCCAACCAGTTTCTGATACAAGATTGCGAACTGAAATGCCTTGATTTTGTACTATTTTCACTAAGGGACTTGCAGATAAATAATGTACCCACGTATAAACCTTGCATGGACGAAGCATTCGGGCGAGAGTCTTTGTAACTTAATCAGAACCTTTTGCCGAATGCTTCGCCCCTACGCAAACTTCAGAATGATTTATTAGTTAGAAGTCCCTAAGACTTGCAAAGCTGGTCGGGACAGCACACGAACCATCTCCGTATACTTGAATCGTTCAGCTTCACTGTTCTCCGAATTTGCGCCGTTAACAAGGAGGTTAGCAATAAAATCAAGTTTATCAACGTATTCAGCATTCAGTGCCGTAGCGATAACTTTTCTTGCAAAACGCTCTCCTTCTTCAGTTTTATACCAATCTAAATTTCGTTTAACGTATTCCAGACGTTCTAATAATTTCTGAACAAATTCCCTGTGTTGTTGTTCCTCAATGGACTATCTATATTTCCTTATACCTTCGATGGGAATGCCAAGACCTGGTATAAGCTTCGCGGCTTCTATTCCTGCCTCAACAACACCAGCTATCAATGCTTCGTTCTTTTTTTATTCAATAGCACAAGTAAACCTGTTAACACTGTTAATGCAAGCTGCCAGGCTACTAAAACGTTGCAGAGCACACGCTACGCGATCGCTCCTACCGTGAAATTGTTCTAAATTATTCGATCCAAAAGTCTTAGGGACTTGCGTCAAAATAAACTATCGATCGAGGTTATAAGATGGACACCCTTCATGTTGCCCATCCCACCCCGATAGTATTTCATTAAGTCGCAACTCCCTTAACCACAAAAGAGCCAATCAGTAGCGAAACTGTTTTTTCCGTTGCTTATGCTTAGCAAGAGCCTTCCGCTTCCGTTTTTCGATCGGAGTCTCAAAGTGGCGATGCTTTCTCATGTCTGGAAAGATTCCTGCCTTGGACACCTCTCGCTTAAACCGACGCAGTGTTGACTCGATTCCTTCATTCTCACCAGGAATTATTTGGGTCATCCTACCTCCTCGTTAACGAACTCCACTGAAACTGACGACACTAAGCCGTCTAGCCAGGAACGGGTTGACAAAAAAGGGCAGACTCCTTGTCTGCCCTCAAGTTTCTAGAGCGAATACTAAGCTCTAAAGATTAGTAGCGACGGGAAGACCGATTGTTGTTCGACCAGTTACCGCCACCAGAAGACCCACGATCTTCACGAGGCTTTGCTTTATTCACTTTCAAGTCACGACCCATCCATTCAGCCCCGTCTAGGGCTTCAATGGCGGCAGTTTCTTCAGCTTCTGTACCCATTTCCACAAATGCAAAGCCACGGAGGCGACCAGTTTCACGATCAGTGGGTAGTTGAACGCGCTTGACAGCACCGTACTCTGCAAAAGCTTGAGTCAGGTCTTCCTGTGTAACCTCATAGGACAGGTTACCAACGTAAATTGACATAGATTGTCTCCAAAAGTAGAAAGTGTAGAGAGCTAAATTCGGAGAAACGCTTGTAAGAACGAATTATCAACCGAAAGTAATGCTTTTCAGTAAATATAGCACACTCTATAGGTTACTGAACTAGTTTCATGAAAACTATTGAAATAGAAGCTATGAAAACTCAATAGGGTAGGAAGGATACAATAATGCATCTTTCCTACCCTAAAGCCTTAAACCTGCTCGCTGCAAGTTATAAAGTACTATACCCCCAGGGGAATTCGAATCCCCGTCGCCTCCGTGAAAGGGAGGTGTCCTAGGCCTCTAGACGATGGGGGCGCGTTGCGCTAGCCTTTGCCGAGCCAGTTGAGTGACTTGTTAAATCAAACAAGTATTTATCTAAGCCTTTACTAAGGTATCGAATGCTGAGATATCTGTCAACTCCAATTTGTGGAATGGGAGAAGGGGAGCCGGATTGAAGTCCCTCTCCCAAGAGGCTTGTCATTACCAACATCTCTTGAAAAGCCTACATAATAAGGCTTTTGGGGCTTAGCCTCGTTTTCAACAATTATCACTTATTGACAATGAGTAACGAAGGCGTGGGGGGTTTAGAATTTACATTTTTAAGAGTGATATCCTGTCAGCTTTTTTGCTACATCTTTGATTGTTTCTTTGACGGCTTCGCTTAGCATTTGGCTAGTATGAGCAAATTTACTGTAGTTTTATATTCTATGGTATTTTATTTCTTTAGTTGCTCCCCAAGCTGCCAAATCTTGATAGCTTTATCCTTGCCGCAACTGGCGAAGACTTGACCGTTGGGACTGATGGCGATCGAATTCACAGAATCCAGGTGATCCGTCAGGGTGGTGAGTAATTCTCCACTGCTGAGATGCCAAACTTTAATGGTTTTGTCGCTGCTGCCACTCAAGACCGTTTTACAGTTGGGGGCAATGGCGACCGTATGCACCATGTCAGAGTGCCCAGAGAGGGTTCTCACCAACTCTCCCGTTTTCACATTCCAGAGCCTCACGGTTTTGTCTTTACTGCCACTGGCGATCGTTTGCGCGTCTGCACTGATCGCCAGCCCCATCACTGAGTTCACATGCCCCGAAAGAGTACGCAGCAACTCGCCATTCAGCAAACTCCAGACCTTGATCTTGTTATCCAGCCCGCCACTCACCATCATTTGTCCAGCAGGGCCGATCGCCACCGTTTTCACCATGCCCGCCGTGCCCAGCAGCGTCCGCAGGAGTTCCCCAGTTTCCAAATTCCAAATGCGGACACTCCGGTCTTCACTGCCACTCACCAGGTACTTGCCATCGGGGCTGACAGCAACTGAATTCACATCCCTACCATGCTCTGTCAGGGTGCGAATCAGTCTCCCTGTCTCTACTTGCCAAATTTTAATCGTGTCGTCGTCGCTGCCGCTAATTAAGCGGTTGCCATCAGGATGAAACGCAATGCAATTCACAGGCCGCGAGTGTCCGGCTAGGGTTTGCAGCAGGTTGCCATCCTGAATATTCCAGAGTTTCACCTTGTCATCTAAACTGCCACTGGCCACCGTTTGACCGTTGGGGCTAATGGCGACACAGTTCACCCAGGACGGATGACCCGCGATCGTCCGCACACATTTCCACTGCCCCTGAAACTGAGACACGGGTTGAGAACCAAACGGCTGAGAAAAAGCGGGGGGTCTAGAGAAATTAGGTTGACTGATCGGTTGGGGAGTCGTGGTGGGTTGCTCAGATCTAGTTTGAGCCGCTTGGGGCTGAGCCGAAGTCGGGGGAGGAAGGGGGGGTTGCGAAGGGAATTGCGAAACAGGGGGCTGAGCTGTAGATGGAGCTGAATTGGGTGGGGCTGAATTGGGCTGAGGCGTAGAATTATCCCTCGTGCCAGCGGTTGACCGAGCCGATCGGGCCGTTAAATCCTTAAAAATCGCATCGGCTGATTGATAGCGCTCGTTCACCATATCCTTCAGCATCTTGTCCAGAATGTAGCCAAGCCGATCGCTCACCGTCCTGCCCTTCTGCGCCAGATGCTCTCGCCACAGCCACGAGCCAGACAACGGATCATATAAATCATCGGGCTTCACCTGCGTGAAGAGATGAATGCTGGTTGCGCCCAAACTGTAGAGGTCGCTGGCAGGATAGGCTCGGCCACTCCGCATTTGTTCGATCGGCGCATAGCCTTCTGTCCCAATGCGCGTCCCTACTTGCCCCATCGAAGTTCCAGTCAGCAACTTAGAAACCCCAAAGTCAATCAGCACCAACCGACCATCACTAGCACGACGAATAATATTTCCAGGCGTAATATCTCGATGGATCACCTGGCGTTCGTGAATAAACTTCAATACAGGCAAAAGGTCATACAACAAATCTCGGATGCGTTGCTCACTAAACGCCCCTTGGCGCTGCAACTCCTGCACCAAATTTGGCCCCTCCACAAACTGCTGCACTAAATACAGGCGGCTACTATGTTCAAAATACGCCAGTAGGGTAGGAATCTGGGGATGTTCGCCCAATTCATGGAGCCGCACTGCCTCTTGCTCAAACAGTTGAATGGCCTTATTCAAGGAACTAGTCCCTTGAAACTGTGGCGAAAACTGCTTGATCACACATTTAGCCTTTAACCGATCCTCATCCACGGCTAAGTAAGTTCTGCCAAATCCACCTTGTCCAATGGGATGCACCACGCGATAACGTCCCCTCAGTAAAGGGGTCAGCTCTGTGCCACAACTGCGGCAAACCTGAGCATCGTCAGGGTTCTGAGGTTGGTGACAATTGGGGTTAAGGCAACAGATCATGCTGGATGAAACCATGAGAAGGGTTAGGAGCTATCCTTTGGCAGGTTAGGGCCTGATTTTTGAAGGACAAGGTGCAGGGGGAGAACCTCCACCTAATAAGATCTAAATTTATGGGCTAGCGCAGGATGATTGCAAATTTCAATCAGCTAGGGGCAAACGCACTCGAACTCATTCCTGTTTCGGATGTTGATAGAGGGGGCGATCGGGTTTCCAGCTAATTAGACCCCAGAAGGGGATTTACTTATTGTCCCCTGTTGCAGCCTCATCGTATCGGGTGTCAGGGAATAGTTACCCACGGCTAAATCTATCGCTCAGCAAAATAGTTCAGACTTTACAGTAAATGAATGTCAGGCTCACGGACTTTCTTGGGAGCGGTTTTGACTCCTGCGTTTGTTGGGCAAGGATTCGTTTGGCAAGGATTCGTTGGGCAAGGGTGTTCATGAAATCGTCCCTGAAGTTCGATTACGCCATCTTTGAAGCAGATAGCGTGGTCATCGGAGGGGTCGTTTTTCAGCACGATCGACCTCACACTATCCCGCAACAACCCACACTCGAAGTCATCTTTTGTACAAATGCTGCGAAAAGTCAGCAAAATATCGTAGAGATTATCGCGCACATTTTGCAAAGCTGGCATTTCTTCAGGAAAGTTTTCCCACACAACTTTGAGTTCTAACTCTGCTCCGACAATCTTCTGCAATTCAGACTGCACTTCTGGAAGAACATAATGTTGGATATCTTGGAGGACACGTTTCTCCTCTAAGCCCATTGGTGTTGACCCTTAGCGAGGTGAATCATATTTAGACTTTAAACGATAGCTGAAATCTCAGGACAAAGCTGAATGTCACGGTAGAAATCAACCTTTGAACCTAGCTCTAGGCTAGAGTGAACCGCTCCGATCGCCCTGAGTGGTCTGAGGTGCAGGTTCCCATAACCCTCAAAACACGTCACAATAAAAATGGGTCGCAGTAAAGAAACATTGCGATTTCCTTGTTCAAGAAATACCTTAAGTAGAATAGGTCAGTTATGGCACTGGATCAGCTTCCCCAAACCCACCGATCGCCTCACGAGACTGCAATTCATCCTGAGCCATTTGAGGGTGGTTTGGATGGGCGCGGGTTTGACTATGACGTGGCGATCGTCGGCGCGGGGATCGTTGGGTTGACCCTAGCCTGTGCCCTCAAAAACTCTGGACTGACCGTGGCCTTGATTGAAGCGCAACCCCGCTCCGCCCAACTCAATCAACGGCGGGCTTATCACATTACTCTGATGTCGAGCCGGATTTTTCAGGGGTTGGGAGTGTGGCCACAGATTCTACCCCACATCTCCACGTTTCGCCACATTCGCCTCGCTGATGCAGACTACGCAACGGTGGTGGATTTGCAACCAGAAGACTTGGGGACAGAGACGCTTGGTTACGTGGCAGAGCATCGGGTGCTGGTGGCAGCGCTCCAGGATGCCTTGGATCAGAGTGATCTGACGTGGCTGTGTTCGGCTCAAGTGATGCAAACTCGATATGAGGCGGCTGGGGTGGATCTGGCGTTGACGATCGCTGGACAAGAACGACAAGTCCGGACTCGGTTGCTGATCGCAGCCGATGGGGTGCAGTCTCCCATTCGCCAGGGTATGGGGATTGGCACCCACGGCTGGCACTACTGGCAATCCTGCGTAACGGCTGTAATTCGCCCAGAGAAACCCTACGACAGTATTGCCTTGGAGCATTTTTGGGCCAGCGGGCCGTTTGCCACGTTGCCTTTGCCCGACAACCGCTGCCAAATTGTGCTGACTGCTCCCCACGCTGAGGCCCAGTCTTGGCTGGAGGCTGATGCAGCGACATTCTTGGCAGAACTCGATCGGCGTTATGAGGGACGGTTGGGCAAGCTAGAACTGGTGGGCGATCGGGTGCTATTTCCGGTGCAACTGATGCAGAGCGATCGGTACACTCTGTCTCGCCTCGCCTTGGTGGGCGATGCAGCGCACTGCTGCCATCCCGTAGGTGGGCAGGGGCTGAACATGGGGATTCGAGATGCGGTAGCACTGGCGCAAGTGCTGCAAGCGGCACACCAGCAACAGGAAGATATCGGCGCGTGGCCGGTGTTGCGGCGCTATGAGCGGTGGCGGAAGTGGGAAAATCTAGTGTTACTGGCTTTTACAGATTTCCTCGATCGCATGTTCTCCAATAACTTGCTGCCGCTGGTTTTGATGCGACGATTAGGACTCTGGTTGCTAAAAACGATTCAACCCTGTCGCTTTTTGGCCCTACGATTAATGACAGGATTAGCAGGGCGGTTTCCTGAGTTGGTTAAATAACCCGTTATTAATTGCGTCTTACGAAGACATGGCACCGATCGTATCCATTATTGTCACTTGCTTTAATCAAGCTGACTATTTGAAAAAGTCAGTGAAGAGTGTTTTGGTACAGACTTTTTCAGATTTGGAGTGCATTATTGTCGATGATGGGTCTACGGATAATACGGCTGAAATTGTCACCTTACTTGTTGATTCTGACCCACGAGTTAAGTATTTTTTCAAACAGAATGGGGGCGTTTCCTCAGCTAGAAACTTCGGATTTGAGCAGGCAGCGGGGCAATGGATTCAGTTCTTAGATGGAGATGACTGGATTGATGCGGATAAGACGCGATTTCAACTCGATCGCGCTGGAGCTTTAAATGCAAATTCAACGAATGCAAACCCAGCAGAACGGGTGATTTATTCAGACTACGAACGGGTGTTTATTGATCAAAATCACGAGATTGTAAAGAGGGAATTGAATGTAGTAGGTGCCCTGACTAATCAACAGCTAGTTGAGCGGTTATTACTGCCAGATTTCCTAGCCAATTCTCCCTTTCCGTTATTGCAACAGTGTTTGTTGATGCACCGCAAGGTGTGCGAACAAAAGCGATTTGATGAAACAATGCGGGCCTTGGAAGACCGGGATTTTGTGTTGGATCGACTGATGGCAGGGGTTGAGTTTATCTATGCACCGATCGTGGGCAGCTTTTATGTCAAGCATTCCTTTGGGTTGACGAGCAACTGGCAAAAGTTGAAAGCCAGCTATATTTATTACTATCAAATTGTCTGCCAAAAGTACCCACAGTTAAAGCAATTTTGTCAACGAGGGCTTGGCTTTCTGTTGGATGAAGCGATTCGGGAAAAAGAGGCAATTCACTTTCAGAAATTGTTGCCTTTGATGGAGTTTCCAGTCTATTTGCTCGATCGCAAGCTGAAGCTAGATCAGCTAATTCTATTGCGTCTTTTCTACTGGTTTAGACTCGTAAGTCCCAGTTTCTTACTTTATGAAAAGTACCGTGGGCCACGTTCTAAGAAATTATTAGCACAATTGACGAAGGTGTTTGGTGCGAAACCAGTTTCCAAAGATTCAGAGTAGGGGCAAAGCATCCGGCAGACAAGCCCTTGAATCGACCAGAAAGTCATTGCCCGGATGCTTCGCCCTTCCGGTGCCTAGTATAAACTTTTTCTGGAAATCTCCTTGGTTGCCTGCAAATCCTTAATTGCTATGCAGCATCTTCTTTTGGTGCGATCGATACCCTAAAACCTAGCTCACTTAATATCTTTAAAAGAGTAGGAAAGTCCAAGTAATTTTGTTGAGCCAGAGTTTCGTAAATTGCGCTGCGATGGGAAGCGAGTTGGGTATCATTTAATCCTGAGATTTGAGCTTCCGCAACGTTTTTCAACGCTAAGCGCACCTCCTCCAAGCTCCCATCATCCAGAACAGCATCTAAATAAGCTGCCGCCTCGTGGGGATCTTTGAGAGACTCAATCAGATAAGAGTGATAGCTACTACTCCTTGCCATGTTCACGTTGGTTGAAGTCAGTTACACAGTAGTAGCAGAACTAGTATTTCAACCTGTGCAAAGTACACTCGGTAACCAGAGCCACAATCAATTCTAAACTCAAAAACTCCTTCCCCTTGCTCACTCTTTACCCAATCCGCAAAAATTATGGATTCCTGTTTTCACCACGTAGAGCGCTACAGACGTGGCGAGGCGGGGGGGAATGACAGCACTGGTTGCCAACGCAGGCACAAGCAACGCCGCTAATCCAGGCGTAGCCGATGCCATAAATTCATCCTGACAGATGATGTGGCGGCACCGTCCTGCCAACCCTGCCAACCACCGATCGCTGCGGTCTGGCTCTTGCCCCGCCTGGATTGCTAAGCCGATCGCTGCGTCTTCCAAGTCTCCCTCGCAGTCCTCGATCGCATCCAAAGCCACCAGTGCTTCAGGAAAATTTGCCAACTCAGAACGAAACTGAGCAATTTCTGTAGACGTTACCGTAACGGTCATGCTGAAGACGCGCTAAAAAAGGATGTCACCATAGTAACCGCAGTTGCTCACGCAGTATCATCCCCGTCTGCTTTCCTTATCCTGCACCCGCTGCACAACGAGTACAAAATGCTATACTTAGGGACGGATATGGCGAGCGTAGCCAAGTGGTTAAGGCAGAGGATTGTGATTCCTCCATCCCGCGGGTTCGAATCCCGTCGTTCGCCCTTTAGATTACACATTGCATTGACGATTCTGAACCTGTTAGCGCAGTAGAGGCGATCGATGAACCCTGAAGAGACTACACAAGGTACAGTGGCTCTTGGATTTGCCCGTGCCCTCGTCGCAGGTGAATATCATATCGCCCATGAAATGCTATCAGCTTCACTTCGAGCGGAACTTTCACAGTCTCAACTTACTGAAGAGTATGAGGACATGATTGCGTATGGAGATGTACCTCCAAACTTCGTGAACGTGATCACCGTTATGGGTGATTGGGCTATTAAGGAAGCAGAAGATATTGGGTGGGTATATACTGCAATAGCTGGGGATAGTTAGGTTGAGGCCGTTACTATCATTGTTGCTCAAGAAGGTGAAAAACCCGTCATCCGCAATATCGAGTGGGGTCGTCCTTAGATTAAGCTTGTCTATCACTTTGCCCTAAATTGATAGTGTTGGTTAGATTCTATCTAAGTATTGGAGTTCTGAATCGCTCTACCCACCTTACATTGACCAACTTGTAGTTCAAATACTGTGGCGGGACTACTGGCTCAACGCTGTGGCGTGGTGGCGTAGGTGATCCTCCATGAACGAGGAAATGAAATAGTAGCCGTGATCATACCCTGGTTGTTCCCGCAGAATTAACTCCTTGCCTGCCTTGGCACAGGCTGCGGCAAATACGTTTGGCAGAAGTTGCCCTTGCTCCAGGAAGGGATCGATCGTACCTTGGTCAATCAAAATTGGGTGGTTCCAGGTGGAATGCAGCACCAATTCACTCGCATCATAGGCGTGCCAAGGGGTGGAGTCTGCACCCAAGTAGCCACTGAAGGCTTTTTGTCCCCACGGGCAACGCATCGGGGCGGCGATCGGGGCAAACGCTGAGACAGAAAGGTAGCGATCGGGATGGCGCAGGGCACAAACTAGCGCTCCATGCCCGCCCATTGAGTGACCCATGATTCCCTGACGCTCACGATCGCCCGGAAAATGCTCGGCAATCAGGGCAGGCAACTCCTCAGTAACATAACTATACATTTGGTAATGGGCGTTCCAGGGTTCCGCGGTGGCATCGACATAGAAACCCGCCCCCGCCCCAAAATCCCACGCTGCTGTTTCACCAGGAATCCCCGTATTCCGGGGGCTGGTATCAAGCGCAACCAGCATGACTCCATACTGAGCCGCGAACCGCTGAGCGCCAGCTTTGACCATGAAGTTTTCTTCAGTACAGGTCAGTCCAGATAGAAAATAGACGATCGGCACTGTCCCAGATTGAGCTTGGGGCGGGAGATACACGGCAAACCGCATGTCGCCATTGCAAGTTGTGGAGGGGTGGTGGTAGAAGCCGATCGTGCCATCGAAACAACAGCTTTGGTTCGTGAGGATGGGGAGTGGGGTCATGAGGCTTTGGGTAAAAAGTAAAGGGTAAAAAGTAAAGGGTGAAGGGTGAAGGGTGAAGGGTATATATATTGCCGCCGCAGACTTCTAGAATGTGACAACAGTGCGGATTGATTCCCCTCTGTGCATCAACTCAAAGGCATCATTGATGCGATCGAGGGGCACGGTATGGGTAATCAGTGGATCAATTTGGATTTTTCCATCCATATACCAATCCACAATTTTAGGAACATCCCGGCGACCTTTTGCGCCACCAAAGGCACTGCCCTTCCATACCCGCCCCGTCACCAGTTGAAAGGGTCGGGTGCTAATCTCCTCCCCTGCCCCTGCTACACCAATAATGACGCTGACTCCCCAACCTTTGTGACAACACTCCAATGCTTGCCGCATCACTTGGACATTGCCAATGCACTCAAAGCTATAATCCGCGCCCCCATCCGTCAGTTCCACAAGATGGGCAACCAGATCGGTGCCGTTCAACTCCTTGGGGTTGACAAAGTGAGTCATGCCAAAGGCTTCAGCCATCGATCGTTTAGCCGGATTCGTATCTACGCCAATAATCTGATTTGCGCCCACCATCCGCGCCGCTTGGATCACATTTAAGCCAATGCCCCCCAACCCAAATACGATGACATTCGCCCCCGGTTCTACCTTGGCGGTGTTCACGACCGCTCCAATCCCCGTGGTGACTCCGCACCCGATGAGGCAAACTTTGTCGAAGGGCGCATCATCCCGAATTTTGGCAACAGCGATTTCGGGTAGCACGGTGTAGTTGGCAAAGGTTGAGGTGCCCATGTAGTGGTGAATCATGCGACCTTGGGCAGAAAAGCGACTGCTGCGATCGGGCATCAATCCCTGTCCTTGCGTGGTGCGAATGGCTTGACACAAGTTGGTTTTGCCACTCAAACAAAACTTACATTGGCGACATTCGGGCGTATAAAGCGGAATCACCCGATCGCCCAGCTTGAGGCTCTTGACCTCTGCCCCAATTTCCACCACAACCCCTGCCCCTTCATGTCCCAAGATAGCCGGGAATAATCCTTCGGGGTCAGCACCCGATAAGGTATAAGCATCGGTATGACAAACTCCCGTTGCTTTAAGCTCAATCATCACTTCCCCAGCTTTGGGCCCTTCTAGCTGGACAGTCTCAATGCTCAGGGGCTGCCCTGCTTCCCACGCCACAGCGGCTCGTACCTCCATACTTTTCTCCATCACTTCGTACAATACTTAGATCTTAGGGGAGTCCGATCGGCCCTTGCCAATATTGCAGGATGTCTTAATGGCAGAGGTTGATTTGTGTCGTTTTTTGTGTGGGTATATAGAAGTTCAGGACAAAGAAATACTTAAGACTGATAGAGATATGGCTGAGAATTGTTAGTCTTGCGTTTCTTCAAAATTATTGAGGTGACCTTACTCTTGCTAGAGCTTAATCTTTAACGTCTTGCCAAGAGACAACTGCTTGAGGGTTGATTTGATGATTCTTGAGGCGACGTGATAACTCTAACTGCTGAGCCTCTGTTAGCTCCAGTTGCTCTGGGTCGATACTGATACTGTCCCAGATAGCTTGAACAAGACGGAGGCGATCGTCAATACTCAAAGCCTTTATCTCTGCCAACGTTGCGGAAATATCCATAAGTCCTCTAAAAACATGAGGTTGCTACCACATCAATAGTATCCCAACTCAGTGGAATCTAGAAACAGCAGGGTAATAAGTACTACCATTGAGCCTCACGTAAATATGCCAGATGCGTCTGTTTTTGGGTGGGAACGGATTCGGTTTGACTCAGCAGGAGAAGTGGAGAACCTATTTAACTGTCCTCCAGATTGGGTCGTAGAAATCCTTTCACCCGATCGGACAACCACAAAGGTGATTCGCAATATTCTGCATTGCTTAAAGTATGGCTCTCAGTTAGGCTGGTTGATCGATCCTGAAGAGCGCGTGATTTTGGTATTTCGTCCTGAACAGTTACCCATCGAATTGACAGAGGGCGATACTCTACCTATTTTGCCTGATGTAGAGTTGAATCTAACTGTTACGGATATATTCGGCTGATTAAAAGGATAACACTAGTTTGCCCTTGTGGAAAGTGCCCAGAGCGATCGTTCCCTAGTTCGACGATCGCTAGCCATTGGATTATTTCTATAAGAGGATATATAAGCGCATTCATCGCGCTATTTGATCAGACTATGGACAATTTTCTAGGTCAGAGATTGTCAGTTCGAGAGTCTACGCCAAGGTGCGGCTGTAGTTCAGGCTGATGTTGACACTCATCATGCTTTACCCATCGACATAGCACTTCATCGTAATGATATTGAAGTTGATAGCGTAAAGGGGTTGTCTCTAAAAGTGTGTCTAAATCTTGGGAGAGTTGTTGTAGTTCGTATAGAGCCACAGCCAAATCGCCGATCGCCACTTGGGTTTCTTCAGAGCGATCAGTCGATTCGGTCAGGGCATTAACGCTACCCTTCACCAACTCGATCGCAATTACCAAGCGTTGATATGCCTGCACTGTTAAGTTCATTTCAGTGTCCTACAAAGTCTGCCAAGGGTAGATACACCTGCTTTAACAAGTGCTTCGGAAACAAGGTCAAGAATAGGATTCCTTGTTCCCAGACTTTGCGTAACCAATGTTTAAGTAATGTGTAGCTTTTCCCAACTACCTGACCAAAGGGTAGGGTTCACAGGGGCATGAGACAGCTTCACGTTTCTATCCTTCCCGAAGGGCGGGCTGAGTCGTGATACCTGAAGAAGAGTCTTCTAGCGAGATCCGTTGATATCCCGCCTCAGCAGGTGAAACAACTGAAATAAAAACCAATGGCTCATTACCATCGTTGAATACTCCATGGACACAACCTGTATGAGCAACTACTATATCCCCTGCAAAAATCGGTTCTGTAGTGCCTACTTGATCCAGGTAATATCTTCCCTGCCCAGCCAAAATAGTCCAGGTATCTTGTCCAGTAGGGTGAATGTGGGGGGGAACTTCTTGCCCTGGCTTGATATACCAAGTTACAACAGTGGCATTTGAGGATTCGGTAACAACCGATCGAATTGGTTCCTCATCTGTTGGCTGAAAAAACTCGGAACTATGGAATATTCTGTCTGTATTCATCTTTGTTTGATCGAGAGAAAAGTTATGCTGTCGGCAGTTTTGTAGGGTGTAATTGGCTCACTGACTATCATGAGGGATGGTCTTGTCGATTATCCTATAGCAACTTGACTCTACAAACGGATAGATAGTGTAGAAACGTGAGATTATCTCGTACCCATACGAACCCCCACCCTTCGGGAAGCAAGCTACACCCTAGTGGTCTGTCAATCATTAATTGACGGGTAGCTGAAAGCTGGGGTGTTAGTTGGAGTTAAATTTTGAGGGGTCTTCGACCCCTCAAAATTTTCTTGACAGAACACTAGCCCTCTCCCGAAGGAGAGGGAACAAAACCTGGAGCGGCTCCCTTGCCCTCTGGGAGTTGACCATTACCAACATTTTTGAGAAATCGAAGATTTCTCAAAAATATAAGTTCTAAACCCCAATGCCTTCGTTACTCATTATCAATAAGTGATGATTGTTGAAAACGAAGCCAAGCTCTAAAAGCCCTATTGTGTAGGCTTTTCAAAAGATGTTGGTAATGACAAGCTCTGGGAGAGGGGTTGGGGGCTTCGACGTGAGCGCTCAGCCGAACAGCGCTCAGCCGAACGGTAAGGGTTGAGATAATCTCAGGCGACTACCAAACGTTCCTACCGCCAAACAAAGACCTTTGCCTCAAACTCTCCCAAATCCGTCATCAACGAATTATCACCCGCTTCAATGTCGTAGTTCGCCGTCCACTCGTGCCAGGTGCCATTTTTAGGGAAATTGGGAATCGTGTAACCTGCCAGGAAATTCTCCGAGAAGTTCACGACTACCACTACACGGGAGCCTTCATTATTCCAGCGCGTGTAGGCAAACACTTTGTCCTCTGGGTTTTCGTGGAAGAACTCAATATTTTCTGTGTACAGGGCGTGATTTTGTTCCCGTAGGGCAATTAAGCCTTTGTAGTACTTGAACAAGCCTTGGTTTAGCTCGTTCTTCAGCAGCGACCACTCGATTTTGGCTTGGCTAATAGTTTTGTACTTGTATTCGCCGAATTCCTCGCCCATCCAAATCAGCGGAATCCCCATCGCGGTCATTACCAACGCCACACCCAGCTTCACCCGTTTGAAGGCAGCTTCGTCCAAAATGCCCCGATCGCCCAAATCTGCCATCAGGTGATTCTGGTCGTGATTAGTCAGATAGTTCACTACATTCGTCGTGCCCAAATAGCCTTGGCGCTTAGCATCCAAGGCTTCCTTAATCTGCTCCAAATCAAATTTTTCTCCACAGAGCATGGGGACAACGCAGTGGTAGAAGCTGTCGTGCCAGCAGCCATCCATCGGGCCGTCGAGGTTCGTGATGCTGGGGTTGTCAGGGATGAATTCTGCCACATTGTAGAAAGGTTTGTCCCCCGCTGCCTGTTTTGCTTCCTGCACAATCCAGCCCATGAAATCGTAGTTGGCAATTTGGCGTGCTGCATCGTAGCGAATGCCGTCGATGTGATACTCCTGAATCCAGAAGCACACCACATCCCCCGCAAAGCGTCGGGCAGGATAGGTATCAAATTTTTCGTCGTAAAATTCGTAGTTGAACTCTGGGCCCCAATTGTTGCCGGGATCGCGGGGGGAGTGGTGATACCAGTAGTCGTGGTCAATTTGGGTGAGGGGACTCTCGGCTTCTGAGTGATTGTAGATCCCGTCCATAATGACCCGGATGCCCTTGCCGTGGCATTCATCAATCAGGTTTTTCAGTTCCTCAGTGGTGCCATAGCTCGATTCTGAGGCAAAGAAATAACGGGGATTGTAGCCCCAACTGTGGTCACCGGGATACTCTTTCACAGGCATGAGTTCGATCGCATTGATCCCCAAATCCACCAAGTAATCCAGTTTTTCCACCACATGCTTATATTTACCCCGCACGTAGCGATCGTCCTCACCGCCAGAAAAATCGCCCACATGCATTTCGTAGATCACTAGTGCATTGTCAGCGGGAAGGGGCTTGTCGTCGTGCTTCCAGGTGTAAGTATCCACAATTTGCTTACCGTCTTTGATGCGAATTACGCCATTCTGACTGGCATTATCAATATCTGTAGCGTAAGGGTCGTTCACGTCTACTGGTTGATCAGGTTCAAAGAACCAGCTTTTGGACTGAACTCGAAACTTGTACTGATACGCTCCATCTGCTAAGTCAACACTGGTGCGAAAAAATCCATCGTCACCCTGCTGCATAGAAACTTCCTGCCAATCGGAAAATTCTCCAATTAGCGCCACTTTTTTATTGTAGGGGGCAAAAAGCTTAAACTCGATCGAGCTACTCACGATAGTTCATTAAAAATATATGGATAGAAAAACTATCCTGCATTAGGTAACCCTTTTCATCTAACCAAAGGGGTAATTTTGTATATCAATGGGCAATAGACAATTTTCCTAAATTTTCCTCTTCCTAAGGAGAGAGTTGTGATGAGGGAGAAGTTGAATCTTGGTTAATCCCTGATCTTTAGCGTGTAGGTTCTCAACTGGAGATGACTTAAGGATCGTGGATTTAGGAGATTTCCAGAAAAGGTTATACCAGGCACCGGAAGGGCAAAGCATCCGGGCCACGACCTTCTGGTCGATTCAAGGACTGATCTGCCGGATGCTTTGCCCCTACAGGGGTAATATCTTTCTCAGAAATCTCCTCAGAAACTACTGAACCGAACTCAGCACCTTTTCGACTACGATCGCTGGATTGGCTTCTGGGCTATCGGCTTCCGAGGGGGGCACCACTTGCCAGAACTGCGGTAGGTACTCCGACCAATGGGCCAGGATGGTCTTGGCTTTGGTGCTGCCCGTGCGATCGGCATGGGACTCAATCAAGGCGCGGAGTTGTTTTTCCCCGTCTAGGGTGAGAACCCGCTGCACTTTGACAATTTCGGGGTTGACCTTGGTGGGCAGGCTGCCATCTTCATCCAGGAAATAGGCTAGTCCACCCGTCATGCCAGCGCCGACATTGCGGCCAACGCGACCCAGAACTACAATCACACCGCCCGTCATATATTCGCAGCAGTGATCCCCAGCCCCTTCAATCACCGCTGATCCCTTGGAGTTGCGAACCGCAAACCGTTCGCCAGCTTGCCCTTGGGCAAAGAGGGTGCCCCCCGTCGCGCCGTAGAGACAGGTGTTACCAATAATCACATTTTGCGCTGGATCATAGCGAATCTCAGCACTGGGCTTGATCACGATCTCGCCGCCGTGCATTCCCTTGCCCACGTAGTCATTGGCTTCACCTGTGAGATTGAGGATCATGCCTGGTAAGTTAAAGGCACCAAAGCTTTGTCCCACACTGCCCTCAAAATTCAGGACAATGCTGCCTTCAAAGCCTGCGTCGCCATAGCGCTGGGCGATCGTCCCCGCCAATCTGGCCCCCACCGTGCGATCGGTGTTGACAACCTTGAAGGTTTTGGTTGCTGTGGATTGCTGCTGAATCGCCCGCTGAATTTCTGGGTCGGCCACGAGTTGATCATCTAGCACAGGGCCGTTGCTGTGTACCGATTCGTGCTTCAGCCACTCCCGATTGGTGCGGGTGTCTGGTAATTGGGTGAGGCAATCCAGATTTAAGCTGTGGATTTTAGTCAGCTTCACGCCATCCCGCACATGCAGCAGGTCAGCCCGACCGATCACCTCATCCAAAGACGCGTAACCCAGATGGGCCAGCAACGATCGCACCTCTTCCGCAATGAAATAGAAGAAATTCACCACGTTCTCTGGAGTCCCTGAGAACCTCAGCCGCAGGTCTTCGCGCTGACTGGCAACTCCCACAGGGCAATTGTTGGTGTGGCAAATACGGGCCATGATGCACCCCTCAGCAATCATGGCGATCGACCCAAAGCCATATTCTTCAGCCCCCATCAGCGCCGCCATCAGCACATCCCAGCCCGTTTTGAGGCCGCCATCTGCCCGCAGCAGCACCCGATCGCGCAGTTGATTTTCCATCAACACCCGATGCACCTCCGTCAATCCCAATTCCCACGGACTGCCAGCGTGTTTGATCGAGCTAAGGGGAGACGCACCCGTGCCGCCATCGTGACCCGAAATTTGAATCACGTCTGCGTTGGCCTTAGCAACTCCCGCCGCCACCGTGCCGATGCCCACCTCGGCGACCAGCTTCACCGAAACCTTGGCTCTGGGATTGATCTGGTGGAGATCAAAAATTAATTGAGCCAAGTCTTCGATCGAGTAAATATCGTGGTGGGGCGGCGGGGAAATCAGCGTCACCCCTGGCTTAGAGCGCCGCAGCATGGCAATGTAGGGGCTGACTTTTTTGCCAGGAAGTTGCCCCCCTTCCCCTGGTTTTGCGCCTTGGGCAATCTTGATCTCAATCTGCTGGGCGTGGGTCAAATACTCTGGAGTCACCCCAAAGCGCCCTGACGCAACTTGTTTGATCGCAGAACTGGCGATGTCTCCATTCCGTAGCCCTTTCAGGTGGGGCAACAGCGCCGAGTGTCCCTGAGCGTCAAGGTCATTCACGGTTCGGTAACGCACGGGATCTTCGCCGCCTTCCCCAGAATTGGACTTAGCACCAATGCGATTCATCGCCACAGCCAAGGTTTCGTGGGCCTCGCGGGACAGCGCCCCCAAGGACATGCCCCCGGTGCAGAAGCGCTGCATAATTTGCGCCGCTGGTTCCACTTGGTCTAGGGGAATGGAAGTCCGATCGCTCTCGAAGTCCAGCAAATCTCGCAACGCCGTGACCGGACGGTTTTCTAACTGTTGCTTGTAGAGTTGGTAGTGGTCGAAGCTTTTGGAAGCCACGGCTTTGTGGAGCGCCTTCGACATTTCCGGGTTGTTCATGTGGTATTCGCCACCGGGACGATATTGCACAAACCCGTAGTTTTCTAGCTTGCGACTGGTCAATTCTGGGAAGACGCGGCAATGAAAGGACATCACTTCCTGGGCCAGGTCAGCGATGCTCAAGCCGCCCAAGCGAGACGCAGTGCCGTAAAAACCTAGTTGCAGGAGGTCTACGCCAATGCCGATCGCCTCAAAAATCTGGGCCCCGTGGTAGCTGGACAGCAGGGAAATTCCCATCTTGGATAGGATTTTCAGCAAGCCAGCTTCCACGGCTTTGCGGTAGTTTTTCTGGGCCCCAGCCAAGGTGCAGGTTTCCAGCTTGCCCCGCTCCATGAGTCCTTTAGTCTTAGGATCAGCCCACCACTGGCGCACGGTTTCGAGGGCCAAATAGGGGCAAATCGCACTGGCACCATACCCAATCAGACAGGCGAAATGGTGAGTACTCCAGCATTGGGCCGTGTCCACCACCAGCGAGGCTTTCATCCGCAGCCCTTCCCGAATCAGATGATGATGCACGGCTCCCACAGCCAGCAGCGGGGGAATATAGGTGGACTCTGGATGAATGTCTTGACCCTGGGAAACCCGATCGCTCAGCACCAAAATTTGCTGGCCAGAGCGCACCGCCGTGGCTGCCGCATCGCACAGGTTCTTCACTGCCTGATGCAGTCCTGCGGGGCCTGCCGCAATGTCGTACAACGTAGATAAATCAGCCGTGGCAAAGCCAGCCTGCCGGATTTGAACCAATTCTGCCTCATTCAGCACAGGCGTATCCAGTTTTAGCAGATGGGCATAGCTGGGTTGAGCCTCCAGCAGGTTGCCCCGCTCCCCCAGTTGCATCGACAGCGACATCACCAGGCTTTCTCGCAAGGAGTCGATCGCCGGATTGGTGACCTGGGCAAAGCGCTGCTTAAAGTAGTCGTAGAGCAACCGAGGCTTGTCGGAAAGCACGGCAAGGGGAATGTCATCCCCCATGCAAAACGTCGGCTCCTTACCCTGAGCCGCCATATCTTGAATCACCATCTCCACATCTTCGGCGGTGTAACCAAAGGCAGTTTGGGCCCGCAATAGTGCCTGAGCTTCCCTGGGTTGCCCTTCCGTAAAAGGTTGAGGTTGTAGGGTATAGCGATTTTGCGCCAACCACTGACCGTAGGGATGGATCTGGGCGACCCGTTGCTTGATTTGCCAGTTCTTCAAGACCTCATGGGTTTCCAAGTCCACAGCAATCATTTGCCCTGGCCCCAAACGCCCCTTTTCGATAATCTCGGCGTTGGGCAAATCCACCACGCCAGCTTCAGAAGATACAACGACGTAACCATCCTGGGTAATGGTGTAGCGGGCAGGGCGGAGACCGTTGCGATCGAGGGTTGCCCCCACCTGTTTGCCATCGGTGAAGACTAAGAGTGCGGGGCCGTCCCACGGTTCTTGAATCCCGCTGTAGTAATCGTAGAAATCGGTAATCTCTGGGTAATTAGTTAAATCAGGCTGATTTTGGTACGCCTCTGGCACCGTAATCATCAGCGCCTCTAGGGGACTGCGGCCCGACTGCACCAACAGATCGACGACATTATCCAAGGTTGCCGAATCGCTGTTTTCCACATTCACAAAGGGCTTCAAATCCTGAATTCTATCCCCCCAATGGGCATGATTCAGGTCTGCTTCCCGCGCCATCATCCAGTTGACATTGCCCAGAAGGGTATTGATCTCGCCGTTGTGCCCCAAAAAGCGCATGGGCTGGGCAAGATGCCACTTGGGAAGAGTGTTGGTGCTGAAGCGCCGATGGTAGATGGCGAAAGCGCTCTCGTAGTAGGGATGTTGAAGATCTTGGTAAAACTCTGCGAGAACGGCCGATCGCACCATTCCCTTGTAAACGATCGTGCGACTGGAAAAGGAACAAATGTAGCAGCCCTCAAAATCAGGATGCTCCACCGCTTGCTCAATGCGTTTGCGGGTCAGGTATAGCTGGCGTTCTAGGGCATCCCCTTCCAGGTGGGACGATCGCACAATCACCTGTTCAATTTGAGGCTGGTTCGATCGGGCTTGCACTCCCAAAACGTGGGGCTGGACGGGCACAATTCTCCAACCAACAACAGTCAGGTCTTCCTCTGCCAGGACTTTCTCGATCGCTTGCCGAGCTACCTTAGCAGCATCGGGATCAGGGGGCAAAAAAATCATCCCCACGCCACAATTGGCAATTTTTAGCTCAGCGGACACGGCTCCAGTCTGCTGAAGTAAAGACCAGGGAATCGCGGTCAGTAGCCCTGCCCCATCTCCAGAATCCCGATCGGCGCTACAGCCGCCCCGATGCTCCAAGCAACTTAGAGCCACCAGTGCTTTCTCAATCAAGGTGTGGCTGTGTCGTCCCTGCTGATCAGCAATAAAACCAACCCCACAAGCATCTCGTTCCTCCACTAGCCACCGCTGCCCCTGATATCCGGCTACTGACGTTTGGCTCAATGGCCCTTGACTTGATGGTTGTTGATCCACGCTGATATTACCCATGAACGGTTCACCCCATGTCCTAAATTAAGGCTAGAAAAATTAAGCTAGAAAGCCTAAACCCCTTGGCTCTACTATCGTTGACTAAATCATTCATCTCGCTAACGCAAGTAACCTAAACTCTGGTTAATCAGCCTTTCTAAATGCTTTATAAAGCATTGACTAAGAATAAACCTGTGGAGATAGGTTACCTATTGATAGATTTAGTGATAGATGGAGCGTCTAACAAATTTTTACGAGAAACTTATAGTTCCCGAAATGGGCTTTCACTATCAAGCTGAGTCATGGATCTTATAGAAAATACTGGAATCTGGCAATCCTTAGCCTGCTTTAGGTTGGAGAACCTGCCTTTTCTGCCCTACATTCTATGCCGATTTCCCTGGTGCCCATTCCAAGTGTGTAAGCGTTACTCCAGAATTTTTACGCAATCTTGAAGAAAATTACATCTAGACACAATTATTCTAGACATACCCATTTAACTCAATTATGACGCTTGATTTAGTGTAAGGTTTTGGGCTGAAAGAAAAGTCAGTATTTCTTGATATTTAAACCTTTAGGATATTTCACAAAAAAATGATTCAGAGCTAAACCACGCTCTCTGCACCTCCGTGTCTCTGTGGTGAACCTATTTAAAAGCTTTTGGCTTTTTCCACTCTCAAAGGGCAAATTTCCAACCCCAGCAGAACAGGTAAGCCTTTGGCATGAGCAGCAATTCTCATTATGGAAATTTCTGTAATACAGATGTATTGCTGCCACCCAATTAACTAGCTGAAACACCGATTCCACCGTTCAAGAGTTTAGGCAAAAATCGCGGTTAAACCTCAAAAATTAGTACAAATGCTTCAAAATGAGAATTGCTGTGGCATGAGTAGGTAAAATCAACGGGTGAAACCGTCCCCTGGATTATTTTTCTATGAAAGCAGCTAATTGGTCTTGGTCTGGTAGAGTACTAGCAATTCTTTGCCTGTCGTCGATCGCAACCCCAACCCTTTCACCGACCATTACACTCGCACAGTCCGGTTCCCTCGCTACAACAGAGTCAGGACCACTTTCATTGGGATTAATTGCCCAGGGGGGCGACTCTCAGATGCCCAATTCCCCGCCCTCCACCCAGCAGGGCAATCGAATTATCTTGAACGATCGCGCTGTGCCGGGAGTGTGGACGCAGCGCCGATCGCCCACCGATAAAACCGCACCGTCAATCGGGATCAGCGACAGCAGCTTAATGCAGTCCTTTGGCGTAGACTTGCTCAACACCAAAGACGCGACGAAACAGCCCGTCCAGTGGTTTGCCCAATCCCTAGCCCTAAACACATGGCTGACTCCCCAGTATCGCTATTTGGATGTGACCCAACTGGCTCGACAAGCTGGCTGGCAGCTACAAGCAGAGGGAACAACGCTGCGGATCACCTCTCCGGTCGCGCAGATTGTCAATGTCCGGCAGGGGCGACAAACGTTTGGCAGTCGGGCTGTGATTGACTTAACGCAAGCCACACCCTGGCAAGTGGAGCAACAAGGGCAAGATTTGCTCATCACCCTGGATGCAAAAGCAGAACCAGAACTCCTGAAACGCTTTCAACCCGGCATGGGGGCAATGGCGCGAACCATTGTGCAGCCTGGTTCCAGCATTACGATCGAAACCACGCAAAATCGATCGCTGATCAAGCTGAAAGTTCCAGATAACCTGCGGCCGCAGATTTCCACCCTTGCCAACCCGCCCCGCTTGATTGTTGACTTAACCACCGCAGGGGCGGAGCGGGATATTTTGTGGGCACCAGGTTTGCGCTGGCGACAACAAACACTGACGATCGGGGCCTCGCGGTTTCCGATCGTCTGGCTCGTGGTGAATCTGCGGCAACCGGGGCTAACCTTGGCTCCCATTTGGACAGGGCCCCAAACCCTGGTAGGAATCGCGCCTTTGCCTCAGATGGCCCAGGGGCAGCAAGCAGTGGCGGCGATCAATGGCGGGTTCTTCAATCGCAATACAAAGTTGCCCTTAGGAGCCATTCGCTTAGGAAATCGCTGGATTTCTAGCCCCATCCTCAATCGGGGGGCGATCGGCTGGAGCAGGGACGGGATCAAAATGGGCCGTCTTAGCTTACAACAAACCTTAATCACTGCGACGGGACAGCGGTTCCCAATTCTCTCGCTCAACAGCGGCTATGTGCAGGCGGGGATCGCCCGCTACACCCCAGAGTGGGGAGCAGTTTACACGCCGCTGACGGATAACGAAATCATTGCTACGGTGCAGAACGATCGCATTATTGACCAGCGTCCGGCGAATAAAACTCTTGTACCCATTCCTGCCAACAGCTACCTGTTGATTTTTCGCTCCAACAAAGGTGCTGCAAGTGCGCTACCCGTAGGAACTGCGGTGAAGGTGGAGATGGCAAGTTCACCTAGCGAGTTCGATCGCTATCCCCAAATTCTGGGGGCTGGGCCGCTGCTGGTGCAAAATCGGCAGATTGTTTTGGATGCTAAGGCAGAGCAATTCAGCGCCGCTTTTATCCGAGAAACTGCTGTGCGGAGTGCGATCGGCACGACTCCAGAGGGTACGTTATTGATAGCAGCAGTGCAAAACTCGATCGGGGGAACTGAAGCGACGCTGGGTGACATGGCCCAAATTATGCAGCAGCTAGGAGCCGTGGAGGCGCTGAACCTGGATGGCGGCAGTTCTACAACCCTCTACCTGGGTGGGCAAGTTCTCAATCGATCGCCTCGCACAGTCGCCCGAGTTCACAACGGCTTGGGCATTTTTATTCAACCTGGGGCGATCGTGTCCAAACTCGAAAACTGACCTGAAGTTTTTGCTACCGAGTAGCAATTAGTCCATTTTGTATATCTTTTATATATTGTGAATGATTTTAGATTAGGTATTTATACTTCCCATTAGTAGTATTAAGTAAAGTTACATTGAAGGATTCCTTGCTACTGTTAAAGACTTTGTGTGAATTCCGCGATCCCCAGACTTGCCCATGATGATCTACAAAAGATATTGCTATTGTTTGCTTCGGGGGCCTTTGTCCAGTGCCCAAGGTTAGAACCGTCCTTCCACGATCGCACTCGCTCGAAAAGACCGACATTTACTAAATCTTTCCCTGAGTTCGGTTGCATCTACAGCCGTTCTCGCCGAACACGCTAAACCTTACACTTCATAGGAGAAAAACGGTGGCTCAACTTCAAGAATCCCAATCTTTGACCTTACCCCTACCCAGTTCTATTACATCCAAAGGCGTAGCGGCAACCGAATTACGTCCTTGGGGAGCATTTACAGTTTTGGAAGAAGGGCGGGGATACAAAATTAAGCGAATCGAGGTTAAACCTGGTCACCGTCTCAGCTTGCAGATGCACCACCACCGCAGTGAGCATTGGATTGTGGTTTCTGGCACCGCTAGGGTTACCTGCGGCGACAAAGAGCTAATGTTGGCTAGCAATCAATCCACCTATGTACCTCAATGTACGAATCATCGCCTAGAGAATCCGGGTGTGATTCCACTGATCTTGATTGAGGTGCAGAATGGGGAGTACCTTGGAGAAGATGATATTATTCGCTTCCAAGATGACTACGCTCGTGCCGGATCATAGTTCAATTCAATTGAGTCAGGCAGCCGTTAATGAATTGCTGCGCCTGAGCACAAAGTATGAGCGATCGAACTCTGCTCCATCTCAATCAACTCGCTTGCGTTTGGGGATACAATCCGGTGGTTGTGCTGGGTTATTCTACACAATGGATTTCAACTCGGTTGTTGAACCAGACGATCGCCTTTACACGAGTAAAGGTATTTCAGTTGTGGTAGATCCTACCAGTCATATCCATCTGAAAGGATTAGTTTTGGACTATTCTGAAGATATGATGGGCGGTAGTTTTCGCTTTCACAATCCCCAAGCAACTCAGCACTGCGATTGTGGGAATTCCTTCTCCATCGGCTGAGGGAATATGTGTAAAAAGGCGATGTGCAACTTTCCTGAAACCCTCACCCCAACCCCTCTCCCAGAAGGCAGGGGCGATTCATTGAAAAACGAAAAAGCTCGAAAGCCTCATTCTTTCGTTCTACTTCGCGTTATGCCTAATCTAAACCAAACGAGATAGTAGGCTTTTCAAGGTTATTACTTTTTCAATGAATCAGCCCTGCTCTCCCAGAAGGGGAGAGGGGCTAAGATCTAGATCGGCTCCCCTTCTGGGAGAAAGGGCTGGGGGATGAGGGCAGACTTTAAGTTGCACATCGCCTAAAATATCAAGTTTGTAGATCGTAGGATGGGTTAGCAGTGGCGCAATCTATCATTCACCAGAGTAATGCTCTTCTGGATATGTCTAAGGCATTCTGCGATCGGTATGTTCTTTAATTGCAAATCCCCACGGTAAAAATCCATTAACTCTCTTCGCACTTCTACATTTGACTCCAGGTAATTGCCTGGAGTTTTTTGTTTTGAGGACTATGCACAATCAGCCTTTTAGTTTGTATTAGATGTAACCATTGACAGAGAAAGTAACCTATGAAGATTCCTAAACTACAAAGGAACAGGTTAGCTTTTCATCCATTTTTGCTTTATCCATTTTTGAACTCGTATTAATCACGTTTTTGGCAAAGGAGATCTCAATGAGTACTCAGAATTTCACAAAATCACTTAGACGGTTGGTAGGTATCCTTGGAGCTACCAGTGCTACCGCTTTAATGAGCCTCCCTGTTTTGGCCCAGCTCAACCCGAACCCCAGTATCTTCAACGAGGCTCCCTACAATGGAAGACGGGCAGAGCCGTCTACATCACAATCTGATCAGTCCACCTCCGAGCAGTGTCTACCCAGAAATACCCAATCATCTGGACAGTCCTACCCTCGTAGCAGTGCAACGACGACTCGCCCTGATGCAACCGCTAATAATGGCAGTGCTTCTGATCTGAGTCTGCAAGATCCAACTACTAACCGTCCTCAAGCTGATAGCACTTCGTCCTCCACTTCATCCAATCGTCCTATCTACCGGGTTAACCCAACAGACAGTAGCATGATGGATTCTGGAACGACGAACAACACAAGCACCTATGGCAACCAAACCTCTATGGGTTCGATGAATGTTCGTCCTTATACGACATCCGATGCTCCTAATCCTGCAGTAGTGACTCGTCCTGAAGACCAAGCGGGTCACTCGAACAGCAATTCAACCCTGAATCCAGTTAGACCCGGTTCATTTAATGCCAGATCGTCGAACACGAGTTCCTATGACATGAACTCGTCTAACATGGGTAACTCCGTGTCTCCCTCCATACGTTCTTCCTCAATGTCAACTATGACTTCAACGATGACTTCCCCTGAAGCCGGTAATTCTGAGTCTTCTCCTCTGGACTATGCAGGTTCCAGTGTCAATAACCAGTCGATTAATGATCTGAATGGCTCATCTATCCGATCGACTTCTTCGACAACTCGCAATTCTCAGACAAGTGGTAGCATGATGACTCCAGGTAATAATTCCAGCAGTCAGTATCCTATGTCTGGTTCTACTGCGCTGTGCAAGTAGAAAGCAACGAATTACTTGAGCTAAGAAGATAGTTTAGGTAATTGTAATCAAAGTCTCACCTAGGTTCAAATCTGGGTGGGATTTTTGTTTGTATAGTTTGTATTTCAACCAAAGATATTTCAATTGAGGGAATCGCAGGTAAGTGACATATCGATCGCCATAGAATACATTAGGCGAATGTTGTAACGCATCACCCCAGTCAATGTTGGGTTGCGCGACTGCTAACCCGTCCTACAATCTACGGTCATTGGATATGAAATTGAGTTTATGTATGATCGTCAAAAACGAGGAGGAGAAGCTGCCACGTTGCTTGAGCAGTGTTAGTGGGCTTGTAGATGAAGTAATTTTAGTTGACACCGGCTCGACGGATCGAACTGTAACGATCGCACAATCTTTTAATGCTAAGGTACATTTCTTTGAATGGTGCCACGACTTCTCAGCGGCGCGGAATGTATCGTTAAGTCCGGCTCAAGGCGAGTGGATTCTTGTCTTGGACGCAGATGAGGTCTTGGTACCAGAGGTTATTCCGATGCTACGAGGGGCGATCGAAGACCCGCATCATCTCGTAGTCAACCTACTGCGCCAAGAAATAGGAGCGATGCAATTTCCCTATTCGCTGGTTTCGCGACTGTTTCGCCGCCACCCGTCCCTACACTTTTCCCATCCCTACCACGAAACCATTGATGACTCCGTGATGCAAGTGCTGAGTCAAGAAGTCCAATGGCGAGTCGTGGATCTTCCCCATATTGCTATTCTGCACGATGGGTATCAAATAGGCACAATCGCCCAGCGAGATAAGTTCACTACAGCCCAAGTAACGATGGAGGGATTTTTAGCTCAACATCCCAACGATCCCTACATTTGCGGTAAGCTAGGCAGTTTATATGTTCAACTCGGAGAACTAGAGCGTGGAATAAATCTGTTGGAAAGGGGACTCAAACTGGCTACTGAACCCGCGATCGTTTACGAATTGTACTACCATGCTGGAATCGCTCAAAACCGCCATGGAAAGTCACAGCAGGCAGAATACCATTACCAAACTGCACTTCAACAAGCTATTCTTCCTCAACTCAAACTCGGTGCTTATAACAATCTAGGCAACCTATACAAAGATGGTGGAGATTTGAGCGCAGCCAAAGTCGCCTATGAAGCGACCCTGGAGATTGACCCAGGATTTATCCAAGGACACTATAATCTGGCGATGACTTTCAAGGCGATGGGCAACATCCAACAAGCGATCGGACACTATCAACAGGCGATCGTTCTAAATCCCGATTTCGCAGAAGCCTATCAAAACTTAGGCATTATTTGGCTAAAGCTAGGACAGGTGGAGACTGCATTGCAGACTTTTCGTCAAGCATTCCTGTCCTATCAAAAACAGCAATCTCCTAAAGCTGAGAAGCTATACCAAAACTTAAAGGCGATCGGTTTCGATCTAAAAACACCAACCTGAAACCGGAGTATTATTACACAAAAGTATCATCACATTAAAATCCACCACCTAGGACTAATTAATTAAGCACCTAAGTGATGGATTTGAGTTTCAGAAAAACTTTACTAGCGAGTCTGGCTCGTCGCCAAGCATTGTTGTGACCAATTTGACACGACAATGCGGCTACTCTGTAGATTCAACAACCGATTGCGGTAGCTCAATAGCTCAGCCCGATAGGATGATTGTCCACGCGGAGCAACAGCAATTGCTCGACTTACAACACCGATCGCCTGTCCCCAATCTTGCGCACACGTTGCCTGTTGCAATTGAGCATCCAGAGTTCCTTGAGTTGTGGGTCTAATAATCCGCGCATTGCCAGCGCTGACACCCGTAGCATTTGGTGCAACTTGCTGTCTTGGGATAGTGCCATTTGGTATATTCCCAGTGGCATTCGTAGTAACTTGGTTAGTTCTAGTACCACCTTGAGGCGCAACCTCTACAATCACCCTTTGCCCCGGTTGTACCTGAACTTGAATCGCCTGTCCCCCCGCATTTCCATTGACAGGAAGTCCACCCCCCACTGGGGTTTGCAAATAGCGAGTTGTGCCATTGTTATCGGTCACTGGAATGAATTGATTCCCAGGAACCCCACTATTTCCAGGGGCGATCGGGTTACTACTAGATCCACCACTATCAATCCCATTATTGAGCCGAATGGGTTGAGTTGGACTAGAGGGATTACTAGGAATAAACTGATTGTTCAAACCACTGGTGGGCACAAATTGGTTTCCAGACCCATTGTTGACAGGACTGTTTGCAGGTGAAGTTGGGCTTGGACTTGGCGATGTGAATTGGTTATTGTTCTGATTGTTGATCCCATTATTGCCATTACTCGGTGTTGAAAACTGGTTATTGTTAATAGGAGCAGCGGGAGATGTGAATTGGGAGTTGTTCTGATTGGTCAACCCATTGTTGTTAGTAGGTGTTGAAAACTGATTGTTGTTATTTAACCCATTGGGAGCGGTGGGCGTTGAAAATTGTGGATTGTTTTGATTGCTGTTAGGGTTTGAAAACTGATTGTTGTTTGACCCATTGCTAGGAAAATTAGGTGTTGAAAACTGCAAATTGTTTTGATTATTCAACACATTATTATTCGTAGGTGTTGAGAGCGGCGGGTTGTTTTGAGTGTTGTTGGGGTTGAAAGGTTGATTGTTGTTTACCCCGTTGTTGTTGTTAGGTGTTGAGAGCGGTGGGGTGTTTTGAGTGTTGTTGGGATTGAAAAGTTGATTGTTGTTCACCCCATTGTTGTTGATAGGCGTTGAAAACTGACTGTTGTTATTTACTCCATTATTGGGAGCGATCGGAGAAATAAACTGTGGGTTGTTTGCTCCATTTCCACTCGGATCAAATTGACTGTTATTCGGTTGGTTGTTGGTAGGTGAATTGTTGGGAGAAACAAAAGGGTTGCTATTAGTCGTCCCATTGTTTTGTGTAGAAGGGTTCTGTGGGGAAAATTGGGTATTATTGCCCGCAGGGTTGAATGGAGATGAATTGTTTGGGGAACTATTGTTCGGATTGTTATTTGCCGGACTGGAGTTTGTGGGAGAATTCGGCGATGCTGGAGCCAACAATGGGTTGTTGTTAACTGGGGTCGTAAGTTGATTGTTATTCAATCCACTACCACCTGGAGTAGCAGGAAACCCACTGGGATTAGTGTTCAAATTGTTGCTGGCAGGAGGGGTGGGAAACCCAGGCTGAGTGTTGTTTACACCTGGGTTAAATTGATTGTTCAACCCACTATTATCCCCACCATTGTTGAAGCCACTATTGGGAGCGGTGGGCGACACAAGGGGACTGTTGACTCCACTGTTGCCAGGGGTAGATTGTAGATTATTCCCCGAATTGTTGTTAGATGGAAAAGCTTGATTGTTATTTCCGTCGATGATTACTTGACTCAAAGCAATCTGTGTCAGAAATGGGGTAAGTGCCGCAGCAGATAAAGCAGTAGTCAGTCGCAAGACTCTTAGCATAATTTCTCATCCTTCAGCTTCATAGGAATAAATCACCTATATAAGAAAAGCATGACTTTATTGTCAAAGTTGTGCCTCTCACGCAGGGGAGAAGCTTGCATACACCGAGGCTATTCAAATAGGAGGAACAAACGCCTAGGGCGATCGTAAGCCTAAACAAAACACTAGTGCAGTGCGGCAAAAATTTCTGACCCGTGAGGAGGCTTGTTTTGAGTTTTGAGTGCTACCCACTTACTTCTGCCAGCCTACATTAGGGACATTGCAACGCAATATCCCTACATTTATGGAGATGAAATTAGGGACTTGCAGATAAATAATGTACCCGCGTATAAACCTTGCATGGGCGAAGCATTCGGGCGAAAGTCTTTGTAACTCAATCAGAACCTTTGACCGAATGCTTCGCCCCTACGCAGACTTTGGAATGATTTATTAGTTGGAAGTCCCTTACCTTTAGAAAACTCCTGAGAAAGATGTCACCCCTATACGGGCGAAGCGTCCGGCAGATCAGCCCTTGAATCGACCAGAAGGTCATTGCCGGGATGCTAAGTGCAAAGCACACGCTACGTAAACGCCCTTCCACTTCCTGGTATAACCTTTTCTAGAAATCTCCTAAGGAGTAGGTAAGGGAGAATCTGTGGGAGATGCAGGATCTTGTTGCTCCCGTTGGGCAGCCTTCTCTTCAGCAGTTTTGGCAGCGGACTTCGCCTTTTTAATCGGCGCAGTCACACTAACTGGAGGTTGCTTAGGCGGTTCGTCACTGACACATCCACCCAGGATGAGGACGATCGCCCCCACTATCACAGTCCCCACCAAAAATCCCCGGTGCATTGATTCTGATTGGTTCATGACTCTACCTTCACGCCCTTCCAAAAGGCAACGTAATTGGTGATGTTCTTGGCTGCATCTTTTGCTTGTGGATAGTACCAAGCGGCATCAGGGTTTACTTGTCCTTCTACATCGATCGTATAATAGCTGGCAACTCCCTTCCAAGGGCATGTGGTGTGAGTATTACTCTCTCTGAAGTATTGGCTGTTGATGGCATCGTGGGGGAAATACTGATTGCCTTCAACAACCTCACAGCGATCGCTCTCTGCTAACACGACTCCATTCCAAGTAGCTTTCGGCATTGTGATGAATCCTTTGGGGTAGTTTTGGTAGTTGGCGAAGAAAATGTCTGAAATGTGACGAGTGGACAGAGAAAATTCTGTCCTCATTTGTATCTCGACTTCCGCACAACCAAGTAGGGTTAATGTAGTCGCCTCTACTAGTTTGGCGTATTCTAATCTCCACGGTCTACTATCAAACTGATTTAGATTATTCCTCAAGAGTTGAGAATTTACCATGAACCCCGCCGCTGCCCACCCCATTCAGTTCACCGATCGCGAACGCGCTTCTTTGGCAAAACTGGTTGACTATACCGCCATCCGCTCCCTGCCAGAGATTTGGCCGATCGCCAGCCAACGCTTCCCGGATGTTGTTGCCCTACAAGATCCCCACAATAAGCCAGCCTTAAGCTTGACCTATGCCCAATTGCACCAGCAGATTCAGCAATTTGCTGCGGGGTTGCAATCTCTGGGGGTAACGGTGGGCGATCGGCTTTCCCTGTTTGCCGACAACAGCCCCCGCTGGCTCATTGCCGACCAGGGAACCATGACTGCTGGGGCTGCTAATGCGGTGCGTGGCTCCCTCGCTGACCGGGATGAACTTCTATTCATCCTTGCTAACAGTGGTAGCAAGGCTTTAATCATTGAAAATCTGGCAACCTTTAGCAAAATCAGCGATCGGTTTCAGGATTTGCCCCTGCAATTTGTCGTTCTGCTCTCCGATGAATCGGTGCCAGAAATGGATGGGTTGAAACTGCTGAACTTCCCGCAACTGATGGAATTGGGAGCCACATTTCCCTTGCAGCCAGCCAGCCAAACCGAGGAAATGCTGGCCACCTTGCTCTACACCTCTGGCACAACAGGCAAGCCCAAAGGCGTAATGCTCACCCACGGAAATTTGCTCCACCAGGTAAAAACATTTGGCACGGTGTTGCAGCCAGAGCCGGGCGATCGAGTCCTGAGCATCTTACCCACCTGGCACTGCTACGAGCGCACGGTTGAATATTTTATGCTCTCCCAAGGTTGCACCCAAATTTACACCAGCATCCGTTACATCAAACAAGACCTGAAGCAATTCAAACCCAGCTTCATGATTGGTGTACCTAGACTGTGGGAGTCGATCTATGAGGGGGTGCAGAAGCAACTCCGAGAACAGCCTGCGAATAAGCAAAAACAGGTGAACTTCTTCCTTAATCTCAGCCAGCGATACATCACTGCCCGGCGCATCGTCCAAGGATTCAGCCTGGAAACTCCCCACCCGTCTCCCCTCAAGCGGTTGACTGCCACCTTGCAAGCCACGGCTCTTGAACCACTCCATGCCTTGGCCGATCGGCTGATTTACCAAAAAGTCCGGGCGGCGGCAACGGGCGGCGAGTTGAAGCAGGTCATCAGTGGGGGCGGCTCCCTGGCAAAGCACTTGGATACTTTTTATGAAATCATTGGGGTCGAAGTTCTGGTGGGCTATGGGTTAACCGAAACGTCCCCAGTGACTAACGTGCGCCGGGTGCATCACAATGTCCGGGGGTCTTCTGGGTTGCCAATGCCAGGCACACAGGTGCGAATCATTGACTTGGAGACGCGCAAACCCTTACCCCAGGGACAGAAAGGGCTGGTGACGGTGCGCGGCCCGCAAGTGATGCCAGGTTATTACCAAAATCCAGAGGCTACGGCTAAGGCGATCGACCCCGAAGGTTGGTTTGACACGGGGGATTTGGGCTACATAACTCACCAAAATGACTTGGTGATCACGGGCAGGGCAAAGGATACGATCGTACTGACCAATGGCGAAAACATTGAACCGCAGCCGATCGAAGATGCCTGCCTCCGCAGCCCCTACATCGACCAAATTATGCTGGTGGGACAAGACCAGAAGTTCATTGGAGCGCTGATTGTCCCCAACCTGGAAGCCTTGCAAAAATGGCAGGAAGCAGAGAAAAGCGGACCATCTGACTCGACTACCGTTGATTTGGCAAGTAAGCCGATTCAGGATCTCTTTCGCCGGGAACTCGATCGGGAGGTAAAAAATCGCCCTGGTTACCGCCCAGACGATCGCATCCTGGTCTTTCGCCTGCTCCCAGAACCCTTTAGTCAGGACAACGGCATGATGACCCAAACCCTAAAGATCCGTAGACCCGTAGTGACGGAACGCTATCAAGGTATGATTATCGGGATGTTTGCTTGACCTCACAAACTGTAACCAGCGAAATATGGACGTTCCCAACTCTCAACTACTTCTCAGGCGGACTGCTGCCCTGCTAACCATCGTGACTCCGGCGTGGAAGGAGCAGACTCAGCAGCAGTTTCAAGCCCAAATCAACCAAATTGATGGTCAAATTCAACAATTAGAACTGCAAGGTCAGCGGATGATTTCTGAAATTCAGAAGCAAAGCATTCAACCCCCTGGACCGGAGACTCAACAGCAACTCGAAAGTGTGCAGTTGCAGATGAACAACAACAAAAGTGAATTGCTGGATCAGAAAAATCAAATCCTGCAACAAATCAATCGGGTGCAACTGTTGGAGCTAGATCAAGAGGTCGAAATCGGCCAAATCGATAGCTTCTTCCGTTTAGAGAAAGGCGACAACCTATTTCAAAAACTCCAGATCGGGATTCTTCTCCGCGATGGAGTGGTCGAAGAAATCCGTGGGGATGTCTAAGATCAACTGCTTCTGTCTAAGTTAACTGTTTCCATCAAACATACTCTATCGAACATATAGGCGGAGCATTCGGACAAGAACCTTCTAGTTAATTCAGAGGTTTATCTGCCGAATGCTTTGCCTATGAAGCGATCATTGGAAATGGACTAAATTATTAAATTAAGACTAGTTGGCTTTAAATCCTTATTGCATACAGCCCTATAGAAAGCTGCTATCAAATAGGCACAGCAGTATTCTTCTTTTATGTGGATTTTAGGATGGAAGCCCGATCGCCTTATCCTCTGGTTCAATACCCCAGCCATGAAAGTTGTTGTCCAAACTCCCACCCACCTCAAACTAAAGCATTATCCTTGGGGGACTTGGACTTCTGGCATTGCAATTAGCCTCATCGTGCCAGTTCTTGCTCTTTCTAAGGGACTTCCTAAGTCAGGACTTGGCTTCATATTTCTGCTTTTCGTGGGCAGTGTTATTGCCGCCGCTGTGATTATTCAAATGACGGGGCAAATTTCCACCTGCGACTTCTACAAAAGTTTAAAGGTGGTGACTCTAAAATACAGGAGCTTGCTGGGAGTTAGGGTTGTAGAAAGAGCGCTACAGAATGTTTTATCGGTTCAAGTGATTGAAGACATCTACTATCGCAAGGGTTGGAGACGCAAGCGTTATAGCATTTGTTTGAACATGCACTCAGGAGAGTCGTTTGACTTGACAACAAATCGCTTATCTGGCTTATCTGACCGATCGCTGGCGTGTCACACAGCAGAGGTCATCTCTAAATTCCTGAACGTGCCGTATAGTTTTGTGCCAGGAATGGATAGGGGCGCTTGGAGACTATTTTAGTAGTGATGGAAGTCCGATCGCCCTTCCTAGCTGAGACGCTAAGATCTTGAGTTAGACCTTGCTTAGTCAAACATGCTACTTGTAATTTGATTGGCATCTTCAGCTATGAAAGTTGTTGTCCAAACTCCCACTCACCTACAACTAAAGCATTATCCTTGGAGAACTTGGCTTTCTGGTGTTGCAATTAGCCTCAGCGTGCCCGCTCTTGCTCTTTCCCAGGGAGTTCCTAAATCAGGACTTGGCTTCTTATTTCTGCTCTGGGTAGTCATTGTCATTACCGTTGCTGTCACCATTCAAATAACGGGGCAGATTTCCACCTGTGACTTCTACAAAAGTTTAAATGTAGTAACCCTAAAATACAGGAGCTTGATGGGAGTTAAGGTTACAGAAAGAGCATTGCAGGATGTTTCGTCAGTTCAAGTCATTGAAGAAATCCGTCGTTCAAAAAGTGTCAATTACAAGCGTTATGGCATTTGTTTGAACATGCACTCAGGAGAGTCGTTTGACTTGACAACAAATCGCTTGTATGACCGATTGCCTGCTTGTTACACAGCAGAGGTCATCTCTAAATTCCTGAACGTGCCCTATAGTTTTGTGCCAGGAATAGATGACGGCTATTGGAGACTATTTTAGTTAGTAGTGATGGAAGTCCGATCGCCTTCGCAAATTCGGTCGTCTTAATCCCTTAGAATACGTCTGGTACGTAATTATTCACCATTCGTTAAACCCTCCATCCCATGATCAACGAAGTCTTCATGCCTGCCCTAAGCTCCACCATGACCGAAGGAAAAATTGTCTCCTGGGTTAAATCCCCTGGCGACAAGGTGGAAAAAGGAGAAACCGTCGTTGTTGTGGAGTCTGACAAGGCAGACATGGACGTGGAATCGTTTTACGAAGGGTATCTCGCGACGATCGTGGTTCCCGCTGGAGAAGTCGCCGCAGTCGGCATGGCCATTGCGCTGATTGTCGAAACGGAAGCCGAAATTGAGCAAGTCCAGCAGCAAGCAGCTAACCCACCTCAGCCTGCCGTCGCCGCCCCCGCCCCGATCGTGTCCGCCCCCAGTAATGGTCAGCAACCGATCGCTGCCCCCGCCCTTGCTGCCCCCAGTGGACGCACGATCGTCTCCCCCCGCGCTCGGAAGCTAGCCAAAGACCTGAAAGTGGACTTGGCTGGGCTACAGGGCAGCGGCCCCCACGGACGCATTGTGGCCGAAGACGTGGAAGCTGCTGCGGGCAAAGGTCAGCCCCCTGTTGCCGCTCCTGTGGCTCCTGTCGCTGCCATTGCTCCACCACTCAAGCCTGTGCCTGCACCCAAAGCCGCGCCTGCACCCGCTGTGGCGGTTTCCCCTGGCTCAGTGGTTCCCTTCACCACGCTCCAAGGTGCCGTTGCCCGCAACATGGCTGCCACGATCGGAGTTCCCACCTATCGCGTTGGCTATACGATCACGACCGAAAATCTCGATCGCCTCTACAAACAAATTAAATCCAAGGGCGTGACAATGACGACCCTGTTGGCCAAGGCGGTGGCGGTGACCTTGCAAAAGCACCCGATCGTCAACGCCAACTATGCAGAATCTGGCATTCGGCACCCCGCCGCCATCAACATTGCCGTCGCAGTGGCGATGGAAGATGGCGGCTTAATTACTCCCGTTTTGCAAAACGCTGCCCAGGTTGATATTTATTCCCTATCCCGCACTTGGAAGGATTTGGTGGAGCGGGCCCGGGCAAAACAACTCCAGCCCGATGAGTACACATCCGGCACCTTCACCCTGTCTAACTTGGGGATGTTTGGGGTCGATCGCTTTGATGCCATTTTGCCACCCAACCAGGGATCAATTTTGGCGATCGGGGCCTCGCGTTCCCAAATGGTTGCCACGGACGATGGACTCATGGGCATCAAGCGCCAGATGCAAGTCAATATCACCTGCGATCACCGCATCATCTACGGGGCCCACGCTGCCGCTTTCCTCCAGGATTTGGCGAAACTGATTGAAACCGACCCGCAATCTTTGACACTTTAGAGGATGCCTGAGAAGCCTCTATCGCTGCATGGGTGTTCGCGTAGCGTGTGCTTTGCATTTAGGATCGTGGATTTAATAAGTTACAGAAGTTCGAGATTTACTAAGGTCGAAGCATTCGGGCTAAAACTTTAGCACTCAATCAAGGACATTTACCGAATGCTTCGCCCCTACATTTAAACCCTTGCATGTTATTAAATCCACGACCCTTAGCATTTGGTAGATAACCTCTGGAATTGACCAGAAGGTTATCCTCTGCATATAACTTGGTTTCCGCAGGATATACTTCGTTCCTACAAAAGCCGCGGGATGATTTTTTGATGGGGAATTCCTGATTAAATTCAGGCTTCTTTAGAGCAATAGTCCGGACAGTTTGTTGAACGATTCTACAGGGCTTGCAGGGCTTGCAGTTCCAGGATTGAGCTATTTTTTCAAAGTTAGCTCTGCTCCTGACTTTGAAAATAAGATCCCGCCCACG
>Ga0105048_10001163_pt1 | contig 42506 bp, 36 predicted proteins | sample MAT05_FD_78382 | JGI IMG/M metagenome (GOLD analysis project Ga0105048, IMG submission 78382) | Freshwater microbial communities from Lake Fryxell liftoff mats and glacier meltwater in Antarctica - MAT-05 | ecosystem: Environmental > Aquatic > Freshwater > Ice > Liftoff microbial mat | place... | reverse complement strand
GATCGCGCTCCCCTGTGATCCGGTGCCACCATAAACGAGAACGTGCATTTACATGTCCCTTTCGGCTGCAATCAGCCTGCAATAATGGAGTTCCCAAAACGAAGCTGCCGCAGCGACGCATAACCATGCGTCCGCCCGCAGGATGTTCTGGATTTGTTTCCGGTGCTCCATAGGTCGAGTCGATGTGGGCATCATGCGCCTGATGCGCTACACTGACCAGTACGCAGTTTTTTCGTACATAGTCAGGAAAAGCAGACTAAAGGCAGGATCGATGCTGTCAGAACGAGTACAGACCAGCTGGACGCACTGTCCGATCGAGACGACGATCGCCATCATCGGCGGCAAGTGGAAACCGATCATTCTGTATCATCTGTTCGACCACGTGCGGCGCTTTGGCGAGCTGCAACGGTTGATCCCTGGCGTCACCCGCGAGATGCTGACGCAGCATTTGCGCGAGCTGGAGGCGGACGGCATCGTGCATCGTGAGGTCTACAAGCAGGTGCCGCCCAAAGTGGAATACGCGCTGACCGACCTGGGGATTACGCTCAAGCCGATCCTGTTCGCCATGCACGAATGGGCGATCGGCTACCGCGAACAGGTCGATCAGCAAGTCGGCTGCCGCTCGTAGGGACTGCATAACCATGCGTCTGCCTATGATGCGCCTGCTCATGTCGCGCCTGTCTCACACCCCCTCATGACCGCCTACCACGAATCCCCCGCGCACCAGCGCGCCAAGACGATCGTCGCGGCGGCGTGCGAGCGTGCGGGTTACGCGGTCACGGTCGAGGCGATCGGCGCCGACTGGCGCGCCGATGTGCTGGCGGCGCGCGGGACGGTCAGGCTGGCGTTCGAGGTGCAGTGGAGTCCGCTCAAGCTGCGTGAGGCGATCGAGCGGCAGGCGCGCTATGCGCGTGACGGTGCGCGCGGCTGCTGGCTCTTTCGGCGCGCGCCCGGCGGATCGCCCGCACACGGCGAAGAAGCGCTGATAGCGCGGCGCGATCTGCCCCTCTTTCACCTGATCGCCAATGCCGATGAGACTTTCTATATTTATCTCGACAAGCGCACCATCGGGCTGGACGACTTCATTACGGCGCTGGTGAGCGGTGGTGTGAAATTCTCGGAGGCGGCGCGGCTGGCGCCGACGGTCGCGGTCGAGCTGGCACTGTACGCGCTCACCTGTCCCATTTGCAGGCAGGGTGGGTATACCGCGTCGATCGCCGAACCCGTGACCGGACGCTGCGGCACACGCCTGACATTGAGCGAGGACGAGTCGAGTCGGCTGCTGGCGGGCGCGACTCTGCCTGCTGGTGTGCTGCGCGGCGATCGCTGTCCGCACTGCGACGGCACACTCCCGGCGCGCACGATCTGGCTGGCGGGCTATGGGATGCAGCCGCGTCAGACCGTGAGCGCGACGGTCGCCACGCGCGATACACACTCGGTCGCGCACGCGCACTGGTGCATGGGGGGTGAAGCGGGCTGGTGTGTGTGACTTGAGGACATTCCGGTTGTGCCCCCGGATCATCAACCCGTGCTGTAAAGAAATTCATGGACGCACTATGCCACGTGAGCTACTATTGATATTTTAGAATCGATGCGTTTGTCAAAATATGAAATCATCATTCCGTAACCCTGTTCCATACATTACCTTAGCGACAGAGTATCAAAGCCCAATTTTTGTGGATTATTTTGAGGATTGGACTTATGCTGGCGAAGAAGCCTATGTTCCGCATCGGCACGATTATCATGAAATTATCTGGGTGCAGTCGGGCTATGCTCTTCATAAGGTTGATGGACAGTCTATCGAACTTCCGTCGCAGAGCATCGCACTGATCACACGCGGGCAAATTCATCTCATCGAAGAAACAGGCGCTTTAACAGCTTGTGCGATTGGTTTTAGAGACGAGACTTTGCTGCTCACAGATCCGACCGGAGGTAATCTTATATTGTTTAATCAGTTAAGTCGTCCAGATTATGTAGTCATCCCTTCTGCCGAAACCATCGATTATGCGGATTTAATAGCGTTGTTGAGCAGCGAATACACCCGTGAAAACGTATCAAACAAATACGATTTTATGCGTTTTATTCTCAATGCACTGCTGATACGCATCCAGCGCCTGTATGAAACAGCCCACTTGGATCAATCAGGGGTTACATCGTTGGATTATCAACGATATCGAGATTTTCTCGTACTGTTGGAGACGCATTTCGCCTCACATCACAACGTAGGCTACTATGCCAGGCAGCTTACGCTTGGTTCCGATGATCTCTCCAAAATCTTATACCGGGTGGTGGGACGGTCAGCCAAACAAATGATTAATGAACGTATCCTGCTGGAAGCAAAACGTTTATTACAGTTTACCCCGCATTCCGTCAGAGAAATCGCTGAGATGCTTGGTTATCACGACCCCTATCATTTTGGCAAGCTTTTCAAACAGGACACCGCTTTAACACCCCTCGCTTACCGCCACCAGTGGCGCGAAAATTAACATTTTTCGCCCGTCTTTTTCCATTTTTTTTAATTTCCATTATTTATATGCTTGAGCTTAGGGATTAAAAAGCGAGGCTTAACTCAATGAACAAAGTATTGCTTATCACCGGTGCATCAGGCGGAATTGGTGCGGCTGTTGCGCGTCAGTCAGTTCAGGCTGGCTATCGGGTCGTCCTTGTTGCTCGCTCACAGTCATCTATCCAAACTCTCGCTGATGAGCTTGGCGGCAGCGCTCATGCGCTGGCGTTACAGGGTGACAGCACCCATTGGCAAGATTGGGGACGGATCACCGCGCTGACTTTGGAGCATTTTGGGCAGTTGGATATGACACTGGCGAATGCTGGCGTAGCCAAAGGGGCATGGAGCTTTTATCAGGGGGACGCTACCCCGGACGAATGGCGTGAGATGATTATGACCAATGTTTACGGCACAGCGTTAACCGTGCGTGCCACGCTGCCAGAGCTTGTCAAAACGAAAGGACATCTGTTGTTAGTCGGATCAGTCTTGGGACGGTTTTTTCTGCCCGGTTCGCTCTACAGTTCGACTAAGTGGGCAATTACCGGCATGGCTGAAACCATTCGTCAAGAATTGCGTGGCACCGGAGTACGAGTTTCGCTTGTGATGCCGGGGCGCGTAGACACCGCATTTTCTGAGCCAGACGATGATGCGACCCCCATGATTAATGCCGAAGATGTCGCACGGGCTGTTCTCTATGCCATGAGCCAACCGCCGCATGTCGATGTGAGCGAAATTATGATCCGCCCAACCGGACAATTCGATTGAGGAGAGTCACAAAATGACCAAACGCAGTCTGTTTGTTGACGGCAATCTCATCACTGGGCAGCAGAGAAGTTCAGGGGCGGTGACACCACAACGAATCATTGACGTACTCGAAGCCCAACCTAACCATATAGCAGGGTTAATATCATCATGAGACGTGACAAAAAAATGGATGTCCAGGAGTTGTTCGCCCCCGAAGACGACATCCTCCGTTGGATACAAACCGAGGCGCGGCGCAGCGGACTGCCTTCCATCAGCTTGAATGCCGAAGAAGGGCGCTTACTTCAGGTCTTGATGAAGTCGGTGAATGCCCAAAAAGTATTGGAATTGGGCGCATTAGGCGGTTACAGTGGCACATGGATGGCTCGCGCACTCCCTGCCAGCGGAAGATTGTTTACGCTGGAGCTTTCCAGCAAACATGCTCAGGTCGCTCGCGCCGCTTATGAACGGGCGGGGGTAGCTGAACGGGTGACACTGGTCGAAGGCGATGCCAATCACACCCTACGACAGATGGAACGGGAAGCGCCATTTGATTTTGTGTTTATGGATGCCGACCCGGAAAGTTACCCTGCTTACTTTCAAGCGATTGCTCCTATGCTGCGTGTCGGTGGCATGTTGACGGCACATAATGCGCTTGAAGGAACCTCAGGCGGTGGATTTGATGCTGGTCGTTCACGGGGTATGGCAGCCTTCCTCACAGAACTGGCACAGGATAACACCTTTACTACCGTCGTCCTGCCCTATGGCTCTGGAACACTCATCGCTGTAAAAAATATCTGAATACATCTGAATACAGATGGAGACAATTATGACTGCCAAATCGATTATCGTCTTTGGTGCAACGGGTAAAGCAGGTCAGCAGGTTGTTGAGCAAGCGTTGCAAAACAGGATGCGCGTCACCGCCTTCACGCGCCAGTCTGCCTTTTCGATTCAGCATGAACAGCTCCACATTATGCAGGGGGAGTTGGATCATGCTGCGGATTTGCAGGCTGCGCTTGAGGGGCAGGACTGCATTGTCTCTGCACTGGGTGCGCGTGATTTTACCCGTGACGATCCGGTCGTCAGCAGCTGGTTGCGCTATATCATTCCATTGGCTGAAGCCTCAGGTATCCAAAGGATTGCAGTTATTGCGGGCGCCGGGATGCTGCAAGCGGATGAGCAGCGGCTAAACCGTGATTTGCCTTCTTATCCTGAAGCATTGAAGCATGTCAATCACGATCATGATCTGGTTTTTCAAGCACTGCAAGCGAGCAAACTGGAATGGACATTATTCTGCCCGCCAACCATCAAAGATGGAACTGCGGACGGTGATTATGTCACAGCAGTAAATTATCACCCTCAGAACAGTCAGGGTCATATCAGCGCTGGCAATCTTGCCCACTGTATTGTTCAGACGCTGCAAACCGGTCAGTTTATCCGTCAGCGCGTTGGCATTGGGACGCCTCTACCAACCGGAAAAGAGAGAATCAATGTCACATCCAACTGATGCCGAAACAAAGATTTTAAGCCTGCTCAATGAGTGGACGGCACAGCATGTTGAGCGCAATATTGAGCAGTATATGGCACTTTTTGTACCCGGTGATCAGACTATCTATACCGGCCCAGAATCGACCGAACGCTGCATAGGCGCTAATGCCATTCGCCAGCAAGCGGCGCGCGATTGGCAACTGACGGAGTATCTGCGCTTTGATTGGCAGTGGCATTCGGTACAGGTGACGGGCGTAATCGCGTGGCTGGTGGCTGAGGGGGTGTGCCGACTGAAGGTTAACGACCACGCAATGGAGGATCTTGTTCGGTTTGTTGCTGTGGTACAGCATGATGATGAAAATTGGCGTTTTGCTTCAGCACATCTTTCAGTTGCTATCGGAACGACAATGCAATAACAGCAGCGTGCCATGATCTATAATTCGCTGGTTTGCCTGCCTGTTCGTGATCACATTTCCTGAGTGAATTTCGTTACAATCAGGGGACGAGCCATATACGCATCTGAAAAGGTCAGGTCCCCTATGACATATGATAAATCGGCGCTGTTCGTCTATGGTGGCTGGGATGGGCACCAGCCGCACGAGACGGCAGAGTTGTTCGCCGGATTACTGCGTGAGGACGGGTATCATGTCACCGTGTCCGACTCGCTCGACTCGTTTCTCGACGCCGACGCGCTGCGCCTGGTCCACCTGATCGTCCCTGTGTGGACGATGGGCACGCTCACCAACGAGCAGGAACGTGGCTTGCTCGACGCGGTAGAGGCGGGCGCCGGAATCGCGGGCTGGCATGGTACTATGGGCGACTCGTTCAGAAACAATACCGAGTATCAGTTCATGGTCGGCGGACAGTGGGTGGCACATCCGGGCAATCATCTCGATTACACCGTCCATATCACCGACCACACCGACCCGATCACCGCCGGGATCGACGATTTTCACATGCACTCGGAACAGTATTACATGCACGTCGATCCTTCCAATCAGGTATTGGCGACCACCACCTTCAGCGGCGCGCACACGCCCTGGGTGGCGGGAACGGTCATGCCAGTCGTGTGGAAACGGATGTGGGGCGCGGGGCGCGTCTTTTACTGTGCGCTCGGTCACGACATGCAGGATTTCCAGGCAGCAGAACCCAAAACGATCATCGCACGCGGTATGGCATGGGCGACACGAGGCTAAAAGGACAATCATGAAAATCGGTATTTTCGAGGTCAACGGACGGACTATCCTGGGTGAGCTGGAAGGTGAGACGCTCTACGGTCTCGCCTGGCCCGACAACAATATGCGCAGCCTGATCCGACGCGGTATCACCCCGTCGCGCACCTACGAGCGCTTTCCGCTGGCGAGCGCGACGATCAAGGCGCCGCTCATCCCCGGCAAGATCATCGCTATCGGCAAGAATTACGCTGAACACGCCAAAGAGACGGGCGGCGCGGTGCCCGACAGCCCGCTGATGTTCGCCAAGCTGCCAAGCGCGATCATCGGGCACCGCGACACGATCGCCTGGCGCACCAGCATCACCAACCAGGTCGATTGGGAGTGCGAACTCGCCGTCGTGATCGGTAAAACCGCCAAAAATGTCAGCGAAGCCGATGCGCTCAAGTACGTCTTTGGCTACACCCTGGCGAACGATGTGACCGCCCGCGATCTGCAAAACAGCGATTCCCAGTGGACGCGCGCCAAAGGGCTGGACACATTCTGCCCGCTCGGTCCGGTGATCGTCACCAAAGACGCCATCCCCGACCCACAGAATGTCGGCTTGCGCACGATGGTGAACGCCGAGCTGATGCAGAATGGCAATACCAGCGATATGGTCTTCGGCGTGGCGGCGCTGATCGCTTATATCAGCAGCCAGATCACGCTCGATCCGGGGGATGTGATCCTGACGGGCACACCGTCGGGTGTGGGCAGCGGCATGAACCCGCAGCGCTCACTCAGTGATGGCGATGTGGTGACGGTCAGCGCCGACGCGATCGGTGATCTGACCAATTCGTGCCGGGTGATCGCCTGACTTACCGTCGGTGGGACACCGCCTGGGGTGTTCCACCGCACGGACGTGTGTAAACGGGTCAGCTCACCTGCACACACACATGTAAACTGTCGCTTTACAATGATCTTGCATCGGGCTAACTTACGACTCAGGAATAACTCATCGGCGCGTCGTAAGCTGATGAGATACATATCCTGCAATGGAGTATGAGCCATGAACCGTCAACCTATGCGTGTGGGCGCGACCGCAGCCCTGACGATCGCAGCCGCGATTGTCGTGCTGTTGATCGCGGTCTCTGCGATCGCCCCTGGCACTGCCCAACAGCCGATCACCTTTCCGCAAAGCACCGCCGTCAGCCAGTCGGTGATCGATACGGTGCTGGAGAGTGAAGGCGTCTATTCCGGCATCTACAACCGCGTCAGCCCGTCGGTCGTCTCGATCAACGTGGTGGCGCGTGCGCCCAGCTCCGAGTTTTTCGATGAGGAATTCAGCGGCGGCACCGGCACCGGCTTCGTCATCGACATGCAGGGACACATCGTCACCAATGCCCATGTCGTCGATGGCGCCATTCGTATCGAGCTGAATTTCCGCGACGGCAGTATTTATCGCGGCGAACTGATCGGCATCGATTACGACTCCGACCTGGCGGTGATCAAGGTCGAGCGTCCGAGCGCGGAATTGCAGCCCGTCCCCCTCGGTGACTCCGACGCGCTCTACATCGGTCAGGAAGTGGTCGCCATCGGCTCACCGTTCAACCAACCCTGGACACTGACCAGCGGCATCGTCAGCGCGCTCGGTCGCACCATCGACGGGCTGGGCGATTATCAGATCGGTGAGGTCATCCAGACCGACGCCGCCATCAATCCGGGTAACAGCGGCGGACCGCTGCTGAATCTGAACGGCGAAGTCATCGGCGTCAACTCGCAGATCATCAGCCAGTCGCGCAGCAACTCCGGCATCGGTTTTGCGGTGCCGAGCAATCTGGTCATCCGGGTCGCGGCGGAATTGATCGCCGACGGCAGCGTCGATTACAGCTACCTCGGTATTCGCGGCGGCGATGTCAGCCTGGCGTTGATCGAGGCGCTGAACCTGCCCAACAACGCGCGTGGCGTGGTCGTCTCTGGCGTCGAGCCGGGCGCTCCGGCGGCGCGCGGCGGCGTGCGCAATGCCAGTGGTACCCGTGAGGTGGACGGCTTCGAGGTCTTCACCCGCGTGGACATCATCACCGCCATCAACGGCGAGACGATCACTGGGATGCCATCGCTGATCGCCTATCTGTCAAGCCAGACGCGCCCCGGCGATACCGTCACGCTGACGGTCGTCCGTGATGGTACAGAGGTGATCGAGCTGCCTGTCACGCTCGACGCACGTCCGGCGCTGTAATTGCACGGACGCATTGTGATGCGTCGCTACGACGGACGCATGACGATGCGTTCGTCTTTTTTTTGACATTTGTGGTGAAAGGATCGGCATGACAGACGAAAGCAAACCCTCACTGCTCGGCACCCTGACACGCGGCGGACTGGTCGCTGTCGCCGCCTGGATCGCGTACAGCCGCTTCGGGGTCGATCACGCGGTCGAGCTGGCTCCGGCGATCGACGCTGAACAAGTCCGTTTTCGCAGCGAGTCGGAAGGATTCATCAGCTACTACGCCGACACCAACGGCAGTGGGCGTCCGCTGGTGCTGATCCACAGTGTCAACGCCGCCGCCAGCGCCTACGAGATGCGTCCGATTTTCGAGCGTTATCGCGGGACGCGCCCGGTCTACGCGATCGACCTGCCTGGCTTTGGCTTTTCCGAGCGTGCCGACAGCCGCTACAGCCCGGCGCATTACACGGGCGCGCTGCTTGAATTCATGCAGCGTGTCGCCACCCGCGAAGATCCAGCGGATGTGATCGCCTTATCGTTGGGAAGCGAATTCGCGGCGCGCGCCGCCGTCTTTCGTCCGCAGTTGTTCCGATCGCTGACGCTGATCTCGCCGAGTGGGCTGTCGCGTCCAGAATCGCGCGTGGGCGTCCAGACCGCTGAAGCCAACGGCTGGAGCGACGCCGCGCGCGCCTTCCTGGGTTTTCCACTATGGAGTCAGGCATTCTTCGATTTGCTGGCGACCCCGGCGAGCATCCGCTGGTTTCTACAGCAAAGTTTCTTTGGCGATCCCGATCCCGGTCTGGTCGAGTACGCCATAGCGACCGCGCACCAGCCGGGCGCCCGTTTTGCGCCTGTCGCGTTCGTCAGTGGGGGGCTGTTCAGCCCCGACGTGCTGACCACTTACCTGAGTCTGACGCTGCCCACGCTGGTGTTGTACGACCGTGATCCCTATGTCAAATTTGACGCGCTGCCGATGCTGCTGCGCGAACATCCGAATTGGTTTGGTGAACGTATCACCCCGACGCGCGGGCTGCCGCAGTTCGAGCGCATGGACGATGTGGCGGCAGCCCTGGACAAATTCTGGACGCTGTAGAGTTAGCTGTAGAGGTAGATGGATAGGCGGACGCATGGTTATACGTCCGCCTATCCCACGCGGACCAGGCGTTATGCGTCCCTGCGATGCGTCCGTGTGCGTCCCTACGCGCCTGCGGCGGTGATCGCCGCGATCACCACATCCGGGCGTTCGCGGTGGATGAAATGTCCGACCCCTTCATGCACGCTGGCGCTGTAGTCCCCGGTGAAGTCGCTGCTTTGCTCCAGCATCGACGGGTTGAAAATGTTGATGCCATCGTCCGCGCCCAACAGAATAGTCGTCGGGACCGTGATCGGCGGACGCGCCGCCATCTGTGCCTCGATCGCATCATAGCGCGGATCGTTGATCGCGGCGCCGTAGCCCGATCGATAGGCGTGCAGCACGACTGGGACAAAATCCGGGTTGTCAAACGAGGGCGCGGTCGCCTCGAATTCCGCGTCGGAGACATCCCAGGTGGGCGACCAGGTTTCCCAGAGATAACGGCTGAAGCCACGCCGATCGCCGTACAGAATGCCTTCGCCCATATCCTGATTGAGGACATTCTGATACCACAGCGCCCGAATCTGGGCGTAGTCCGGCGCTCCTTCCTGATAATCGCTCCAGGTCAGCGAATAGGGCGCAAAGCTGATCAGGTGACTGACGCGCTCCGGGTAGAGGGCGGCGACTCCCTGGGCGGCTTGCGCGCCCCAGTCATGCCCGACCAGGATGAAGCGATCCAGACCGAGCGCGTCGGCAAAGGCGATCACATCCTGCACCAGTGCCCCATTTTGTCCGCTGCGCATCGCTGCATCGTCGAGAAATGTCGTCGCGCCGTAGCCGCGTAAGTAGGGCGTATAGGTGCGGAAGCCCTGTGCGCTCAGTGGCGCGACCACCGCATCCCAGGCGCGAATATCATCGGGGAAGCCGTGCAGCAGGATGACGGGTTCGCCGTCGCTGGCGCCCTGCGTCTCGTAGGCGATGTTCAACATGTCGGTCTGCACGAACTGTATTTCGGGTGGCGCTGTCTGTGCCACTGACACCGTAAACGTGGGCGTTACGGTCAGGACACCCGTCACGATGACTGCCAGAATGTCGCTCCATCTATTCACGAACTGTTCTCCCTATTGTGATCGAAATTGTGATCGAATGGGTGCGTCAACTAATGAATTTTCATTAGGTTAGCGCCAGAAAAAAAGTCCATTATCGAAAAACCGGATAAACTTCAGATCGCGCATTGATCAACGGGTGATGCGCCGCAGACCATCCACCCATGAATCCAGCAGAATATCGACCATCTCGATCTTGCTCCTGGGATTCCAACGCGATTTGATGATGTCGATCGAGGCGACGGTGGCGATCAACATGCCCGCGAGTAAATCGGAATCCGCGATCGAGGCGTGTCCCGACTGGGCTGCCTGATCGAGAATTTGCTTGATTGGCAGGTTGACCGAGGTGTAAATCGCCTCTTCGATCTCCAGAGCGGCAGCGGGATCGATCGCGGGCAAATCGGATTTACTCAGCCGCATCACGTCCATTGCGGGCTGCGACACCAGCCAGTGACAGACCGCGCGCAGTTGAGCGATCCAATCGTCTCCGGCAGCCGCGATCGCGGCACTCACCCCGTGACGGTGGCGGCTCAGGCTGCGGTGCATGACAGCCACGAACAGATCTTCCTTGCCTTTGGGAAAGTGATAGTAGATCGACGATTCTTTCACGCCGAGGCGCTCGGCAATATGCTTCAGCTTGATCGCGGCGAAACCGCTGTCGATGAACAACGCTTCGGCGGCATTGAGCAGTCGCTCTCTCGACTCGTTGATATTTCTGTCCGCCAGCATACACACCTCGTTACTGAATTAATTTTCATTAGGTATCATAAAGTAAAACGACGGCGTGTAACCTTAGCAGCAGATTAACAACGCCGTCAAACCGTATGCGCCGACCCTATTCAAGCCGAACACATGGTTATCCGTCTCTATGCCCATTCCCGCGCACCCATCTATGCACGGGATCGTCGGGGTTTGGTGTGCCACACCCGGCATACCAAACCCACAGGTGGACGCATGGTTATGCGTCCCGGCTACCCGGCGCCGCGTCGCGCCAGCCAGCGCTCGGTCGGGCGCGCCTCGCTCGTCCAGCCCTCGTGGCCCTGCCAGCGTCCGTCCACCACGCGCACGTACCAGCGGCGGATGGCGCGATCGACGCTGCACACCGGTCCGCCCAGGATGTGCAGTTCCGCCCCTTCTTCCATACCGCCGATGATGTCGCGTCGATTCGGGCGCCGCCACAATGTCAGTCCGCCAGCGGGCTGATTCTGGATCAGCACGCGATCCCCGATCGCCACTTCCATATCCGGCGCGTTCGGACAGGTGGTGTCGTAGACGGTCGGCAGCTCGGCGCTGACGTAATTCGACGGCGCGGTCAGATAATAATCTTCGCCTTCCGCGAGCCAGCCGATCGCGCCGTCGTTCAACTGAATCTGCCACCAACTGGTCGATCCCCCACAGGCGGGTCCGTCCAGCACGACGAATTCCTCGCCCAACTGCAATCCGGCGGCAGGCCCGATGCGAGTGCTGGTGGTGCCAGGTTCGGCGCGCAAAAACAGACCGAGGTTGTAATTGACATAGCCCTCTTCCCCGACCGACAGGCGCGCGGGCGAGCCACCGCACTGCGGGATCGACTCGACAACGACGGTCACATCGGGCTGCGGAAAGACGATCTTCGCGGCGGCGCTGCCTGTGGTCGCGCCTCCGCCAAACCGGGCGGGCGGCGGGGGCAGCCGCATCACGCCCTGCCCGTGCGTGATCGGGGAATAGTCGTCAGGGCGGTAGACCGCCTCTGCGAAGAAGCGATCGCGCAGTTGTGCGGTCGTCAGGTTGTCCTCGGTCGTCCAGTAGAGCGCCATCGCCCCGGCGATGATCGGCGCGGCGGCGGATGTGCCAAAGAACGGCGTACCATCCAGCATCGCCAGATCGCCGTATGCCATCACATCCGGTTTGTTGTAGCGCGCCTCCCCGATCAAGCCGAACGAGCTGTACGGCGCCAGACGATCGACCAGACGCACCGCGCCCGCGCCGCCCGCCTGCTCGATCGTCTGCACCGCGCCGACGCTGACCACGCGCACCGAGTCCGCCGGGGCGATCGAGGTGCGATCGCGCGAGGTGTTCGGGATATTCGCTTCGTCGATACTCAGATACTCCACCACCAGCGCCAGCCGCACCACGCCGAACGACCTGCCCGCATCGCGGATGCGCACGGCGAACGACTCGCGCACGTCGAGCAGGATCGCCTCGGCGGGCTGCACGGGATCGCCGTCGGCGGTGTTCACGCCCTGGCGCACCTTTGACTCGCGGATGATGCGCCCGGCGCTGTCCACGATCTCCAGGTCAAAATCGGCGCTGGTGCCGGACTGCTGCTCCCAGGTGAGGATGATATTGCCGCGATAGGGCGAGTCGAGCTGGAATTCCAGCGCCTCGATCGGCTGCGACCCGCCGACGAATTCGTGCAGCCCATCGCCGTCCACGTCGTTGAAGTCCGCTGAATAAAAGCCCTGCTGAAAGTTGCCCGCCGAGTTGATCCACAGGATATTCAGGTCGTTGGCGTCGCTGGCTTCGCGCGCCCAATTGTTCCTGCCGTCCAGCGGAAACACGGGCAGACCTGCCGAATGGTTGATCACGTTGACGCGCTGTTCCTGCGCCAAGAAGTCCTTGCACGCCTCAAAGCCGCCAAACGCGCCATCGTACCTGCACGCGAACAGCTCGGCGTCGGGGGCGACCGCGTTGATCACCTCCAGCACGCGCCGACCGTGATCGTTGGAGTCCACGTCATAGCTGCGGCGGTCGTCCAGCGGCGGGGTGACAATATTGCGTCCAATGCTCGACTCCAGAGCGAACAGCCCACCAAAGCCCAGGTCGATCACGCCGATGCGCATCCCCTGCCCGCGCCAGCCCGCCTGATGCCATGCCGTGATACCGTAGGCGTCGCGCAGCGTTTGCAACCCGATCGGGTGAATCTCGAAGCCGTTCCCACTCTGACCGAGCGCTCCGACGAACGAGCTGCCCGACGGCGCCGCGCCCGGAGTCGGCTCGGACGTCGGAGCGGGAGTCGGCTCGACGATCGGCGCGGCATTGGAGGGGACGGCGGGCTGCCATGCGGGGGAGTGATCCGACCACAGGTTGTCGGTCAGGCGCTCGACCGCGCTGCCATCAGCGTTGCTGAGATACAGCTCATCGCTCTGATCGCGGTCGCTGGTGAAGATGATCAGCGAGTCGTCGGGTGCGATCGTCGCGCGTCCGCTGTGGACGCCGGCATCGGTCAGCGCGCGCGCGCCGTTGCCGCTGCTGTCGGCGCTGTAGAGCCGGAAATAATCGCCGTCGCGGTCGCTCTCGTAGAATAAGCGCGCGCCGTCCGCCGACCAGAACGCCATGCCGGTCGCGCCCCGGCTGAAGCTGCCCGGTCGTATGCGGGACGGGTTGGCGACCTCGACGGTCAGCACCTGCAGCACGCCGTCGATCTGGCGTTCCCAGTAAGTCAGTCCGAGACCGTCGGGTGTCCAGACCGGATCGCCCTTGATCGCGCCGCCGCGCGTGATCGCCGCTATGTCTGTGCCGTTGGCGTTCGCCACATAGATATCGCGTCCGATCCCGCCCCGATCGCTCACAAAGGCGATGCGCGCCCCGTCGGGACTCCACGCGGGTGCCAGATCGGTCGAGATGCTGTCGTTGAACAGCGGACGCACGTTCAGACCGTCCGCATCCATGATGTAGATGCGGTCGGCGCCGTCACGATCGCTGTTGAAGGCGATGCGCGCGCCGTCGTGACTCCAGACGGGCGCCCAGTCGCGGGCGTTCTGATCGTTGAGCGTGCGATTGAGCGGGGTGATCGGCGTGTCCCAGCCCTCCCAGCCATCCCAGGGGATGACGTAGATGTCCTCGTCGCCGTCGCGGTTGCTGACAAAGGCGATCAGCAGCGCGTCGTCGAAACGAGTGGTGCGGGCGATGTCCTGGGCGCGGGTGACGGTGGCGGATCGCGGCGCGATCACGACGGCGGCGATCAGCGCCAGGGCGAGGGCGATCGTGATCGAAAAGCGGCGCGGGTGCATGATGGGGTTCCCCTTTGTATAACGGCGCATTACGGCAGATTACGGCAGATTCGGGACGGCGCAGCCGTCGGCATCAGACGCGGAACAGATCGCCAGCGTGGTGCCGGCATTGATGTCCCGGATGATGGTGTCGATCCCGGTCTCGCGGGCAAAGTCGTACCAGAACACATCCGACCGACCGAGTTCGCGTGTAAAATTTTCGCGCGTTTCGCAGGCGCGCGGGATCGGCGATCGTCCTTCAAAGCGCACGAAATGCAGACACATGCTCGGCTGCGCCATGCCCTGAGACAGGTCGATGGCGTCGAACACCCCTGCCAGCGATTCTTCGCGCGCTCTGGCGGCGATGCGCAGCCCCTGCACATCGATCGGGCGCAGCACGATCAGCGAAAAGCGTTCCGACGAGGTGTAGATGACGCGGATCGCCGGATCGGGCGTGGCGATCGCGGGTGCAGTCGGCGTGACCGGATCAACAGGTGTCGCCAGTGGCGCGGTCACCTCGATCGAGATGTCGGCGTCGAGCAGCACGACCTGGCTGGTCACGCCGCCGCGCGTCTGCGACGGTAAGTAAACGGTGGCGATCAGGTCTTGCAGCCCGTTCACACCGCGATCGACCGGACGCAGCCGCCACTCCCAGTAATTGACCGCTGTCGGATCGACCTGGATTACATAGTCGGTTGGATTGGGGCGAATCTGAAACGAGTCCAGGTCAAAGCCGTCGAGCCGCGCCCCCATGTAGGTGTAGACTGGTGCCGCCTGAGTCAGCCGCGCCGCCAGATCGAGCGGCGGCGGCAGGCTGGAGGGGGCGGCACCGTCGATCAGCGCCTGTGAACGCAGCTCGACGCGCACCGTCACCACCTCGTCGGCGCGCATCGTCGTCGGCGCAATCACATCCAGGCGTCCATTGGCGTCGAGCAGTTCGTTTTGCAGCGCCTTGGTGTCCTGCACCATGCGCACGCTCAATCCCATCGAGCCGCCGCCATCCTCGAACACGATCGGCGCGGCGATCGGCTGCCAATCGGGAGAGTAGGCGGCGCCGTTGAGCGCCGTCAGCGGACGCGCAAAGGTGCCAAAGTCGGTGCCGGCGCCGTTGGCGATCTGGGTGTAAATCTGAAACGGTCCGCCGCGATCGCTGGCAAAGGCGATCTGCGATCCGTCCGGCGACCACGCCGGATGCAGATCGCTGAAGCCGGGCACCACGTCGGACAATGAGTTGAAGCTGTCGCGCGCAAAATCGTAGGCGTACAGGCGCGCGGCATCGCCCTCGATGCGGAAGAACGCCAGCCGATCGCCCGTCGGGGAATAAGCAGGCCAATTATTGCTGCCGTCCGCGATGATCACGCGCTCGTCCCTCGTGAAGCGATCGACGGCGACGATCGGCACTGTCTCGCCCGTGCCGCGCCAAAAGGCGATCTGGCGATTATCGGGTGACCAGGCGGGCGCGCCTTTGGCGATCCCGTCCTCGGTCAGCCGTTCGGGAGTCGCATCGCCGATCAGCGCCAGCATGTACAGGTCGGTGCCCGTGTCGGTGCGAGCGATATAGGCGATCCGTTCGCCATCGGGACTCCAGGCGGGCGCGCCCTCGTTCACGGAGGGGGTGGCGGTCAGTGGATGCAGATTCGTGCCGTCGGCATCCATCAGGTAGAGATCGGCGTCCCCGGTGCGATCCGACGTGAAGACGATCTGCGTCCCGTCGGGCGACCATGCCGGGTGCCAGTCGCGCCCCGGATGGGTAGTCAGGTTGTACAGGTTGTTGCCCTGGGTATCGACGATCAGCACATCCTCGTTGGCGTCGGCGGTGGCGTTGGACGCAAAGACGATATAGGACGCGCGCTCGCCGTCCTGTGCAGACGCGGCGAGCGCCACCAGCGCGATCATCCCGATCACGAGCGGGCGAATTAAGCGTGGTGCGTTCATATCAGCCTCCCGACAGGTCGCAGCGCGCGGACGATGGCGAACACAGCACAATCTGGACGCCATTCTGTACGACGGCGATAGTGCGCGCGGCGTTTTGCCCGCCGTCCCACCAGAATACATCGGCATCCGCGAGTCGGCGGGTGAAGACGCGATCCGGGTTGCAGTCGCGCGGCAGCGGCGGCGTCTGACCGGATGCGCGTACATAGCGCAGACACAAGCCCGCGCCCAGGCGTGCCGCTTCGGTGATCACGAAGTCGAAATCGCTGCTGACCGTGACTTCAGCGGCGGTAATGCGCAAAATCACGCCGTTCAGGTCGGCGGAGTCGGTGAGCAGCACGGTCAGCGCGTCGGCGCCCTCGTAGATCAGCGCGGCGGGCAAGCCGTCGGTACTCGGCGCAGTGGTCTCGGCTGGCGCAGTCGTACTGCTCGAAGTCGTACTGCTCGAAACGGGAGTCGGTGTCGGCGGGTCGATTGGGGCGATCGCGCGCGTGATCAGAAAGACCGCGATCGCCAGCGCGATCCCGATGGCGATCACGGCATAAGGCGGGCGGGGCTGCACGTTGACCGGCGGTGCCGGACGCTGCGGCGCCGGATTCGGCTTGCCGGGGTAGGTGCCGACCGCGCGCACCGCTTCCATGAGCGCGTCGAATTCACGCTTGCCGCCGTTGTAGGTGAGAATTTGACGTGACGACAGCTCGGCGGGCAGCGTCTCCATTTTGAGCTTGGGATCGATGCGCACCGGGATCAGCGGCAGCCCCAACGCCAGCCCGTAGGCGCGCTCTTTGTTACAGGCATCGCTGGTGAGCGCGGCAGGCGAGAGCGCGGCGATCACCACGTCACAGTTTTCGATCGCGTTGAGGATGGTATCCCACCATGCCTGACCCCCCTTCAACTTCTGGCGATCGAGCCAGACCTCGACCTCGCCGCTGCTGTTCAGGTCGGAGACCAGTGCATCGACCTGGGCGTGATCGGTGCTGCGATAGCTGATAAAGACGCGCTTCTTGTGCGGCTGCGTCATGGTGTCACCGGGACGGCATTACAGGTCGAGTCGTCGGATTCGTTCACGGTATCCTCGCGCACCCAGGCGCCATCTTCCAGATTCCACCAGGTAAAGCCGTCGCCGCCGACCTGCTGACCGACCACGAACGGGTTTTCGCCGCGCTCCAGCCGACCGACCACCTCGGCGGCGGTACTGGGCATGGCGCGCTTGCGGATCGTCTCGTTGGCGGACACGAAACAGCGCGCCGCCAGCGGCACGATCACCCGGATCGGCTCGATGAAATAGGCGCTGCTGCTGGCTTCCGCCGTCCAGCCGTTGCCATTGACCTCGTACCAGACATAGGCATCGACACAGCGCGGTCCATCGGTGACGACGAATTCGCTCAGCGACGGCAGCTCGTCGAACTGACCCCCGGATAATCCGGGGGTGCGGCGCACGCGGTTGGGTACGCCTCCCGCCGTCACCCGCCCGCGCAGCCCCGGATACAGGCGCGATGGCAGCGTCCCGGCGCATTGCAGCGGCGTCGGCGTGCCCGTGACCGTCGGCGTGGCGGACGGGAGCGGGGTATCGGAGGCGGTCGGGGTGATCGACGGCGTGTAAGTCTGCGATGGGGTGTAGGTGGGCGTCACGGTCGGGGTGTCCGACGGGGTAGCGGTGTAGGTGGCGGTGTTGGACGCCGTGAACGTCGCGGTGAAGGTCGGCGTATAGGTGGCGGTAGGCGACGGCGTATAGGTCGCCGTGAACGTCGGCGTGTGGCTGGCGGTCGGCGTCGCCGACGGGAACAGCGCGGCGTAGGTCTGCGTCTGCATCACGGCGAACTGCGTCTGTAACACGATGAAGGCATCCTGGGTCTGCACGAGCTGCTGCTGCTGCACCAGGATGGCGAACTCGGTCTGCTGGATGATCAGCGCGGCGGCTGTAGCGCCCAGGTCGATCGTCGGCGTGTGCGTCGGGGTCGGCGTGCTGGACGGCGTGCGCGTGATCGTCGGCGTATAAGTCGGCGTCGGCGTCGTGGTCGGCTTGAGCGTCCGCGACGGCGTGACGGTGTAGGTCGGCGTGTGTGTCTCGGTGGGAGATGGCGTGTGCGTCACGGTGGCGGTGAGCGTCGGTGACGGCGTGGCGGACGGCGACGCGGTGAAGGTTGGCGAGGGCGACACGGTCGGCGTCAGGTCGATCTGACGAATCGGCTGATCCTCGTAGGTAATGCTGTAATCGATCTGGTAGTCGAAATTGCCGTCCTGGGTCACGCCCGTGATGTTGACGACGTAGCTGCCGGGCTGCCGGATGATCTGGTCTCCCTGAAACAGCCCGATCACCATCGGCGCGCCCAATCGAGTCAGGATGGCGCCGAACGGAGTCGAGTCGTCCTCGACCAGCCAGAACAGTACGCCAAAGTCGTCGGCGCACACATGCCTCGCCAGCGATCCGATCGCGTCTACCCGCTGATTGAATTCGAGATCGCCCGACCAGCGCGCCAGGTGTTCATCCAATGTACCGTAATCGACCCCAGTCGCCGCATCGAGCGGACCGAGGGCATAGCTGAGAGTTACTTCATCACCAGGGGCGCCAAAGTCGGATTGTCCGCGCGCTTCCTCGACGTTGACGACGGTGAGTGCGTCGATGCGCAGCGTCGCCAGCACCTCGCACACGCGCGTCGCACCCGTTTGCGCGCTGACCCACGCGGCGGATGCGATCATCGTCAGGATGGTCAGGATGGAAACGATCGTGCCCACAACCCCAATGCGCTTGATCATTCGGCTTACCCCAGTGTAGTGCGGAGAAGTGACACCCAGAAGATAACGCGCTCTACAGGGTCGCGCAATGGCATGTTCACGTAAACGCTATGCAGCGCCTTGTCCCTGCAGAGGCGCTTCGCTATCATCATGTGCCATAACGATCCGTACACTAAAGGACACACGCATGACCGCCCCCATCATCGTCACCGGACACCGCAACCCCGACACCGACGCGATCGCCTCAGCGGTCGGCTATGCCTGGACGCTCGGCGCCGCCGCCGCGCTGCCCGACTCGTACCGCGCGATCGCCCTGGGCGCCGTCAACGCGCAGACGCAGTTCGCCCTCGATCGTTTCGGCATGACAGCACCGCCCGTGATCGCCCATGCCGATGCCGTCGCGCAGCCGCGCACCTTCATCCTGGTCGATCACAACGAACAGGAACAATCGCTGCCCGGTCTGGAGGGCACCGACGTGATCGAGATTCTCGATCACCACCGCCTGGCGACCATCACGACCGCGCTGCCCATCCGCGTGCAGATCGAGCCGATCGGAAGCTGTTCGACGCTGGTGGCAGAGCGCGCCGCCTCGCTCGGCTTGATCCTGCCGCCGGGGATCGCCGGGCTGCTGTTGTGCGGTATCCTGTCCGATACACTGATCTTCAAGTCCCCGACCACGACCGCCCGCGAACAGAATGCCGCGCGCAAGCTGGCAGTGCTGGCGAATCTGGTCGATGCCGACGCCGACCCCGCCGCGATCGACGCGGCGATCGTCGAGCTGGGCAATCCGCTGCTGGCGTCCAGCGGCGGGATCGGCGATCGCCCGGCGGACGCGATCGCCGCCAACGATCTCAAGTTTTTCGAGGAAAACGGCTTCAAGTTCGGGATCGCCCAGATCGAGGTCACCAGCCTGCGCGATCTGCCAGGACGGTTGGACGAGATTAAGGGCGCGCTGCTGACGCTGGCGGTCGAGAACACGCTCGGACTGGCGATCATCATGGTGACCGACGTGGTGCAGGGCAGTTCGCGTCTGATCGTCACGGGCGATCCGCACGCCGTCGCCGCGCTGCCATATGCCCGCCTGGACGACGGCACGCTGGACGCGCCGGGGATGATGTCGCGCAAGAAACAGCTCTTGCCGACGGTGCTGGAATACGTGACGGGAATGGCTTAGCCGCGCGTTTTCGCCTCGATGATCGCGGCGATCTCGTGATGCCGTTTCGCCTGTGCAAAGGCGAGCGGCGTCTGTCCTTCGTTGTTCCTGATCGTCAGGTCGGCACCCGCCTCGATCAGCATCCGCGCCACGTCGATATTGTTCTGCCAGATCGCGTCGTGCAGCGCGGTGTAGCCGTTGTACGGTCCCTGCTGATCGACAGCGATCCCGGCGCGCACCAGCAGCGCGGCAGCATCGTGTCGTCCGGCGTAGCTGGCGGCATGGAGCGCGGTCGCTTTCATGCCGGGGTCGGTCACGGTCAGGTCGGCGCCCGCGTCCAGCAGCATCCCGACGATCGCGCTGTGCCCCAGGTACGCCGCCATCACCAGCGGGTAATCGCCGGAGGCATTCGCCACGTTGACCGACTCGCCCGCCGCGATCAACGCCTTGACGCGCGCCGCATCGCCCGCCTCTACCGCTTTCATCAGTGCTGTCATGGTCGATCCTTTTCGTGGTCAATCAGGGATGAATCAGGTGTAAATGAAGCTGCCGCGCACATTGTAACGCGATTCGCGGCGGCGGATCGTCTATACTCATAGCGTCGAGCAGCTAAAAAAGGATACACGCTCATGCGCATCGTCGTCACAGGCGCGACCGGCTTTATCGGCGGCAAGCTGGCACGGGAACTGGTCAAACGCGGCGAAACGGTCGTCACGGTCGCGCGCGACCCAGCAAAAGCGGCAGACCTGACCGCGCTCGGCGTGGAAGTCCACAAAGGCGACATCACCGACAAGGCATCGCTGGTCACGCCGATGCGCGGCGCGGATCAACTGTACCACGTCGCGGGCTGGTACAAGGTCGGCGTGCGCGACGGCAGTCCCGGTCAGAAGATCAACGTCGAGGGCACGCGCCATGTACTGGAAGTCATGCGCGATGCGGGTGTGAGCAAGGGCGTGTATACCAGCACGCTGGCGATCTACTCGGACACGCACGGCGTCGCGGTCGATGAGTCGTACCGCTTCACCGGGACGCACATCAGCGAATATGACCGCACTAAAGCCGACGCCCACAAAATCGCCGAGGAATTCATCGCCGCCGGGCTGCCGCTGGTGATCGTGCAGCCGGGCACAGTGATCGGACCGGACGACACCAGCGGCATCCGCGATACGCTGATCGGGTATTTGCAGCGCCGCCTGCCGCTGATCCCGGCGGGACAGTCGTTCGCCTGGGCGCATGTCGATGATATCGTCGAGGGACACCTGCTGGCGATGGCGCGTGGGCGCGTCGGTGAGAGCTATCACATCAGCGGCGATGTGATGACGCTGGTGGACGCGCTCGACCTGGCTGCCACCATGACCGGCATCCCCGCGCCGACGCTGCGCCCCGGCGCAGGATTCTTTCGCGTCATGGCGGGGATCATGGGCGTGGTCGATCGCGTGGTGCCTGTGGAGGGTCAGTTCAACCCGGAGATGCTGCGCATCCTGTCCGGCGTAACCTACATCGCCAGCAACGCCAAAGCGCGCCGCGAACTCGGTTACGATCCGCGTCCGCTCAAAGACGCACTGCGTGAGACGCTGGCGCACGAGATGCGGCTGTTGGGGATGACGATGCCGACGCATTGAGCGGCGGCGCTCGATGTTACAATGCGTCCGACGCAATGATCACGTCAGGTTCAAACTGGTTTTCCATGAGCGGCGGCGATCGATGTTACAATGACAAAAACAGTCACGGAGTGTGTGCGATGACCACGCCAGTGCAGACGCAGTTGGACTTCACACAGGAAGAACTCGAACAGGCACAGCGCCTCGCCAGGCGGCACGGCTTCGACACCTTTGCAGCGTATGTGCGCGCGTGGATCAGGACAGAGACAGTCGGTGTGACCGCCGATAAGAATGTGCCGGATACCACCCAGGATGCTGCGAACGAAATGCAGCCCGCGCCCGCGACGAACTATTATACGGCGACTGCACTGCTGGAGATGCCACGAGAAGAACGCGAGCGCATCAGCGCAGCCATATTTGCGCTGGCGGCGAACGAGGACTTTGAGATTTTTGAAGCCGACGGAGATATGATTTTCGATGACGAATACGACGAAGCCCACTATTCTGCGGGGTGAAATCTGGCTTGTCGATTTTGATCCGGCGGTAGGGGACGAGCAGAAAAAGAAACGTCCAGCCCTTGTCATGAATCCAGATACAGCAGGTCGTCTGCGGCTGCGTGTCATCGTGCCTGTCACGACATGGCAGGATCATTTTGTCAGGTATCCCTGGTTTGTCCGCTTAACCCCGACTCCACTCAACGGATTGGACAAAGAGTCGGCTGCTGATGGCTTTCAAATCAGATGTTTGTCGGAGCAGCGATTTCGTTTCCGTATCGGGATACTGACCGATCAGCAAATAAGTGAGATCGCCGCCGCGATCGCGTTTTCTGTCGGCTACATTTCTTCGAGTAATGGGGAACGGCTTTAGGATTGGCGCGACCAGCACAGGGACGCACGACAATGCGTCCGCTGCCACGTTCCGTCAGGTTCAAACTGGTTTTCACTTAGAAAGTCTCTCTCATGCCCAAGTCGATTCTGATCGATCCCACCATCGAGCGGCGCGCCGACGTGCTGCGCGCGCCGGAAATCCCGCTCAACGCCTATGTCTCCGATCCCGTGTCCGAGACGGCACTGTATGGCACGCCGGCGCTGGTCGGCATCTACCGCGATATGCTGCTGATCCGCGAGTTTGAGACGCTGCTGGAAAAGATCAAAAAAGAAGGCAGCAGCGATGGGATCGTCTACAACCACAAGGGACCCGCGCATCTCTCGATCGGACAAGAGGCGACCGTCGTCGGTCAGTGTTTTCATCTCGATGTAAACGATCACACTTTCGGCTCGCATCGCAGTCACGGCGAAATCCTGGCGAAAAGTTTCAGCGCGATCCGCAGATTGTCCGATCCCGACCTGATGCAGATCATGGAAAGCTATTTTGGTGGCGCGGCGCTGCGCGTCGTCGAGCGTTTTGCCCAGGACAGCGCGGCGTCCGATCTGGCGCTCGATTACACACTGTACGGCGCGCTGGCAGAGATTTTCGGGCGGGCGGCGGGGTTCAACCGCGGGATGGGCGGCTCGATGCACGCTTTCTTTCCGCCATTTGGCGTCATGCCCAACAATGCCATCGTCGGCGGGTCGGCACCGATCGCCACCGGCGCGGCGCTGTACAAGCGCGTCAATCGCCGACCAGGAATAGTGATCGCCAACATCGGCGATGCCGCGCTCGGCACCGGGGCGGCATGGGAGTCGATGATCTTCGCAGCGATGGATCAGTATCGCACGCTCTGGGATGCCGACCTGGGCGGTGGGCTGCCCATTATTTTCAACTTCATGAACAATTTTTACGGTATGGGCGGGCAGCCCGTCGGCGAGACGATGGGCGTCGGTGTGCTGGCGCGTGCGGGACTGGGGATCAACGCCGAGGGGATGCACGCCGAGCGGGTGGACGGCTACAACCCGCTCGCCGTCGCGGATGCGATCGCGCGCAAGCGGCGCATCCTGGCGGAAGGGCGCGGACCGGTGCTGCTGGACACCATCACCTATCGTTTCAGCGGACACTCGCCGTCCGACGCCAGCAGCTATCGTGAGCGCGCCGAGATCGAGCTGTGGCGCGAGCAGGATCCGCTGGTCGCCTATCGCGCCTATCTGATCGAGCATGGACACGCTGCACCTGATGCACTCGACACACTGCGCACCTCGATCGTGGATCGGCTGCGCCGGGCGGCGGCGGCTGCCGTCTCGCTGGACGAGTCGCCGCGCCTGATCGCCGGGTGGGGCACGGACGACGCCATCGGCGCGCTGATGTTCGCGGACGAGCTACGCGCACGCTTCGACGAGCGCACCCCGGAGGTGCTGCTGCCGCTGGATCAGACGCGGCTGGCGACCACGCACGCCAAAGCGCGTTTCGGTCTCGACGCCGACGGGATGCCACTGCCCAGGACGAAATGTCTGACCTTTGCCGAGGCGTTGTTCGAGGCGATGATCGACGGCTTTTACAGCGATCCGACCATGATCGCCTATGGTGAGGAAAACCGCGACTGGGGTGGCGCGTTTGGGGTGTATCGCGGACTGACCGAGGCGCTGCCCTATCATCGGCTGTTCAACAGCCCGATCTCCGAGGCGGCGATCGTCGGGACGGCGGTGGGCTATGCCCTCAGCGGCGGTCGCGTCGTCGCGGAGCTGATGTACTGCGACTTTATGGGGCGCGCCGGGGACGAGATATTCAATCAGATGGCGAAATGGCGGGCGATGAGCGGCGGGCTGCTGCCGATGCCGCTGGTCTTGCGCGTCTCGGTCGGCGCGAAATACGGCGCGCAGCACTCACAGGACTGGTCGTCGCTGGCAGCGCACATCCCCGGCTTGCAGGTGATGTTTCCGGCGACGGCATACGACGCCAAAGGCATGTTGGCGCTGGCGCTCCAGGGCAGCGACCCGGTGGTCTTTTTCGAGAGTCAGCGGCTCTACACCGAGCCGGAAACGCTCGTTCCCGGCGGCGTGCCGATCGAGCGTTACACGGTGGCGCTGGGCGCGCCCGCGATCCGCCGCGCCGGAGACGATCTGACCGTCGTCACGATCGGCGCGGCACTGTACCGCGCGCTCGACGCGGCGGCGATCCTGGAACGCGATCACGGTCTGGGCGTCGAGGTGATCGACGCCCGCTTTCTGGCGCCGCTCGACCTGGCGCCGCTGGTCGAGTCCGCCCGCAAGACCGGGCGAATCGCCTTCATGTCCGATGCCTGCGAGCGCGGATCGTTTCTGCACACGCTGGCGTCGCAGATCGGCGTGCTGGCGTTCGACGCGCTCGACGCGCCGCCGCTGGTGGTCGGCGCGCGCAACTGGATCACGCCGCCAGCGGAGATGGAAGAGTCGTTCTTTCCGGGCGCGTCCTGGCTGATCGACGCAGTGCATGAGCGACTGCTGCCGCTGCCGGGTCATGTGCCGACGACGGTGCAGACCGACGCTGAACTGCTGCGGCGGTCGCGCGGCGGCGTGTAAAGTCAGCGAATCGCAAATTCAGCACGCCCGCAGGGACGCATAACGATGCGCCCGTAGAAACAAGCGTGATTCACGGACAATACCGGGGTCTGTCGCCGTCCCAGCTCGCCACGCCTTTGGAGCATATTTTTCTATAATCCTTGATCTCGCTATTGAAACGTGGTATCAATTACACTCATTGATACGGCGTCTCAAAAACGAGGCTCAACACACGATGAAACGCAGCTTGTTCACTCTGGTTATCCTGTATAGTGTGATTTTCGGCGCTGTCACCCTGTCGGCACAGGATGCTCCCATTCGCGCGGTGGCGACCTTCAGCATACTGGGCGATCTGGTGCAGACCGTCGCGGCAGACCATGTGCAGTTGACGATACTGGTGGGCGCCGACGCCGACTCGCACGTCTACGAGCCGTCACCACAGGACGCGATCGCGCTGTCCGAAGCGGACATCATTTTCGAGAACGGTCTCGGCTTTGAGAGCTGGCTCGATGAGCTGGTCGAGGCGTCGGGGTCGGATGCGGTGCGCGTCGTGGTCAGCGCCGGGATTGCACCGCTGGCATTCGCGGAAGGCGAGCATGAGGATCACGAGGATGCAGACCACCCGGACGAAGCCACTCCCGAAGCCACGCACGAGGCGGGCGATCATGACGAGGACGAACACGGCGAGTCCGACCCGCATGTCTGGCACGACCCCAACAACGCTATCGTCATGGTCGCCAACATCCGCGATGCGCTCACGGCGATCGACCCGGCGCACAGCGACGAATTCGCCGCCAACGCCGAGGCGCTGGTCGCGGAGCTGACCGCGCTCGACACCACTATCCGCGCTCAGGTCGCGCTGATCCCAGAAGCGAATCGCATCCTGGTCACCTCGCACGATACCTTTGGCTATTTTGCCGACGAGTACGGGTTCGCAGTCGAGACCGTCCTGGGCGCGATCAGCACCGACGCCGCCGACCCCGGCGCGGGCGAGCTGGCTGAATTGATCGGGCACATTCAGGAAAGCGGCGTTCCGGCGATCTTCACCGAAAATATCAGTAATCCCGACCTGCTGGAGCGGGTGGCGTCCGAGGCAGGCGTGACCGTCGCGCCGTCGCTGTATACCGACGCATTGGGCGAGGCGGGCACGCCGGGCGCGACATTCCTGGGCATGTTGCGATACAATATCGATACCATCACACAGGCGCTGCGCTAACCCTATGCCCTTTCCGTATCACAACCGTGTCCACTGCGATGTCGTGCCCGCCGCGCCCGCCCTGACGGTGCTAAATCTGTCGGCTGCCTATCCGGGGACGCGGCGGCTGGCACTTAAAGGCGTCTCGCTGACGGTCGCGGTCGGGGCGCGCGTCGCTCTGGTCGGACACAACGGCGCCGGAAAATCGACGCTGCTCAAGGTGGCGGCAGGGCTGCTGCCTGCCGCCGAGGGTGAAGTGCTGATCTACGGTAACCCGGTCGGCGCCTGTCATCACCGCGTCGCCTATCTGCCCCAGCGCGGTGAGATCGATTGGCGCTTCCCGATCACGCTGCGGCGGCTGGTGCTGACCGGGCGCTATGTGCATCTGGGCTGGTTCGCGCGCCCGGCGGATCACGATAAAGCGCTGGCGGACGATGCCCTGCGTGAGATGGGCTTGTGGGCGCTGCGCGATCGTCAGATCGGACAACTGAGCGGCGGACAGCAGCAGCGCGCATTGCTGGCGCGCGCGCTGGCACAGGATGCCGATCTGCTGCTGCTGGACGAGCCGCTGAACGCGGTCGATGGCGAGACGCGCGCGGCGGTCGAGGAAGTGCTGCGCGGGCTGCGCGCGCGGCGCAAGACAGTCGTGACCGCCACCCACGACCTGGGTCGGCTCGAAGCCGACTTTGACGGCGCCCTCTACCTCGCCGATGGCGAAGAGGTCACGCCGCCGCCGGGTGGATTCGTCGGGACGCGCGTCGGAATGTTCGCATAGCAAGGACATGATGTCTCTGTCCGATCACAACCCGACGTATTGTTAACCGTCCTTACAAACCATGCGGGTCAGGTGTAACCTCTCTTGAACGACTTCATCGAATTTTTTATCGCGCCGTTTCGCTACGGCTTCATGCAGACGGCGCTGGTGGGCGCGGCGCTGGTGGGCGTGGCGTGCGCCAGTATCGGCGTCTACGTGGTGCTGCGGCGCATGGCGTTCATCGGCGATGCGCTGGCGCATACGATCCTGCCGGGCGTGGTGATCGCCTATCTGAATCAGTGGAGCTTGCAGGGCGGAGCGCTGATCGCCGGGCTGGTGACGGCGCTGGGGATCGGCTGGCTGACCCGCAATCAGCAAATTCGTGAAGATACCGCCATCGGCATCATGTTCACAGGCTTGTTCGCCTTTGGCGTGCTGCTGATGAGTACATCGGGATCGTTCCGCGACTTTACCCATATCCTGTTCGGCAATATCCTCGGCGTGACCGCACGCGATCTGCTGTTGATCGCGGCGATCACGGTCGGCGTGCTGATCGGGCTGATGCTGTTCCACAAGGAACTGGAACTGACTTCGTTCGACCCGGTTCATGCCGAGGTGATCGGCTTGCGTCCGGAACGGCTGCGCTATCTGCTGCTGGTGCTGCTGGCGTTCACGGTCGTGAGCAGCATCCAGGTGGTGGGCGTGGTGATGACCTCGGCGCTGCTGATCACCCCGGCGGCGGCGGCGGCGCTGCTGACCGATCGGCTGTGGCGGATGATGGCGATCGCGGTCGTGATCGCGGTGCTGTCGGGCGTGATCGGGTTGTACGCCTCGTTTTACGCCAACGTTTCGTCGGGCGCGGCGATCGTGCTGGCATGTACAGGATTCTTCGCGGCGGCGTGGGCGGTCAATACGGTGCTGACGCGCCAGCGCACGGCGAACGATCTGCTGGATGCGGACGCAGGGACCCATCACGATGCGTCCGCGTGAATGATCACGCCAGACCTAGTCCGGCTTTCCATCAGCGCACTACTTACTGATTGCGCGCGACTGTGGGCTGAATCACCTTCACCTGTTCGACCTCGTAGCGGATCATCTTGTTGGAGGTGCGAATCTCCAGCAGCGCCAGCAGCGCGCTCAGGAACAGGCAGGCTGTCCCGCCCAGAAAGACGAGCAGAATCGTCCCTTGCAGCCACAGAATGCTGGTGGCGGCGGCGATGATGAACATCACCAGCACATAGATCAGGATCGCCAGATAGAGCAGAAAGATCGAGTCGCGCAGATGCGCGTGACGATGGAGCAGCATCGGCAGTTGATAATCGATCAGTGCCAGGCGATTCTCGATCAGCAGCGTGACTGACGTGCGCCGTTCGCCCGTCTCGTCGTGGCACAAATGCAGGCGTTCCTGTGCCATCAGGCGCATCCGGTCGTTGAGTGCGCCGTAGCGCGTGAGCAGTCCGTTGACGAAGATCGAACAGGCGCTCACCATCACCACAGGGGCGATGATGAGCTATATGACGGCGGTGATCGCTTCAATGGTCATCGACGGGTCTCCATGTGCGGCTGTGACTGTGCCTAGTGTACGCAGGATCGACCTCAATGCGATCGATCCGTTCTTGCATATCATGCGTTCTTAATAATACCATTCATCCTAAAGCGGGCGCTGTGACGTAGATCAGGCTGTGCGCGTGAGCGATTGCGCGGCACGCCGGACTCTCATCGCAGAAAGGGACTCGTTCATGACGGAAAATGAAGCATTGACGCTGCAAGGGATCATCGAGTGGATCGGGGTAGGGGTCGAGGTCGCCGGGGTCGCGGTGATCGTGGTCGGGATCACGATCGCGGTCGCGCGTTACCTGCAGGGCGCGATCGCGCGCGCGCCGGAGTCGATGCCCTATACGCGGCTGCGCGTGGAAATGGGACGGGCGCTGCTGCTCGGACTGGAATTCCTGGTGGCGGCGGACATCATCCGCACGGTGGCGACCGCACCGTCGTTCGAGAATCTGGCAGTCCTGGGACTGCTGGTGATCATTCGCACCTTTCTGAGCTGGACACTGGAGCTGGAGATCGAGGGGCGCTGGCCCTGGCAGACCGAAAAACAGGATTTTAGGGGGCTCGCTACCTGGACAATGATGCCGCTCTCCTCTGAGCCTACAGCCAGCGTATCCCGATCTTTAATATCACGCTAACGCATTGTGCGGTACAATAACGTTTATCGAATAATCATACCCATTTTTGCTTTACAATCTCTCGTGGGGGCTAGAAAGGCAAAAGGTCGTGTCGAAATCGAACGGCAAAATGTTAGACGACATCGCGGGGCGCCTGCGCGATCTCCTCGGCGGGCTTGAGCGACTGATCCAGCCGCCGCCCGCGCCTAAGCTCGTGCGCGTGCCGGTCACCGTGCCGATGCGCCCGCCGCGCCGCCAGCGACCCGACCCGTATCGCTGACGCCGTATCGCCCGGAAAATATCCGCGATCGGCTGAAGCCGATGCGGTTCATTGCAGACACAAGCGTCGCGCCGAGACACGGTGCGCGACGGCTTGTGTCTTTTTGTTTGGCTGAATGGGAGACACCCAATGGTTGTGCTGCCCGCATTCTTTTTCCTGTCGTTGCGCTGGTGCTGCTGAATTTATCTGGGTCAGCAGCGCAATCCGAACTGAGTGATGCTCAAATCGTCTTTATAGCCAACATGCAAGGATCATTGTTCAGCCTCTACATCATGAACCCGGATGGAACCCATATACGTCGTATCGACTATGGGGACGGCGATCAGCGCAGTCCAAATTGTGCACTGGATGGCAGACACATCTTTATTTCGCGCCGCACATCTGGCTTAGAGATTGGCACAACGATCGACTCGATGAACGCCGATGGATCGAATCAGGTTGTCATTACAGATAGTGTCACTCGTGTCCCAGAACGACCAAACCTTTCTCCCAATGGCTTGCGCATCGCTTATATCCAGTGGAACGACGTAACCTTAAAAAGCAATCTATTCATCATGAATGCCGATAGTAGCGATCCGAACCAAATTGTTGAGCGTGCTTTTTGGAGCGCGGGCGATAGTACCTGGGCGCCTGATGGCGATCGTCTCATATTTGAGGCATCAAGCCGCCAATCAGACCTGTTCGTCGTCAATGCCGACGGTACGGGACTCGCACAGCTCACCACGACATCTTTCAGTGAGCAGTCTCCATCCTGGTCGCCCGATGGAACGCGCATCGCTTTCACGTCCGATCAGGACGGAAATAACGAGATTTACACGATGCGACCGGATGCAACCGACATTGTTCGGATCACAAATGACCCTGGATACGATTCATATCCCGCCTGGTCCCCGATGGACAGTGGATCACCTTTCATTCCAATCGACACGACCCGACCAACCCCAATGTCTCGGCTGTCTACATCATGCGCGCCGACGGCAGCGGCGTGCAGCGCCTCACCGACACCATCTCGAACAGCGGTCAACCGTGCTGGCTGTACACGCCGACCCCCAGCTTGAATGGCACGCTCAAGCTGCCAGTACGTCAGCGCTGGCAGACAAGCTATATCACCCCGCTCGATGTCAAGCTGTCACAAGCGGGCGTCGGGAGACAGCGCTGTCTCCCGACCACCCTCGCGCAAGGCGTGTTCACTATTCTCGATATCCCGCGTGCGTCGTACACCGTGTGGCTCAAGCAGGCGCAGGCACTCGCCATGACACTGCCAGTCGATCTCACCCACGTTCCCAGCGCTGGCTTGGATTTTGGGACGCTGCGCATGGGCGATGTGAATGACAGCAACGCCATCGACATCAGCGACTTTTCACTGCTTGCCGCCTCGTTCGGTAAGACGACTGGACAAGCCGGATTCGATGCGCGTGCCGACCTCGACGCGAGCGGCGCGGTCAATATCAACGATTTCTCACTCCTGGCGAGCAATTTCGGTCAGTCCGGCGCGCCTGATCCCGACGGCGGAATGCTGTCCGCCGCCGCATCGGATTTTTCGAGACGCACCGTCGATTTGACAATTCGCGCTGTGAGTCGTCTCAGGATTGGCGACGAAATGATGGTTACGGTACGCGCACGGACAGGACTGCAACCGATCGATGCGGCGACACTGACTGTCGAATATGACCCATCGCGTTTAGAGGCGATCGCGGTCGTGCCGGGTGCGGCGCTGAATCATGTGCTTGATTCAACTCAGATACCGGGTCGGATCAATTTTAGTGCCGGGGCGCTGGAAACAAGTCCGCAAGGCAATATCAGCCTGCTCACGCTTCATTTTCCAGCGCTGACAACGGGCGAAACAATGATTGCCATCACCGGGGGTGATGTGCGCTATCAGGGTGCGGCATTGATGAATGCGCTGGAGTCGCGCACGATCACGGTGCGATAAGCCGCCGCCGCGCACGGTAAACCCAAAAAGAACACCAGCCCCGTGCAGCGCTGGTGTCTTTTTGTTTCCCTCAGTGCTATGATCGCCCACACTATTCACCCTGATCGACAAGGCTGCACGCTAAAGGAACCGCGATGAGCGACAAAGAACGGGTACAGCGCCCACGTCAGGCGATGGAACAGAAATGGCAGGCACAGTGGGACCGCGATCGCCTCTACCGCGCCCAGGTCGATTGGTCCAAGCCGAAACATTACGCTGTGACCATGCTGCCCTATCCCAGCGGTGACCTGCACATCGGGCATTGGTACGCCATGACGCCCGCCGACGCGCGCGCGCGTTATATGCGGATGCGCGGCTACAACGTGCTGTTCCCGATGGGCTTCGACGCCTTTGGGCTGCCCGCCGAGAATGCCGCCGTCAAGCGCGGGATTCACCCTGCCGCCTGGACATTCGACAATATCGCCCGGATGCGCCTGCAACTGCGCTCGATGGGCGCTATGTTCGACTGGGAACGCGAGACGATCTCGTGCGAACCCGGCTATTACAAGTGGACGGAATGGTTTTTCAAGAAATTCTATGAAGCCGGATTCGCCTATCGCGGTGAGGCGATGGTCAACTGGTCGCCCACCCTCCAGACGGTGCTGGCAAACGAGCAGGTGATCGACGGCAAAGACGAGCGCAACGGGCAGCCTGTCATCCAGAAAATGATGACGCAGTGGTTCTTCAAAATCACCGCCTATGCCGACGAACTGCTGAAATTCGACGGGCTGGACTGGCCCGAACCGATCCGCACCATGCAGACCAACTGGATCGGACGCAGCGAGGGCGCGCGTGTCTCGTTTAAACTGGCAGATAAGTCGGCGGATAAACTGGCGGACGCAGGCAAGAGCGACTCCAGCGGCGCGATCGAGGTGTTCACCACCCGCCCCGATACGCTGTGGGGCGCGACCTTCATGGTGCTGGCGCCGGAACATCCGCTGGTGGCGGCGCTGACCAGCCCGGCACAGCGTGAACAGGTCGAGGCGTATGTCGCCGCTGCCGGACGCAAGAGCGAGCTCGACCGTCTCAGCGACGACGGCGAAAAGACGGGCGTGTTCACGGGCGGCTACGCGATCAACCCGGTCAACGACGAGCGGATTCCGGTCTGGACGGCGGAATACGTGCTGGTCAGCTACGGCACCGGTGCGATCATGGCGGTGCCCGCCCACGACGTGCGCGACTTCGCCTTTGCCCACAAATACGGCTTGGAGATTCGTCCGGTGATCGTGCCGGAGGTGGTGCCGGACGATTTTTGCGTCAGCGAAGCCTATGCGGGCGCGGGCGTGATGCGCCACAGCGACTCGTTTGACGGCACGATCAGCAATGGCGAAAAAGGGCGCAAAAACCCGGCGATCGCGGCGGTGCTGGACTGGCTGACCGAGCGCGGCATCGGCAAAGAGGCGATCAATTATCGTCTGCGCGACTGGCTGATCAGCCGCCAGCGCTACTGGGGCGCGCCGATCCCGATGCTGTACAGCGACGACGGACAGATCATGGCGGTGGCGGACTCCGATCTGCCGGTCGTGCTGCCCGATGACGTGGAGATGGTCGAGATCGGTAATCCGTTGGGCAAGCATCCAACCTTCGCCCAGGCGATCGCCCCGACTGGTGCCCCGGCGCGCCGCGAAACCGACACGATGGATACCTTCATGTGTTCGTCGTGGTACTGGTATCGCTATCTGAGTCCGAAAGATCAGGCGCACCCGTTCAGTGCCGAAGAAGCCGCGTACTGGCTGCCCGTCGATGTCTACACGGGCGGCGCGGAACATGCCACCATGCACCTGCTCTATGGACGCTATTTTACCAAAGTGATGCGCGACAGCGGCATGTTCGCCGACACCGAGGCGGTCATGCGCGCGCATGGACGCGAACCGGGCACCATCTTCGACGAGCCGATGCTGCTGCTGCGTAATCAGGGTCAGATTCTGGGCGCCGAACGCATTGGCGATACCATCCGCGCCAGCGGACGCTGGGAAGGCGCCAACAAGCTGTACGCCGACCTGATCGAGGTGATCCAGCCGGAGTCGGTCGATGACGGCGACGCGGTGCCGATGATCGTCAGCGGCTTTGCGACCGCCGAAGATGCCGCGTCGGGCGTGGTCACCGGAGAGCTGATGAAGCGCTCGGAAAACACTCTGACCGTCCATTCGTACAGCGGCAACCTGAAGACGATCGAGGTCAACGCCGGCGCGCGCATCGTCATTCCGGGTATTCCCGGCGAAAACACGGTCGCGCAGTTGGGGGAGCATCTGGAAATTCAGCGCATGAGCAAGAGCAAGGGCAACGTCGTCAACCCCGACGAACTGGTCGAGGCGTATGGCGCCGACACCGTGCGCGCCTATCTGATGTTCAGCTTTGACTGGGAAAAAGGCGGACCCTGGAATTATCAGAATATTCAGGGTGTGGTGCGCTGGCTCGACGACATCTGGGATATGGTGGTCAATAGTGACGCGCTGACAACGGACGCTCCGGGGAATCCTGAGACCGAGCGCACGATCGAACGGCGCGTGCATCAGACGATCAAGAGCGTCGGTGAAAAGATCGAGGCGTTCAACTTCAATAAGGCGATCGCCGAGCTGATGAGCCTGAAGAACGATCTGCGCGCCGCCGCCCGCGAGGACGGCTTGAGCGCCGACGCCTTTCGCACGGCGGTACGCGATCTGCTGCTGATGATGGCGCCGTTCACTCCGCACATCGCCGAAGAATTGTGGGCGATCATCGGTGGCACAGACAGCATCCATCAGCGGGCGTACCCGACCTATGACCTGGCAAAAGCCGCCGAAGAGACGACGATCCTGATCGTGCAGCGCAACGGCAAAGTGATCGACCGCATCGCTGTCCCGGTTGGCTTGAGCGAGGACGAGGCAAAGGCGGCGGCGCTGGCGAGTGACGGCGCCCGGCGCGTACTGGGCGATAAAACGCCATCGCGGGTGATCTTCATCGGTGGGCGCGGCGACCAGAATGTCGAGCCGAAGGTGAATATCGTCGTGTAGGGGTTCGGAGTCTGGGCAGGGTGCTTGCACTCTGCCTAGACGATGCGCACCCGCAGCATTTCCGCCAGGTTGTGCCCGATGATGCGGTAGGCGTCGCGCGCCGATTCGAGCTTGAGCTGGAGCGGACCGTTGAACGGCGCCGCGTGATGCACCTGCAAGCGCGCGCCCGGCAGCAGCTCTAAGGCGCCCAGATATTCCAGACGGTCGGCTTCGCGGGTGCGCAGCCGTGTGACGATCAGGTTGACATGGTGCGGCGCCGCCGTCAGCAGCACGTCGTCGAGCGGGGTGATGGCGCCGTCGGCGGTCGGGATCGGCTCGCCGTGCGGGCAGTGCGTCGGGTGACCCGCCAGCCCGTTCATGCGCTCGATCAGGGCGTCACTGGTCACAGGCGCCAGCCGATCGGCTTCTTCATGGACGCTGTGCCAGGGCAGCGCCATCACTGTGACCAGAAACGACTCGATAATGCGGTGGCGACGGAGCTGTTTGAGGGCTTCGCGGGCGCCGTCGGGGGTGAGGCGAATCCCGCGATACGGTTCGTGTTCGACCAGACCCATTGTCCGCAGCCGCCCGATCATACGGTTGACGGCGGGCGCGCTGACCGCGATCGACTCCGCTACCGCCGACGTGCTGACGAAGGCGCCCGGCGCGGCTTCACGATCGCCGAGGCGGTAAACCTGCACCAGATAATCACGCATGGTGACGCTGAGATCGGTGGGCGACACGATAGTGAGAGGCGGTTGATCGGTCATTGGGGCGATCGGGAGCAGTGTACAGACGTGTCCGGCGCGGGCACGATCGGATTACCAGCCGTGTTCCAGGCGGGCGATCAGACGGTCGGGCATGTCGATCGCGCGCATCCGCGCCTGCACTGCCGGGATGTTGTAAGCGACGCGGCGGTGTTCCCAGATATTGTTATCGACATCGAGCAGCGCATATGCCGCGTCGGGGTTGGCATCGCGCGGCTGCCCGACCGATCCGGGGTTGATGATCTGACGACGCCCATTGAGCGCGCGTTTGCGTCCATAGGCGGGCGCGATCACGTGGGTGTCGCCGCGCGCGCCGCTCTGCTCGTAGATGACGGGCTGGTGCGTGTGCCCGACCAGACAGTACGCCGTCTCGAAATGGTCGAAATTGTCTTCCGCGATCACCGGTTCGAGGATGTATTCCCACACGGGTTCGCGCGGGCTGCCATGCGCCAGCGTATAACTGCCGATCACGAAAGTAGTCGGGAGCGCTTCGAGATAGGCGGTGTTTTCCGGCTTGAGCGTCTCGCGCGTCCAATCCACTGCCCGGCGCGCATCGGGATTGAAGGTGCGAATATCGAGACGATTGAGCGCCGCCCAGTCGTGATTCCCGGCGAGGCACAGATGCGGCATGGTGCGTAATAATTCAACGCACTCGTTGGGGTCGGGTCCGTAGCCGACGACATCGCCCAGGCACCAGACATATTCCCACTGGTTGCGGGAATCTTCCAAAACGCGCTCGAACGCGGTCAGGTTTGCGTGAATATCGGAGATGACAAGAATACGCATAAGTTGATCCGCATCCAAAGCGCAGGAGAGTCGGTATGTCATGCTAAGCTTCTGGCATGATAACACGATTTTTTTACCCTGACGAATGAATTGCCTAAATTATTGGTGAATGGAAGGTGTGAACGCGGAATTTTACATTTTGTAACATTGGCTGTCGGCGTGCGCACGGACAATGCGCGCATTGTCCCTACAACCGATGCGCGGATGGAGTACAATTCTGAGTATGATGATCCAATCTGATGGCACCCGCTTGATTGCCCCGTTTTTGCTGTCCCCGGCGCTGCATGTGCTGGTGTGGGGCGGACGAAAATTCGCCACCCACCTCGACAAGCCGCTGCCGACCGACGCGCGTCACGGCGAAGCATGGGAGCTGCACGATACCGCGACGGTCGAGGGCGGCGCTCTCGACGGACGCACGATCGCCGATCTGGTGGCGACGTTCGGCAGCGACCTGATCGGCGCGGACGCCGACCCCGCCGATGGGATGCCGCTGCTGATCAAGTTTCTCGACGCCAACGACTGGCTGTCGGTGCAGGTGCATCCCGATGACGCCGACTGTCGGACGATGGAAGGGCTGCCGCGCGGCAAAAATGAAGCCTGGTACGTTGTCGATGCCGAAGCAGACGCCGCGCTGATCAATGGCGTGCAGGATGGCGCGACGATCGATCGGATCGGCAGTGCGATCGCGGCGAACACGCTGGCGCCGCTGCTGCATCATGTGCCCGTACGTGCCGGCGACGCACTTTACATGAAGGCGGGCACCATCCACGCGCTCGGTCCGGGATTGCTGATCTACGAGGTGCAGCAGTCGTGCAACGTGACTTATCGGCTCTACGACTGGGGGCGGATGGGTCTCGATGGGCAGCCGCGCCCGCTGCACATCGACAAGGCGCTGCGCGTGGCAGACCCGCGCCTGTGCGCGGAGGTAACGCACGCCGATACAGCAGTCAGTGTCTCTGTTTTTGACACGCCGCATTTCATCACCGTGCGCCATACCCTGACCGACACGGCGCTGCCGATCGAGACGGATGGGCGTTTTCACGCCATCACGGTGCTGGACGGTGCCATGACCGTCACCACTGACGTGGGCAGTGTGGCAGTGCCGCGCGGACGGACGGCATTCGTCCCGGCGTGCATCGACCAGTTTACGCTGTCGGGATCAGGCACGGCGCTGCGCAGCGCGCAGCCCGCCCATGCCCGCTGACCCCATGCCCCCGACTCCATTGCACGATCCATTAAATAATCCGGCACATGATCCAGCGCTCGACGTGTTGATGCGTGCCGCGCGCGATGCCAGCACCCGCGCCTACATCCCGTATTCCGGGTATCCGGTCGGGGCTGCCCTGCGCGCGCTGGATGGGACGGTCTACACGGGCTGCAATGTGGAGAATGCCGCCTATCCAGCGGGAATCTGCGCCGAACGCACCGCGCTGGTCAAGGCGATCAGCGAGGGCGCGCGCCAGTTCGATCTGCTGGTCGTCTACACCGTCAATGGCGGATCACCGTGTGGTATCTGCCGCCAGATGCTCTACGAATTCGCGCCTTCGCTGCGGGTGGTGCTGATCGATGCCGCGCTGACCGTCACCCACGACGTGCCGCTGCACGAGCTGCTGCCGCGCGGGTTCGGCGCGGCGTCGCTGCCCGGCGCATCGGCGCCGTCTTACAGCGGTCTCGACGGCGCGACCGCTGAGTCGATGGATGGCGATGGCGCGCGCTGAACGCACCTTTCGCACCCCGGCGTTGATCCTGCGCCGTTTTGACCTGGGCGAGGCGGATCGCGTCCTGATCGTGCTGACGCCCGATCACGGTAAGATCGACGTGATCGCCAAAGGCGCACGCAAGCTGACCAGTCCGCGCACCGGACACGTCGAGCTGTTCACCCGCGCCGATATGCTGGTCAATGCCGGGCGCGAGCTGGGGATCGCGGTGCAGGTGGAGCTGGTCACTCCCAACATGGCGTTGAGCGGCGATCTCAAACGCGGCGGGTGTGCATCCTATGCCGCCGAGATCACCGATCGTTTCATTTCGCCGGGCGAGTCGTACCCGCGCGCGCTGTTCGACCTGCTGGATGCCACCTTCAGTCGCATCGACGCCGACGCCGATCCGCGTCTGGCGCTGCGTTACTACGAGATGCACCTGCTCGACATGGTGGGCTTTCGTCCGGAATTGAGCGAATGCGTGATCGGGCACGAACCGATTCAACCAGAAGATCAGTTTTTCAGTTATGCTGAAGGGGGTGTGGTGTGCCCGCGTGACGCCACACGCGGATCACAGCATGTCTCGATCGCGCTGCCGACGCTGAAACTGCTGCGTCATTTACAGCGCAGCCATTATGACTCGGTGCGTCCGCTGCAGGTCGCGGATGCCCTGCACGACGACGCCGAACGGATCATGCTCGGCTATGTCACCTATATGTTGGAACGCCGTCCGCACAGCGCCGAGCTGCTGCGGCGGCTGCGTTGAGGGATGCCCTGGTGTGTTCTATGAGAGAAAACTGTGACGACCCCGCGCCCGCTGCCCGCTGACGATACCCTGCTCGATCTGCACGCGCTGCGCGCCCAGCCGCCGCTCGGCGACGAGCGCATCGAGATCGGACGCCGCCTGGTGCGCCGCGCGCTCGACAAGCGCGACGCCGACGCCGCCCGTCTGGTGGCGGGCTGGATGGACATCGATCCCATCGTCGATGAAGAGCTGTATGCGCGGCTCGCCCGCGCCATCAATGTACAGCCGGATGCCGTCTACACCTTCATCCGCGCCGTGATCGGGATGCACCACGAGGCGGATGAACAGGGCGCGCGCACAGCGGTCTGGCGCGCTCGGCTCAAGGTCGCGGCGCTGGTGTCTCTGCAGGTGGCGATCACCGACGGCGACAGCGACACCATTCTGAGCTGGCTCAAGCTGATCGCCCGTGAGCCCGCCGCCTATGCCCTGGGAGACGTGCTGAATTCCGGGATCGCCGCCGCCCACCAGCGCGCCTCGGTCGATCCCTCGTTGGCGCGCGCGCTGGTGCTGCTGGCTGCCAAGCGCGCGCCGCTGCTGCTGGACGATCTGCTCGGTGACGACACGCTGCGCGCCCAGCTGCCCGATGCGCTCTGCGAGGCGCTGCATTACGGCATCGGCGACTCGGCGGCGCTGTACGAGGGCTTTGGCGCGGAAGTGTTTTTGTCGGCGCTCTACCGTGCCAGTGGGCTGCACCAGCCCGACCTGTTCACCGGAAGGGCGATCGAACAGGTGTGGACGCTGGCGGTGGGCGACAACGGCGGCGCGGCGGCGGCGGAAAAGCTGCTCAAGCTGTGGGGCAGCGGCGAGTCGCTGGTGTGGATGCCGCCCGACGCGCTCGCCGCGCTGCTGATGTTCGCGCTGCTCGATCGGCGCGACGATTTGTTTTACGCGCTGACGGGACGCATCGCCAGTCATCCCGCCTTTCCGACGCTGCTGGCGCGGGCGATCGTCGGCGGCAAGCGCAGCACCAGCGGTGGGCTGGCGATCGTGGCGCAGCTCACCGCGTCGGGACAGATCGATCAACAAGGCGCCGCAGACAGCTACAGCGCGCTGCTCGATGCCGTCGATTGGCACGAGGACTCGTTCGAGTGGGTAGAGGGGCTGGCGCGGCTGCTGCAACAGCATTCCGAGGTGACCGCCTCCGCCAACGCCCTGTGGCACATGATCGCGTTGGCGGGCGAGCTGCGCGAAGATTTTGCCGCGCGCACCGCGCTGCGCCGTCTGACTGCCCTACTGGAGACGACCGAAGACGAAAATGATTTTGCCGAAGAGGTGACACGCTTGTCGGCGCTGGTGCATTGGACCGGCGCCGCCCGCGCCGGACTGCTGACCTGGTGGCGCGACTACACCCACAGCGCCCAGAGCGCACGCCTGCAGCGGCTCGAACGTGTCCTGCCCGAAAAGACCGCCGACGGACGCCGCGCCGACGATCTGCGCGCCATCCTCAGCACTGTGTTGTCGTTCCGGCGCATGATCGGCAAGCGGTCGTTTGGCGGGTTTGCCGAGGATGTATCGACGACGTTCGCGGTGCTGCAGGCGCTGGCGGAGGCATTCGACCCCAACGCCAAACGAGCGCTGATTTTCGATGCCGCCACGTTTCGCGCCGAGATCGAGGCGCGTCTGGAAGAAGTGCCGCTGCACGAGCGCAAAATCCTCGCCAACAATCTGAAAGAGCTGGCGCACCTGGTCACGGTCATGGCGGATCACCGCAGCAAAGCGACGATTGTCCGCCGCGCCGAGGACATCGACCGGATGCTGACCACCGGCGATCAGGAGCCACATGGCGCGGTCGATGCGCTCAAGTGGCTGGCGGGCTATCTGGCGGGTTCACAGCATGACGACGACGATGAATGAACGGCAGCGACAGCATATCCATGAACGGATCGACTCGATGACCGCGACTATTCCCGATATTTCACTCGACGATCGCTGGACGTGCGATTACTTCGAGGACATCCCGACCTTGTACGAATTCATGGAGACCTACCCGGTGGCGTCGCTGGCAAAGTGGCGCTTCGACAAGACCCGCGCTGAAAACTGGATCGCCTGGCTGCAAAAGAAATTCGACCTGCCGCTGCGCGACGTGTGCGTCAGCTATTGGCTGTGCATCGACAGCGCCCCCGCCGCGACGCGGCTGTACATCAATGGACGCGATTTTGGCGTGGTGGCGACGCCGCTGCGCTTCGATGTGACCGATTATGTGACGCTGGACGACAACGTGATCGCCTTTCGCGTGCCGTGCGAGATGCGTGGATCGTTCAGCGATATTCGACTAACGGCTTTTCCCTGTTCATCATAAAGGAATTCTCATGACTGATCTCGTCTCATCACAGCGGCGCATCGCCATGCTGATCGACGGCGATAATGCCCAGCCGTCCCTCATGGACAAGATGATCGCTGAGACCAGCAAGTACGGCGTCGTCAATATCCGGCGCATCTACGGCGACTGGACCGAAAGCACCATGAACAGTTGGAAGCAGACGCTGCATACCTATGCCGTGCAGCCGATTCAGCAGTTCCGCTATACGGTCGGCAAGAATGCCACCGACAGCGCCCTGATCATCGACGCGATGGACATCCTCTACACCAGCGGCGTAGACGGCTTTTGTCTGGTGTCATCGGACAGCGACTATACCAAGCTGGCGATGCGTATCCGCGAGAAAAATCTGTTCGTGATGGGCATCGGTCGGCGGCTGACCCCGCGCGCCTTCGTCAATGCCTGTGACACCTTCGTCTATACCGAAAACCTGATCGACGATCCGCGTTCCGCGCCGTTCAGCGGTGTGCCGCTCCTGAATATGCCCGATGCCCGCGCGCAGGTGGTCACCATCAGCCACGACAAACCCGCCTCGTCGAGACGATCGCTGCCGTCCGCGCAAAAGAAAGCGCTGCCGCCGCCCCCCGTCCAGAAAAAAACGATACCGACTGTGCCGACGCCAGCGCCATCCCCGATCAAAGCAGGCGCTGAAGACGCGATTTTTGGCGACTCGTTCGACCCGGATACCGAGAATGTCACGCCCAATCTGGAGACGCTGTTCCGCCGCGCCTTTGATCTGGCGGTCGGGGAAAATGGCTGGGCGAACCTGGGCGGACTCGGCTCGGTGCTGCGTCAGCTCGATCCGGCGTTCGACCCGCGCACCTACGGACAAAAGCAGCTCGGCTTACTGGTGAAAGCGCACCCGGATATTTTCGAGACGCGCCATCAGAAGGGCAAAGACGGCTCGGCGGGCACGGTCACCGTGCGGCTGATCCGGGAGCGCGGCGGGGAAGAAGTGCGCGCGTCGCAAGAGGTGCGCGTGGTCATGCCCGTATCGGCGCCGACGCCTAAGCCGACGCCCAAAGCAAAAACCGACCTGCCCGCCCCCGCCGACGTGGTGCGCTTCGATCGGTTCGAGTTCGACGATGACGACGCGGCGCGCGACGAAATGGCGTGGTGGAAGCCGGAAGACGCCGACAGCGGCGAGATGGACAATGCGAACGATGTGTCTGAAGCCGTCACCCTGCGCACGAGCGCGACCAGCACGCCGTTCGATTTTGAGCTGACCGACGACGCGGACGAGCCAGACGAGTTGTCAGCGCCCGCCCTGGAACCGGAAACCTTGATCGCAACGGCTGAACGGATCGAGTACCTGCCAGACATGGCAGACAGCGAGGCAGCACCATCGGAGCCAGCCGCGCTGGTGGATGCCCAGGTTGAGGTCGTCGCGCCACCCGCTAAGAATCCGCGTCGCAAAGCAGCGCCGCGCAAAAAGAAGGCGCCCGCCGAAACTCCGTAGGGGGTTGGCGTGACAGCCCCGCATGAATAGAGGCTCAGACGCATTATTGGAGGGGGCTTGGCGTGCCAGCCCCCAGGATTATGCCATCTCGGCGCTATAGCTCTCCAGCAGCGCGCCGCATTCTGTGACCAGCCGATCCAGGTTGACCGCGAAACGCGGCTGCTGGCGCAGCAGATCGTTGATGGCGGCGGCGGGAATGTGGACGATCACGGCGTCCGACAGCCCGCGCACCGCCGCCGGGTT
>Ga0105048_10001162_pt1 | contig 42552 bp, 34 predicted proteins | sample MAT05_FD_78382 | JGI IMG/M metagenome (GOLD analysis project Ga0105048, IMG submission 78382) | Freshwater microbial communities from Lake Fryxell liftoff mats and glacier meltwater in Antarctica - MAT-05 | ecosystem: Environmental > Aquatic > Freshwater > Ice > Liftoff microbial mat | place... | reverse complement strand
TGGCAACCGTAGCTTCTTGCGAGGTACGCAACGTGTCTGTTTGCAGCGGTGCAATGGGCCGCAATGAAGCGTTGGAGCACTGCCCCGTTGGGCGGCGCTTGGCGTTTGATGCGGCGAAGGGACAGCTGTTGGTGATCATTTGAAGGCGATGCGAGGCGCGTCCCGATTGACCATTCGACTGCCACGCTATTACCGTAATACGTATTACCGATCCTACGTATGACGGAGGAGTTCTATGCCTGTGTCCACCCTGACGTCCAAGTATCAAGCCACCATCCCGCGCGCCGTTCGTGAGGCGCTCACACTCGGCGCCGGGGACCGCATCGAGTTCATCATTACGCGCGATGGTGTGCGCGTGAGACGCGCCCTGCCGGTCGACGCCGAGCTGCAGGAGCTCGAAGCCACGCTGGCTCCCGAGTGGGACTCGGCGCGCGACGACACGGCGTATGCTGACCTATAGCCCAGGCGATGTGGTGGTCGTGCCGTTCCCGTTCTCCGATCGTGAGGCGTCGAAACGACGACCGGCGTTGGTGTGTTCGACGGATGCGTTCAACAACAGTTCGCATCATCTGGTGCTGGCCATGATCACGACCACGACGCATAGAAAGTGGCCTGGCGATGTCGTGCTTCGCGATCTGGCGCCCACAGGTCTCCCGGCGCCATCGATCGTCCGGTGGAAGCTGTTTACGTTGGATGCGTTCTTAGTGGTGCGTCGTGCAGGGGCGCTGTCCGCACGCGATCGTGCCACCTGTCGAGCGCGGCAACCCGTCGCGCTGTAGGACAACGGGTCAACGAGCATATGGCGTCCTGGACGGAAGCGGTCTCGGAGCGCAAGTTGCACCAATCACGTGGCACGCTCACTCTACCGCCGGATTCCATGACTCGTTCTTCTCCTCGCGCTGGACGGACACCGCTCGGGTTCGTCGTCTCCATTGCGCTGGCCATGGCCTCCGCGCTCGCGTTCCGGCACGACGCATCTGCGCAGAGCGCCAAGGCTATCCCGACGCCAGCGAGCGTGCTGGGATTCGAGCCGGGCGCCGATCGTAAGCTGCCTACGTGGAAACAGGTCACCGACTACTTTGCCGCGCTCGACAAAGCCAGTCCGCGCGTGACGGTGCGCACGCTGGGGAAGACGACGCTTGGGCGCCCGTTCATCGTGGCGTTCATCAGTGATCCGGCCACGCTGGCGTCCTTACCCAAGTATCAGCGCATCCAGCAGCAGTTAATGGACCCGCGGAAAAAGACGGCCGCCACGCGCGAGTCGCTGATCGCGCAGGGCAAGAACGTCATTCTGATCACGTCGAGCATTCATTCTACTGAGGTTGGCGGCTTTCTCACGCCGTTTGTGATCGCCGATCGGCTCGCCCGAGCGAACACCGCTGAGGCGCGCGAGGTCCTGGCGAATACGATCATCATGCTAGTGCCAAGCCAGAACCCCGATGGCGTCGACATCGTTGGCGACTGGTATCGGAGCAGCCTCGGCACACCGTACGAAGGCACCAATCCGCCGTCGTTGTACCACTTCTATACCGGTCACGACAACAATCGCGACTGGTATGCCTTTTCGCAGAAGGAAACACGCTACACGGTCGACTCGCTCTACACGCCGTGGGTGCCGCAGATCGTGAACGACATACATCAACAGGGCAGTGGGGCAGGGCGCATCTTCATACCGCCCTATATGGATCCGGTAGAGCCCAACATCGATCCGATCCTGACCGCGAGTACGAACGCGATGGGGATGGCGATGTCGTGGCGTTTGATCGCGGAAGGTAAACTAGGGGTGGCGACCAATGCATCGTACGACCAATGGTCGCCGGCACGACAGTATTCCTTGAATCATCGCGGCGCGCGTATTCTCACGGAAACAGCGAGCGCGCGGTTGGCGTCGCCCATGGACGTGCCGTACCAAACACTGGGCACCGCGCGCGGCTATGATGCGCGCGAAGCGACGTGGAATCATCCCGCGATCTGGCCCGGCGGTCGCTGGGGCATTGGCGACATTGTGGCCTATCAAAGCAGCGCCACGTGGGCACTCTTGGTTGAGGCTGCGCGCAATCGGCGTGGATGGTTGGAGAGCTACGCCGCGATGGGTGATCGCGCGCTGGCCGAGTCGCACCCGTGGACCACCACGGCGGTGCCCACGGTGTATGTGATTTCGAAAACACAGAAGGACCCGTCGGCATTGACGCGTCTGCTGTGGTCATTGCAGCACGGACAGGTCGAAGTGTACAACAGCATTCCCGACGGCAACTATCTGGTACCAACGACGCAGCCTTTCGGTTCGTACGCGAAGGCGTTGCTGGAACGACAGAAGTATCCCAACCTGCTCGAGTATCCGGGCGGTCCGCCGAAGCGCCCGTATGACGTGACCGCGCACACCTTGCCGCTGCTGTTCGGCGTTGATGTACAAGCGCTCACCAGTCCGGGCATCGCACTGGGGCCGATCGTCAAGCCGGTGGAAGAGCCGCGCTACGACGTGGCGGGCTTGAGCGGCACGAGTCGCAAGCGCATTGCGATCTATCAGAGCTACAACGCGTCGATGGACGAAGGGTGGACGCGGTGGGTCTTTGATGCCAACCGCATCCCCTTCACCACGGTGCACGACAAAGACGTTCGCACTGGCGGACTGCGTGCAAAGTTCGACGCGATCATCTTGCCTGACCAGAGCGCCATGCAACTCCAGCGCGGTCTCGGTGCGCCGTATCCGGACTCCTTGCGCGGTGGACTTGGTGCACCGGGTGCTGCGGCCCTCAAGGAATTTGTCACCGCTGGCGGCACGTTGTTGGCGTTTAACGAGGCCAGCGAGTATGCCATCGAAGCGCTCGCGCTCCCGGTGAAGAACATTCTCGAGGGCGTGCGTAGCACGGATTTCTACGCGCCAGGGTCGTTGTTCGGCGTCGAGATCGATCGAGCGCATCCGGCCGCATCGACGTACACCGCGGCCGTTCCGGCCATCTGGTTTGAAGACAGCCCCACGTTCGAGATCACTGACGCCTCGCGCGCCGTGTCCGTGGCGCGCTACCAAAGCGCGGGCGACCCGCTGCTGTCAGGGTGGCTGAACGGCGGCGCACGCCTCAACGGCAAGTCGGCGATGGTGGATGCAACGCTCGGGCAGGGACATGTGTATCTGTACGGCTTCCGACCGCAGTATCGTGCACAGACGAACGCCACGTGGCCGTTGATCTGGAGCGCGATTCTTCGGTAGCACGGTTTACACCCTTCGGCACGCGCAGCGGCGTGGCGAAGGGTCGGAGCCGCCCGCTACGGCACCCGGGCTCCGTCCATCAATTGCCGCGCAAAGTACGTGTAGCCAAGCGCGGTGGTGTGCGCTTGCTGAATGGCGTTCGCGCCCGCACCGTGGCCGCCTTCGATCACCTCGTAGTACAAGTACGGCATCTTGTACTCGCTCATGCGCGCCGCAAACTTGCGGGCGTGTTGTGGTCCAACACGATCGTCTTTGGTGGTGGTCCAGATAAATGGCGTGGGATACGTCACGCCTTTCTGGAGATTGTGATACGGCGAGATGCTGGCCAGGAACTCGCGCTCATCGGGCTTGCTCACCGTCCCGTACTCGCCCACCCACGATGCGCCAGCGGCGATCTGCTCGAAGCGCAACATGTCGAGCAGCGGAACGGCAATCTGCACGGCATTCCACAGCTCGGGGTGCTGATTCATCTCGACGCCCATGAGCAGACCACCGTTTGAACCACCTTCGATGCCGAGTCGGCGGGGGCTGGTGATCTTGCGTGCGATCAGGTCCTGCGCCACGGCGGCGAAGTCATCGTAGATCACCTGGCGCTTCGTTTTGAGTCCAGCTTCGTGCCACGCCGGGCCAAACTCACCGCCGCCTCGGATGTTCGCGACCACGTACACGCCGCCCTGTTCGAGCCACAGTTTTCCCACGTCCTGGTCATAGCGCGGCGTCACCGACACTTCGAATCCGCCGTACGCCGACAGAATAGTCGGGTTCGACCCGTCGAGCTTCATGGACTTGGGATGGGTGATGAAGTATGGCACCTTGGTACCATCCTTCGACGTCGCTTGGAACTGCTCGACCACGCTGCCCGACGCATTGAAGCGCGGGGTCAACGATTTGACCGCCGTCGCCGTAGCCGCGTTTGCGTCGGCCAGCCAGACGCTGCTCGGGGTCAGGAATCCGGTGATGCCAACGAACGCGTGTTCGCTCCGCGAGTCGGTGCTGCCAATATTGGCGGACACGTTGTCAGGGAACGATATCTTCGTGCGGCTCCACGACCCGTTGGTCGCACGCGTATACACGTACACGCGCCCTTTCACGTTATCGGTCATCCCCACCAACAGTCGCGACCTGGTTGATGACGCACCCTCCACCGATTCGCGTGGTCCTGGCTCGACGATTGCCACCGGTGCGAGCGCATTGGGTGTTCTGGCCGCGACGGTCGCGTCGAAAGATGCGAGGGCACCCGTCTGAATCGTCACACCGCCCGACGTCCACGCTTCCGAGAGGCGAATGATCAGTTGCCCGTCAATCATATCAACGATCTGTGATTTGGCGGGCACGCTCAATTTTGCGAGGTCCTTCCTGCGAATGAGGTGCGTTTCTGACTGGAAGAAGTTGAGTCCACGCGAGATGAAGCTTACGCGATTTCCGGTTGCGTCTTCTACGGTGGACGGTGTAGCCCACACGTCGGCCTTCGTGCCACGAAAGATTTCGGCCGCCGCAGACAGCGTCTGACCGCGGGCGACCGTTTTGACGATGTACGGATACCCTGACGCCGTCATGTCGCCTTTCGTCCATTCACGAGCGACCAGGAGCGTATCGGGTCCCATCCAGGACACGTTCTGTTTCCCCTTGGGCAGTACAAATCCGTTCCTCACGAACGTTCGGGTGGTGAGATCGAACTCGCGCACGGTGACCGCATCTTCCCCGCCATCGGAGAGCGAGAGCAGACAACGCGACTCGGCGGGGCGCACGCAATTCGCACCGCTCCACACCCAGTTGGCTTTTTCGCTCTTGGCGAGTGCGTCGAGATCCAACACCGTCGTCCACTGCGGCGTGGCGGTCTTATAGCTTGCGAGTGTCGTGCTGCGCCAGACACCACGGACGTGCGCCGCGTCCTGCCAGAAGTTGTACAGCGCGCCGCCGATGAAACTCGCGTCTGGAATGCGATCGCTGGCCTGCGCCATGGTGAGTGCGTTTTTGTAGAAGCCCGCGAAGCGCGGGTCTTTCTCCAGGACGGCAACCGTCCTGGCATTCTCGGCCTTCACCCACGTCATCGCGCGCGGACTACTCACGCTCTCGAGCCAGAGATAGGGATCGGCCGCGTCGGGGCGCGCGGGTTGCGCAGAGGAGGCCTGCGCGGTGGCTATCAGCAGTACCACACTGAGACGAGGAAACGTCATTGGCCTGAGCGATGGAAAGTGAAAAGGCGCCGAACTGTGGGTGTCGCGCTGCATCAATATGGTGCGCGTCCCGAGCGGGTGTTGGCTCAACGACTGACCAGGGGTTGGTCGTTCCGTGCTGGGTGAGCGTCAACACGGGTCTCCCCCTTCCGGTGGGCGGTAACTCATCCCACCATTCCCTCTGTGATTCTACCCCTCCGCTCCCCATCTCCAGTCTGATGCATACCATCATTCAGTACCCGATGTCGCGGCGCTCCCGGGCATGCTCGCGACTGGCAGTCGCTCTCGCCCTGCTCGGCGCTGCCGCGTGTGCCAAGCCGGATCTGCGCGCTCCGACAATCGGCGCTTCCGCGCCAGCGTTCGAGGTCGCTGATCTGGACGGCAAGCCGGTCACGCTGGCGAGCCTCAAAGGGCAGGTTGTTGTCCTCAACGTGTGGGCCACCTGGTGCAGCCCGTGCATCGAAGAGATCCCACAGTTGGAGAACATCCATCAGACGTTCGGGACAAAGGGCGTGACGACTGTGGGGGTGAGTATCGACGCTGCGGGTATGGGCGCCGACGTGAAAGACTTCATGACGGATCACGACATGACGTACCGCGTGTGGTTGGACCCGGACAACAGCTTCGCGCTCAAGTTCCTGACGGTTGGCGTGCCAGAAACGTTTGTGTTGGATCGCAACGGCACGATCCGATGGCGCGCAGCCGGAGCGCTCCGTACCGATGACAGCACCTTTGTTGGCGCAATTCGGCAGGCGTTGACGGAAGAGTGAGCAGACCACGAAGGCGTCAACACCGCTCTCGGACGTGCGCGAAGGCACGCATTCAAAAACAATCCGATCGGCGTGCCCACCGGCACGTCCTTCCTGGCAATCAACCATGAACACACAGCACATCCGCTACGCGCTCGCACTGCTGGTGCTCACAAGTACGGCGACGGCGAACAGCCTTGCGCAAACCACCGCCGCAAAAGGCCTGACGGTCCTCGCCGTCGAGGGACGCACCAACGCCAATCCTACCGTGGCGGCGGCCGGAAATCTGATTGCGGTCGTGTGGTCGGCCGCGACCACGTCAAGTATGGATATCTTTGCCGCAGTGAGCACCGACGGCGGTGCTACGTTCGGCGCGCCGGTGCGGGTCAACCGTGTGGTTGGCGAAGCACGTGTAAGCGGCGAGGAACCTCCGCGCGTCGCCCTTGTGCCACGTAGCGGGAGCACCCCGCAGATCGTGGTGGTGTGGACGGCGAAGGATGGGGCAAATTGGACATTGCTCCAGGCACGATCGCTTGACGACGGGCGAACGTTTTCGTCAAGCAGCCCCGTGCCCGGCGGTGTCGGCGACGGTATGCGCGGCTGGCAGTCGGTAGCCGTGGACAATCGCGGACGCGTCTCCGTGTTGTGGCTTGACCATCGCAAAACGGTGGCCGCCGATTCTGCCCACAAACATGCGATGGCCATGACGGGACCGGCGGCCGCGAATAGACCGAAGGCCGACCCGACGGAGCGCGCCGGCCTGTCGGAGCTGTACTACGCGTCGCTTGATGGCACGAGTGCAACGTCGTTGGCGAAGAGCGTGTGTTATTGCTGCAAGACGTCGCTGGTGACGTCTGGCGACAACGTGTATGCCGTCTGGCGTCATGTCTTTCCCGGTGGGTTCCGCGACATGGCCTACACGGTCTCGCGCGATCGAGGCAAAACGTTTGCACCACTCAAGCGGGTGAGCGAAGACCTGTGGAAGTTCGACGGCTGCCCGGACAACGGACCGGCGATCGCCATCGACCGATCGCAGCGCGCGCACGTGGTATGGCCGACGCCGGCCGACGGCAAAACGATGTCGGACATGGCGCTCTTTTATGCGGTGTCGCGTGATGGCTCAACCTTTGGGCCTCGCACGCGTGTTCCGTCGCAAGGTCCCGCGTCTCATCCGCAGATCGTCACGAGCACCGATGGGTCGATGGTTGTCGCATGGGATGAGATCGTTGACGGCGGCCGACGTCTTGGCATGACGCGCGCTCGCGTGGCGGCTTCGGGTGCCGTGACATTCGACGCAATCGCGTTGCCCGAGAATACGCCGGGTGCATGGTATCCATCGCTCGCCGCGTCGCCCCGCGGTGTTGTTGCCGCCTGGGTGCGCCCGATGGGAAAGAGCAGTTCGATCGGTGTGGCGACGCTGCGCTGATCGTCGTGATGCTACTCCGCTGGCGTGACCGCTTCGAACACGCCGCGGTCGCGGTTTTTGCGCACGCGGTCGTGGTGGAACCAGCGGCCGTTCATCGCGACATACACGCCAATAGGGAGCGCCTGCACAAAAGACAGGGCGCTTCCCAAATTGAACAATCCGTCTGAGCTGCCGAACGCATAGGGAATCATCGCCCCGGTCAGCACGATGGTCTTGCCAAGATCGGCTTTGGCCAGTACGCGCGCGGTGTCGACCATCGTGTCGGTGCCGTGCGTGACCACGACCTGCGATTCTGCGCAGTTCCGACAGGCGTCGACAATCTGTTCGCGGTGCTCCTCGGTCATGTCCAAGCTATCCAGCATCATCAGTTCGTGTATCGCGACCTGCAGCTTGCACCGTCCGCGCTGCAGCATTTCCTCGACGTGGGAGTGCAAAAAGAAGAGGCGACCATGCACCTCGTCATACTCTTTGTCGAACGTACCGCCGGTAACGATGATGCGAAGATGCATGATGCGGGATATCGGTGTCGGGAGGCCTCAGTACTCACGAAAGGTGAAAGGTGCGCGCACGGAAAGGAAGGCGACGACCGCATGTGTCCGCGTCGAAGGGAATTGTGCGTGTGGTGTACTCGACGCAATGCACGCGCAGGATTCCCGGACCACTTGGCACGCCAAAAATCGTGAACGCCCATCGACGTAATTCTGCACCACGCGAGCCGAAGACAGCACGCCGACACGGGCGTTCGGAAGGACTTCGCCGCTTGCGGAGGGGAGGGGATATCACGAGCGCGGGTATCCAGCACGAACAGGACGGAAACACCGTTCTCTGTGGGACTCCTACCTCGGCGGAGCGTGCGAAGCTGAGCTGGCCTGCTCAGAATTCGGAAGCAGCACCCTATTCGCTATATTGGCCATGGAGCAGCGAGGGTACCAGCCTTCCACTCGTTTCGCACATGTTCACTTTCTGAACGGCGCATGCAATACCGCAATCAATGCTCGTCGAACTTCTCTCTCGGCGCTTGCACATCGCGCGAGCGGGTTGCCTGTATGTCGATCGCGGCATCCGCCGCGCTGCTGCTCTCTGCGTGCGAAGCGCGCGCGCCGGCAAATGCTACAGTCACGCAGCGTGACAGCAGTGGCGTCATGATAGTCGAGGTGCCCAATGCAGCGGTGCAACAGGCACCGCGGCCAGCTGCCTGCGCCGCAACCACAAGGATTCGTGTGGGAGGTTGACCAGCTCTTGCGTGTCTCGGAGGACGGGCGCGTCGTGAGCGACTTCGGAAGTCATCGTGCGGTGAACCAAGTCATTCGAGTCGATCCGGTGGTCGGCGGCCTCACCGGAGGCGAGCCGCCCTACCAATATCATCTGCTTGTCGGTGTCGTCGATTCGGTCGTGTGTCTCACCCCTTTGGGTCCATCTCAATTCGATCTCTACTCTTCACGCGGTACCCTGTCGCGCAGCGTGCGTGTGGCGCGCCCGCGCAGTGGATCGTGTTCCGTGGGGACGGAAAGCCTCTGGCTCGGCTTCGCCTTCCGGCTCCGTTCTCGGTGACGGACGTGCGCCGCAACATGCCGGTGGGCGTGTGGACCGACCTCGACAACCCCGAACATGTACGCGTGTATGACTTTCGCGTGCGCTAAGGAGCGCCGGAGCGCGTAATTGGGCTAGACACGTCCCGCGCGATCGCCGACGCCGTCCTGAGCCCGACCGCAGCGAAGGTGAGCGTGCCGTTACAGCACGAGGCGCTCACCTGCGCGGGCGCGCCGGCCACCCAGAGATTCTCATGGTCATGCGCGCGCCCCCAGCCGTCCACCACACTGGTCATGGGGTCGGTGCCCATGCGGCAGCCTCCCGCCGGGTGCTCTTGTCCGAGATCGTTGGCGCTATTCTCCATGCGGAGGATGTCACCACCACCGGCTTTGGCCATGCGTGTGAAGAGCGCGCGCAGCTGCTCTTCCTGCCACATATGGAGTGCCGCACTCTCGGGCGCGTCTCGAAAGCTGACCGACGGCATCGGATCACCGAACCGATTCCTGTGCGCGTCATCGAGTATCAGCTTGCTCTCGCGGTCGGGAATCACATCGTAGTACGCGCGGACCCGCGCCGTTGCTCCCGACGCGCGTTGCTTCCAGTCGCTGAGTAAGGCGTCGCCCATGAGCAGGTCACCGTTGTCGTTGCGAAGCCGAGGTTCACGACCCACGCTGGACTCCCAGACTCTCAGGTCGTGCCGCAGATAGCGCGAGGAGCGAGGGGGCCGCATGAACTGCTTGCTGACCAGCGAATGCTGCACGTTGATGCCCGGGATGAGCGGCATGGGCACCCGAAGATAGGCGTTCACGTTGCGGTGGCCCGCGAGATACTTGCCCACGAGTCCGCTGCGATTCGCCAGGCCATTCGGATGAGCGCTGTCTTGCGAGAGCAGCAACAAGTGAGGAGACCACACAAACCCCGCCGCCAGCACAACGGTCTTCGCCGAAATCGTGAACGCTTCACCGCTTGTATCCGTGCGATTGCCGGAAGCCTGCATGATCCGCCCGGTCCTGGGATCGGCGACCAATCGGCGGACCAATGTTTCGGTCAGGAGCGTCACACGCTTGCTTTGCACCAACGCATCCCAGGTGATATCCGGCGTGTACTTGGCGCCAGTCGGACACACCGGATAGCAGGTGTCGCACCGCTGACACTGCGCACGCCCATCACGTGCGACAGAGTTTTTCGCCGACGGCGTACTCCACGTGGCGATGTCGGATTTGGCTGCCCACTGCTGCAATTGCGCCAGATTGTAGTTGATGGGCAGCGGCGGCATGGGGTACGGCTTGCCGCGCGGATCGAGTGCCACGGGACCCTGCTCACCGGCGACGCCCATGCGTTCTTCCGCTTCCTGATAAAACGGATCGAGATCGTCGTAGGTACACGGCCAGTCATCGCCCACGCCGTAGAGTGAACGCAACCGAAAATCTTCCGGTGAGTAGCGCGGCGATACACCACCCCAATGCATCGCCAATCCACCGACGGTCATGCTTGGGGAAAAGCCCCACGTCGTGCCAAACGCGTTCTGATCATCGAGATGATCTGACTTCCACGGACTCTCCCCGTACGCCAGATAGCGCTCACGGGCCATCGCGCGCTCACGGAGTGGTGTCGACGCGCGACCGGCCTCGACGACGGTGATCGACCGCGACGTGTGTTCCACCAAATGCGCCGCCATCATGGCGGCGGTGATGCCGCTTCCAACAATTAGGATATCGGCTTCGAACGTGCGTGGCGATTGTGTCATGTGCGTGACCCCGACCGTACCCCTGAGTCTGCCGAAGCCGCAGACACGATGGGCAGTGGCTTCTGCACAGCGCCGTCCAGCGTGCGACAGGTCATCGGTGCGACCTGCACGCCAAGCGCCATGTCCCACGCACGCGGTGAGGATGCCCAATGCGACACCAGCGCGATTGCAATGTGGCTCGCCGTCAACGGCGATGGCAATCGTTCGCCGCGAACCGACCGCGTGGCCTGCGCCACCAGGGCCTGTCGCTCAGCGCGCGACCGCGACGCGAAGGGCGCGTGGTGAACGCGTTGCGCGAGTCGATCGAGAGCATCGAGCTGCGCCCGCCACGCCGGCACGGGATCGGCCGGGAGATAGCGCACATCAGCGTAGCCATAGCCGTGCATTTCTTCGGCCACGGGCTCGTACGCATCGCACCATGCAACGAAGGCCGTGACGGCGGCGCGTTGGCCTTCGGCGCCGAGCGCTGCGGGGAGCACGGCTTCGGCGAGCGCCGACAGTTGCGCCGAATTCAAATCGGCGTCACGCAGCGGCTGCGCACGCGGGCTATCGGTCGTGATGGTGGCGTCAGTCCCAGGCGCGCAGGCAGCGGCCGCGACCAATACGGTGGCCGACTTCAAAAAATGTCGGCGGTTTCCCGGAGATGGCGTCGTTTCGCTCACCGGGACTTCCGCGTGGGAGGCAACCTACCGGATGCCCTGTCGGATCGCACACCGGGCGCGGTGCCGCTTGGATCGTTGCGGTACACCACGCCGTTCCGCATCACGAATCGAACGCGCTGCGTGGCTTCAATCTCCTGCGACGGGTCGCCGTCGGTTGCGATGAGGTCAGCCGCATAACCGATGGCCACGCGGCCCAGCTCTTTCTCAAGCCGCAGCGATTCGGCGGCCAGCGATGTGGCGCTGATGATCGCCTCCATGGCCGGCTGTCCTCCACGACGAACCCGGCATACGAGCTCTTCGGCGTTGCGTCCGTGCGCGCCGGCTACCGCGTCGGTTCCAAACACCAACTTGAGACGATTGGTGCGGCTCGCCGACCCGATCCCAGCTTCGGCGAGTGGCAGGGCACGTTCCATGGAGGCGAAACCCTCCGCGTTGTAGTTGCCGATGCCTTCAAACCACGACTTGTTGTCGAGGTAGTTGTGGAAGACCAAGCCGCACTGCGGATCAAAAAAGGTGCCACGCTCCACCAAGACGGCTCGCGTGGCGTCGTCCGCAAACACGCCATGTTCCACCTGTGTGCAGTTGGCGCGCGCCGCGCGCTGGACCGACTCGGCCGAGTGCGCGTGCACCACTGAACGCAGCCCTTGCGCGGTCGCTTCACCGCAGGCTGCCTCCAGCTGAGCCGGAGACATGGTCGCCTCGCCACCGTCACGAATGGATTTCGACGCGAAAATCTTGATCACATCCGCGCCGCGCGCCTTGAAGCGACGCACGACGGCGCGCAACGAGTCGGGTGAGCCGCCAGCGCTCCGCTCGTTGAGTGAGCCTAACGACGTGATCACGCGCGGCCCGGGAATGGAGCCACGATTGATGGCGTCGCGCAGGTCGGCGTTGTCCGCTTCACCGATGCTTTGCACGGTGGTGAAGCCGGCACGCAGCGTCGCCCATGCGTTCCCCGCATGCTGGAGGGCGCCCATGGCCGGCGTATCGCTATCGCCGTTCTCGTGGAGCCGTTGTGCGCTGGTCAAATACCATCCGAGGTGCACATGCGTGTCTATCAAGCCAGGGAGCAGGGTCCTGTTCCCAAGGTCAATCCCGCCGCGCGGCAGCAGGCCGGTTGACGGGTGGATGGCGACGATACGACCGCCAGCAATGTGCACATCCCGTCGGGTGAGCACGCGGCCGGTGCCGTCGAGCACCCGTGCAGCCCGAACGACCGTGTGCTGGGCGACGCGCAGCGGCTGCGCGCCAGCGCGTGGCGGTTCGCTGAGCGTGCAGATCGCGACCGCCGAGAGAATTCCTGCAGATCGAAGTGTGCGGAAGGCGCGCATGTGCCACGAGGTTGGAGATCTTTGGAAGAGACAAGCCGGGCCGGAAAACGGCAAGCCTTCGGCCCTCGCCGCTGTCCCCACGTTTTCGTAGACACGTGAGAATGCGTGCTGCGCGGGCGCGTCTCTTCTGACATGAAACAAGGCGTCCGTTCAGCCGTGATATTGCTTGCAGCACTGCCGCGCGTGGTCGGTTCTCAGCCGCCGGTCGCCGCGCCATTCGCGACTCAGCCATCGGTGCTCACCAGTTTGGCCATCAACGATACGGCAACGGCCGTCTCGCGTGCTGCGCGGGTGTTGGCGCTCAATCATGTGGTGGCGGGTGCGCGACCCGTGGAGTATCGTATCAGCGCTCGCGCCGACATGGCGAACGCATTGTGGATGCCGTACATGACGCCGCTCCACCTGGGCGCGTGGCAGTCGTTGATTGGCCGCGGCACGACGACGTGTGATGGGAACCCATCGGGACGGCGGCTGCAACTCTTTTTGCAAGTGCGCACGGCACTTGGTGGCACGGTTCACATTGTGAACGGGCAACGGGTGCTTGTGCCGCAAAAGATCGAAAGCAACATCGTCAGTGATGCCATCTGCGTGCTGCCAGACCGGTAAGTGCCGCCCGCGCGTCCCACCTTGTAATCGAGGGGGAAGAAGCCCATTGTATTCAAAGACGTGCTGGCGCGACGCCGCGCGTCGTTCGTTGCCCTCATCACGAGCTGTGCTATGTCGCTTTGCGCCGCGCTTCTTGCCATCGCCATTGTCGCTCCGCCACTCGATGGGCGGGCCTTCGATGTACTACGCCGCGCCAGTCGCGCGATTGAGATGGACAGTGTGGCGGTAGTAGAGGGAAGCTGGGTGCGCGCGCTTGGTGACAAGAGGACGGCGCGCGCGGCGCTGCTTGGTTTGTCTACGCTGGCGCGGCTCACCTATCGCTTTGAGCGGGCCGACTCCCTGGCGGTGCGCCTGGTTGGTGTTGAAAATGCAGCGCAGCCAACGTCAGGTCCTGTCGATCAGTATACCGTTATGGGGCGTGTCGGTCTTGTCAGCGGGCTGCTTGGCGTGAACGTCTCCAGGGCCGACAGCGCACTGCAGCAGGCGCAGCGCGATGCACGAACGATCGGATCAGCGCGCCTGGAATCCAGCGTGTTGGTGGCCTTGGCGCAACTTCGCGCGCGAACACGCGGATCGCGCGTGGGCATCGAGCTGCTCCGCGAGAGCCGCGCCACGTACCCAAAGGCGACGCCTGCTGAAGAGTCTCTCCGCCTGTGTCTTGAGGGCAGCTTTGCGACGCAAACGGGCGATACGGCGTCGGAAGGGCGTTTGTCCGACGGCATTGCACTGGCGCGGCGGTCGAAGGCTTGGCACGTGTACGCCGAGTGTCGTATACGGCTTTCGCAGCGCCTGTCGACACGCGGGTATTTCGATGACGCGGTCAAGAATCTCGACAGCGCCAGCTATTGGCTCCGACGCCTGCACGCGGATAACGCATTGGCCGGTACGCTGCAGCGCACCGCATATGTCCGATTCGAGCGCGGTGAGGTCTCGCAGGCGCGGCGCGACTATGCCGAAGCCATCAGTCGCGCTCAGCGGAGTCGTAGTGCGTCGACCGAGGCCTGGGCATTGCAGGGTATGGGAGAGATTGCGAGTGCGCTGAACGATTTCACCACAGCACGGGAGTATCTTGACCGATCCCTCGCAATGCATCGGGCAGCTGGTGATCGCTGGGGGATTGCCGCGTCCCGGTATCTACAAGCGTCCCTCGCCGAGGCACTCGGCGATGTATCTGGCGCGCGAGCCGGGCTTTTGGAAACCATCGACTTGTATGTACAGTTGGCACAACCGGCGTCGAATGTAGCGCCCTTACGCACGCTCGCGCAGTTTGAACTCCGCCAAGGGCGGCTTGACGAAGCGGACCGAGCGATCGCCCGTGCCACGCAGCTGGCGACCGCGACGCGCAATCGCGGTTGGAAGGCCGAGCTTCCGTACCACCAGGCGGGAGTCGCCTTGGCGCGCGGAAACCTGGACGAGGCCGATTCGCTGCTGCGTAGCGTACCGCGGCGTGATTCGCTGGACGGCTCTCTCGGCTACAGCTATTGGATTCGCGTGGCCGATGTGGCGTCTCGACGCGATGACTACGAGGCCGCTGAGCGCGCGGTGCAACGTGCGATGCGTATCCTTGCTGCGTGGCGTGATGAGTTTGACGATAAAGATGTCCGACTGCGTGTCGCAGCGGCGCGGCTTCCCTGGGGAAACATTGGTCAGGAACTCCCCGCGTTGGTTGAGCGCTTCGTGAGGGCCGGTCGCATCTCGATAGCCTTCGCGCTGGCGGAGTCGGCCCGGGCTCGCGAACTGACAACGGTGGCATTGCAACAGGCCGCGCTCAGCAGCGACCTGCAACGCGAGGCGATTACATTTGCACGACTCCGGAAGTCGAGCGCACGCACCACCGTTTCCGATGTACAAGCGCGACTCGATGATTCAACGGCACTGCTTGCGTTCGTGGCGGGGCGCGGCGCGGCCGCCACGACGGTGTTCGTGGTTACCAAGGGGACGGTCGCCGTGCGGTTGCTTGCGCCAATCGATTCGATTGCGACCCGACTGGATCGCTACATCCGGTTGACGTCTGACGGCGCGGAGCCTGCCGCGCTTGCCCGTCAACTCGGCGATGCGGTCCTCAATCCTGCGCTCGCGTCGTTGCCTGCATCGGTGACGCGCCTGATGATTGTTCCCGAGCTGTCGCTCTTTCGTGTACCGTTTGATGCCCTGCAGCTGTCAGATGGTCGCTACGTGGTTGAACGATTCAGTATCAACGTTGTGCCGTCAGTGACGTTTGCCATGAACCTGGTCGCGGACCGCACGCCGACGAAAGGCACCCTTTTGGCATTCGGAGACGCGCTCTACGGCAACATTCCGTCGGGAACGCGGTCGAGCGCGCCGACAGCGGCCGACGAGGTGCGCGGCATGCCTCGGCTCCCGTATTCGGGAGACGAAGCACGTCGGGTGGCGCGATACTCCACATCGTCGACGGTGTTGGTACGCGGTCTTGCCACGGAGCGCGCGTTACGAACGGCGACGCTGGCCAACGTGCGTGTCTTGCATTTGGCGACGCACGCGATTGTCGATGATCGGAGCTTGCAACGGAATGCGGTGGCGCTCACGCCGGGCATGGACGACGACGGACGCGTCGGCCCCGATGAACTCGGCGCACTTCGGCTGCGCCGCGCATTGGTGGTGCTGTCGGGATGCCGCACGGTGGGCGGCGTGATTCTTGGCGGGGAAGGATTGCGCGGCCTGACGGCGCCGCTGCTGGAGGCAGGCGCGGCTGCGGTGGTGGCGACGCACTGGCCGATCGGAGATGCGTCCATTCTGCCAATGGTTGATCGCTTCTACTCACATCTTGCCACGGGCGTTGGTGTCTCGACTGCGCTCAGGCGCGCGAAGCTGGATGCGCTGCGCGACGACGTGCCACCGTCTGTCTGGGCCGCCTTCGTCTTCGTGGGCGACGGCGATCTTCGCGTACCGCTGACGCCGATCCGTTCCGGCCCGCTACCATGGAGTAAGGCAAAAGCGACAGCGCCGTAGCGAACGCCGTCGCTTCCGGTTGGTCTTCCTGCTCGGTCGCACATACGGCGACGCACTTCAGGGTTTGTGCCTGGACACCGTAATGGTTTCGGTCACTGCGGAGAGTTGGTTTCCGTCCGTGAGTTGCGCTTGCACCCACCAGAGGTATTCGGTGCCAGCCTGCAGCACAATTGAATCCGGCAGACGGACCAGCGTGTCGGTGGTGCTCGAGGCAAACACTTCATTGCCCGCTCGATCAACGATGACCAACGTGTAGTCGCGCGCGGTCGGTACCCGATGCCACGCAAAACGCTCACCTGACGCGCCAACCTGATCGCCGCGCGGAGAAATCAGCACGATGGGAGACTCGGTGCCGCGCATAGTTTCCGTAACGTCGGCTACCTGCGTGCGGACTTGCCACAGCAGGCCAAGACTCACGGAGAACACCAACGCGGCCGCGGCCGCCGTCCAACGTGGCACGACAAACTTCTTTCTGGGCGCTCGAGCCGCACGTGCCGCGGCCCACGCTACCTCAAACTCGCGACGGCCTTCGGCGCTGGACATTGCCACATCAAGCGCGCGAAGCCGCTCGGCTTCGCTCCCGTCACGGGACACAAGCGATTCGAGTCGATCAAGCGGCAGCTTGGCCGACCGTTCGGCGGTATCACGCGAGCGCAACGCCTGATCGTAGGCATCGCGCATAGAATGTTCGTTCACGTATGGGCTCCGGGGCCATAGCCCCACGATACCATGGTCTGGCGTACGTCGGCCAAGCCGCGGTACAGCAGGTTGCGGGTTTTTGCTTCTGACCAGCCAAGCAGGTCGGCGATCTCTTCGCGATCATACCCGGCAAGATACATTTTCACTACGCCACGTCGTGATTCCACAAGCAGGTCAACGGCTTTCGTCACCGCGTCACGCGTCTCGCGTTCGATCAACGCTCCGTCAGCAGTTTCCTTGGCGATGAATGGCAGCGCGGTGGTGCTCTCCGTCGGATCGAATGACTGCTCCCTACGGGCACGGCGCCGGCGCAGGAAGTCCAGCGCTGCCGACATGGTGGTACGATAGATGTATGACGCCGGAGCCTGGCGAATACTCTCGCTCGTGCCAAGCGCTTTCCACAACCTGACGCGCGCTTCCTGCACGACATCGTCGAGCTCCGACGTATCAATACTGTGGCGATGCGCGGTCCGTCGCATAAAACTCCCAAAGCGACGAACGACGTCCTCAAGGGCAGGCGAGAGCTCGGCGTGCTCCGGCCCAGCACCAGGCACCGTTTCGTCCGTTCCCAACGACACGCCGACATCATCACGCATCAAACGCAACGACACGGCATCGCCGTGGCCCGTTGGCTTTGCCTTGGCACGAAGGCGCTCGGATGAGTCGGTACCGCGGTCGAGCATTCGATGGGAGCAAAGGTGGGTGGTGACACGGCGGCCGCACTACGCTAAGTACGCAAGGCAGCGCTGAGGATTCTCACGTCTTGGCGAAATTCTCAAAAAGATTCTTACGGAAGAAGAGGATATCAGGATCGGGACGTCCGGGCGCCCGAACAGGCTGTGGTGCGTGCGCGGTCACGGCTTTAACACGCGCGCCAGCAGCTCGGGCATCGCGTGGAGCTGGTCGATATGATCAGGCGCCGAGTTTCCGGCGAAGCCGAGCAGCTCGAACCCGCGGGCTCGCGCCTCGCTCAGCTGTTGTGTCCCTCTCGGTCCCCAGCGCAGCACAGGCGAACGCTTCAGCCCGACGCTTCGCAGCAGCCAATCGGCGGACTCGGTGGTACTGACAAAGGTCCCCGGAAAGATTTCGGAGTGCGTCACGACGAACCGTTTCTCGCCGCGGATCGCGGCTCGTGCAAAATGTGCGAAGGCGACGAGGTTGGTGGTATCGATCGTGCCACCACGATCCAGCACAGTGCCTTCGGGAATGTACGACGTGTGCATTCCGTCGATCAGTATGACGGCCTGAATCCGTGCGAAGTGACGTGGCGTTCGCAGTATCGCGCGGACCGCACCGTGGCCCGCGGAAAACCCGACGAGGGTGACGTGACGCGCCGATGTTGCTCGAGCGCTGCCAGAGACCTCTCGCTCGATCTGCGAGAGCAACGAATCGAAGGACGCGGGTTGGGAGAAGGCACGATCGTACCCGCCGGAGCCGGCGCCAAGGTTTACCACGGCCGTCACAACCCGGTCGTCAACTGAGGCCGCGGCCTGATGCGCCAGCCACGACGCCCCATGAAAGTGTATGACGAGGTCGAATCGGTCGCGCCCACGTGCTTGGCTGGGCACGAACAGGTCAACCGGCTTGCCAGCCGGGCCTGAGAATGACTGCGTGACGCTATCGCGGGGATGAGGAGTGAGGCGCTCATGCGCTCGCGTCAACTCGACCATGGGCGATGGGTTTTGCGACGCGATCGGGCGGCTGGCCTCTTGCGCGCAGAGCGGTGAGGCTATCAAACCCGTGCTGGCGAGCCGCCGCGCGTTTCGGAGCCACGCCCCTCCTTGACTGCGAATGTCTTGCGAGCGTTGTTCCACGCACCGTCCCCTGTGTGTTCGGCCCTGCTGCCCCGATACCTGTGTGCGCCTCAACGAGATCATCGGCCTCGAAGTATACGTTCACGTTCAGGTGTCGGCGCAAGTGCACGCGATCATGAGCGGCCGCAGCGGTGTTGTGATGCGGTCGCGCTAAGCCATGCCACGGTCGCCGCTGGACCGACGCGAGTTTCTGAAACAGCTCTCGGTCGCCACATCGCTCCTCGCGTGGAGTTCAGGCTGCCAACGCCTGTCTCGACGTGGCGTCGGCCAACGTCCAAACGAGTTGTCGGCTGACGTGGTGATCATCGGCGGTGGTGTGGGCGGCTGCGCGGCGGCGCTCAGTGCCGCGCGAGGCGGGCTGCGCGTCATCATGACGGAGGAGACGGATTGGATTGGTGGCCAACTGACGCAGCAGGCAGTACCGCCCGATGAAAACCAGTGGGTCGAAACCATCGGTGCCACGTCGAGTTATCAGGCGCTGCGTCGCGCGATCCGCGATCACTATCGGCGACATTTCCCCCTCACGGATCGCGCGCGCGCGAATACACGACTCAATCCCGGAAGCTGTTGGGTCTCGCGCATCGGCGCGGAGCCGCGCGTGATGCTGGCCGTGCTTGAGGATACGCTCGCCCCATACGTGGCGAACGGTCGGTTGCGTGTCCTGCGGCGGCACAGGGCGGTCCGCGCTGATGTGCACGGCGATCGCGTCCGTGTGATATCGGTCCGAGACACTGAAACAGGCCACGAGCTCTCGTTACATGCCCCGTACTTCGTCGACGCGACCGAGCGTGGCGATCTGCTGCCCATGACGGGAACGGAGTACGTGGTGGGCGCCGAGTCGCAGGCAATGACCGGCGAGCCGCATGCCAAGTCGGAGTACCAACCCGACAACGTGCAGGGCTTTACCATGTGCTTCGCCATGGACTATCTGCGCGGTGAAGATCATGCGATCGAGAGGCCGGCGCACTACGCCTCCTGGCGAGACAAAAGGCTCGTCGCTGACGATGGACAATCGTATCGCATGCTGAGCTTCGACGAGCCAGCCAACAAGCGGATTGGCTTCAGCCCGGATGCGCGGAACGGCTATTGGTCCTATCGTCGAGTGCTCGATCGGGATCTGTTTGTCCCGGGAGCGTTTGCCAGCGATGTTACGCTCGTGAATTGGGGGCAGAACGACTATTCTTTTGGCACGGTCATCGACGTGAGCGACGCGACGGCCGCACGCCATATCGCAGACGCCAAGGCACTCAGTCTCTCGCTCTTGTATTGGCTGCAAACGGAGGCGCCACGCCCGGACGGTGGTGCAGGCTGGAAAGGCCTCCGCTTGCGTCCGGACATCGTTGGGACCACCGACGGATTCGCGATGCACCCCTACATTCGCGAGAGCCGCCGGATCCTGGCCGAGACGACGATCCTGGAACAGCACGTCACGACCGAGTCGCGCATGCGTGACACGGGCCTTGCTGAAAAGACGGTGAGGGCAATGCCCTACGACGATGCGGTCGGCATTGGCCACTATAGCATGGACCTGCATCTCACCACGCGCGGAGATCGCGGGCGCTACGGGAGTACGTTGCCGTTTCAGATTCCGCTGGGCGCCTTGATCCCGCGACGAATGGAGAATCTGTTGCCTGCGGCGAAGAATCTCGGCGTGACACACCTCACGAATGGCTGCTATCGGCTGCACCCGATTGAATGGAATATCGGCGAAAGCGTTGGCGCGTTGGTGGCATTCTGCCACCAACGAAACACCATGCCGCGGGCGGTTCGTCACAATTCTCTGCAGCTGCGAGACTATCAGTCGCAGTTAATTCGAGAAGGCATCCCGTTGGCCTGGCCCCGTGACCTTCCCGCGTGACTCAGGCGTCCCTCACCCCTCGCGCGTGTCGCCGGTTTCGTCGGCGTCTTGTCCATCCAATTCGGCGATCGACTCCCGGCGCGCGCGCTCGACACGATCCATGCGTTTCTGAAACTGGCCCATCGCATACTGGATAAAGGGATCCGGCGTGAGGCCAAAAGGCACCGCATCCTCCGGGTATGCGGCAAAGGCTTCACCGATGATGGCGATCGCCGGATCGAGCAGCGTGTTCATGCGTTCCACGATCGCGTCCCACACGACGTCGCCGTGCTCTACGGTCAGGCGCGACAACAGGTAGATACCATAGGCCAGATGACGCGACTCATCTGCCTTGAGGTATCCGGCGACCGTTTGCATCCCCGGCATGATGTTGCGATCGGTGAGAATACGGTGAAAGACATGATATCCGGTTTCCGCCAATACGCCTTCGACGATCATGTTGTACGTCGCTGACGCGCGCGCCTGTGCAACCGGCGATCGGTCCGTTCTCAGCCGCGACATCGCCTCCGGCAGCGCCTCGCAGAAAATCGTGCGATACGATGCCGAGTGAAAGTGTGCGAGGTCGTGTCCCTGCGCACCAACCGCGTCGAGAAAACGCCGAATCGCCTCGACGTGCTTCGCTTCTTCCCAGAGGAACGAGGTGAGGTAGAGCTGCTCTTCCAGGCGCCCTTCACTGGCAATGACGTCGAGCAACGGGAGGATGTCGATCGTGACTGCTTCTTCTCCGGCCTGAAAGAGCGCCGCGAGTCGCAACAGGAGATCACGTTCGCCGTCGGACAGGGCGTGCCAGTCGCGTGTGTCCTGCGAGAAGTCGATATCGGCGGGATTCCAGATCCCCAGGCGTTTGGCCTTGTCCCAGAGCTTCATCGGGAACAGATCGTATCGAAGCCCAACAGGGCTCGTGCTCTGCATGGTCTGTCGTGCGTGTGGAGCGACCGGAAGTGTTGCGACTTGAGGCGCCAACGGTGCACTGGGAGCGGGAACGGCGCCAGCCGGCGTGCGCGACGTATCGGTCACCACAGTCTGTGCAACACGGACCAGCGCGGTCGCTGCCTGCACATGCGGCAACAGACCGGCTAACGACCCTCGCTTGAGTTTGAGTTTCCCACGGAGGAGCGCCATCGTGGGCGCGATCTCGCCATCCAGCACGGTGAGCCACACGGCGAGCGGGCCGCTCAGCACATAGTTCGCGGTGCGGAGATCCGCGTCGGTGGCGAGGCGTGCTTCGCGACAGGCGCCTCGATGCAGGTCAAGAAACACCGCAGCGGTGCTGGCCAAGCCGCGACTGGCGTCGGCCAGTGCCTCCAGCACGATGGCGCCTTCCCAGGACTTGCCTGCTTTGCGATAGTCCTCGCTCTGATTGAGCGCCGCGCCCCACGCCTCGGCCCACGAATGTGTGAAGAGTTCAGTCATGACCGAATGTAGATCACAACTCCGCGACTACGGAAGCACCACCGGCAATTCTACGTACTTGCAGGCACGGATCGCGGCGGGGCACACGCTGGCCTTGAGCACCCCACGTCGCGCACGGACATCACCGATCGAGGCCGATGCACTGCCCACAAAGTAGCTGCTGTCCGCCGTCTGGAGCGGACTGGACAGCTGTATCCGTGCTGTTGGACTGAACTCGACGGTGGGCGGGAGACGCGCGTTGATCTGTGCGCCAGGTGCCGGATCCAAACGAAGCGTGCGCTCCCCGCTCACCGTCACGACCACCAACGACACTAAGTCGTTGTGGGCGATCTCGCCATCGGCCGCTGCCGTGCAGCCCACGAATACCGCCGCAAACAGCCCCCCGCGCGACACGGAACGAAGATGCCGACGACACACCTGGACGCCGCTACGCATGATCCGATGGGCTCTGAGAAGCACTATTCGGCGAGTAGGGTCGTGAGTTGGTGCAGTTGTCACAGGTGAACACCCGGAAGTTGAGCAGCACGACGTGCCTTTTGAGTGAGGCAAGACTGAAGCGCCCCCCCAAGCATCGAGAGGAAGATCGCCAAGAAGAGCCAGCGCATATCGTGTACCCTTGAGGGCGGGTAAGGTTAGCGTGACGACAGGGACTTTACAGCCGTGAGCACGGCGCTGTTGGTCGGCCGAATCTTGTAGTCGGTTTGCACATCGCGCCATTGCACGACCCCTTTCTTGTCGATCACGTAGGTGGCCGGATGCGGGATGCCACGTCGACTGCCTGCCGGATTCATGACGCCGTATCGGGCAATCACGGCGTGCGTCGGATCGGAAAGGAACGTGTAGTCGGGTGTGGTCCCGTCCGCCGAAATGCGCGTGACCGCGGTCTCCATGCCCTTGTCGTCATCGATCGAGACCACCAGGAGCTCGGTGTCTTTCTTGAGCTCCTCGCTCAACAGCGACCGCATCTCTTTCAGCTGCGTAATGCAAAACGGACACCAGTAGCCCCGATAAAAGACGAGCACGACGTTCTTCTTTCCGCGCATCGACGAGAGCGTTGCCGTTCCTCCCCCCATCTTGGCGAGAGTAAAGTCAGGGGCCACTTTGCCCACGACCACGCGCTCGAGGTCGGTTTCGCTCAACTCCTTTCCGTCAACAGGGCCCAGTATGGCGCTGCCCTGCGCGGAAGCCACAGGCGCCGCAGTCAGGGTGGAGGCGGCTAGCGCCAACGGGACAATTGCCTGCCAAAGGGCTCTTTGGGACGATACGGTGCGGGGCATGGCGTTTCGGGGTAAGATGATGTTGGACCGATCCCTTGCCTTGAGGCAACGCGGATCCGCCAAGCTATACGCCAGGAACCCCGGAAGTTCCGAGGGAAGCTCATCGTGACGTACGGATCTCTCGTTTACCTGTGGGGGAACTCAACGAGGCGCACGTGTCTAGCTGTGCTGTTGTCGACCGCTCCGCGACGTAAATCGCTTTCCTCATTCTTGCCCAGATATGAACCAGCGCCCCGAGCGTATGGCCCTGTTCTTTGGGAGCGTCATGAGCTTGTGCCTGTCGTCGCACCCGCTGCCCGCGCAGTCGCGAGGCGCAGTCGGCCCCGAAGACCTGACACCACATAGCGACATTGCGCTCGTTGCTGAATCCAGTGCGCTCCGACCGGGCGCGACCACGACGGTGGCGCTCCGCGTGACGATGGACGAGGGCTGGCATACCTACTGGACGAATCCCGGCGATGCTGGCCTGCCGTTGACTGCCAAGTGGACCGTACCAAAAGGCGTGACGGTTGGTGCACTCCGCTTTCCCACGCCGCATCTGTTGCCGCAGCCGCCGCTGATGAGTTTCGGGTACGAGCGCGACCTGATGGTCCTCGCGGACGTACGGATTGCGGCCGACGTGCCGGTTGGGAGCGCGCTCACGCTGTCGGCCGATGTCGATTTTCTCGTCTGCGCCGAGGTGTGCTTGCCAGCGAGCGCGCGGGTCGCGCTGACGAGTCGCGTCGCCTCCCTGGTGTCGCCAACGCGCTGGGCTCCGTCGATCAGTGCCGCACGCGCGACGTTGGTCCGTTCCGCGGCCTCGTTTACGGCATCGGCGTGGCGCGACAGCGCGAGCCTCTTCATGATGATCCGTGCGTCGGCGTCGGAGCCGCGCGTGCTGCGCGCCGCGTACCTCATCCCCGATTCCACCGGGGTGTTGGAGCACGCGGCGCCACAGCGTGTCGTGGTACTTGGCGACAGCGTTCTACTCTCGATGACGGCGCACCGACGGCTCCCTGACACTCTTTCGCGATTGCGTGGGGTGCTGCTTGCGGATGTACACAGGACCGATGCGGGATATCAGATCGATGTGCCGATCGCACGTCTGTCGCCGAAGCAGAAGGCGAGATTCCTCGCGCTGACAGGTGGTGCGCAAGCGACCAGCACCGGCGGTGCCTCGATGCCTCCGGCGACGCGCACGGCGAACGGGACGCAACCATCGCCGCCCATTCAGCTCGGAAACACGCAGGAACCACACCTTGGCCTGTGGGTCGCGATGCTCTTCGCCTTCCTCGGCGGCGTGGTGCTCAATTTGATGCCGTGCGTTTTTCCGGTGCTGTCGATCAAGATCCTGGCATTCGTCGAGCGCGGCGGCGATGCAACAGGGACTCGCGCCTCCGTTGGACGTCGTCACGCGCTGGTCTTCACGCTTGGCGTGCTCACCACGTTTTGGGCATTGGCTGGTACGCTGCTTGCGCTCCGCGCCGGTGGCGCGCAACTCGGATGGGGTTTCCAACTCCAGTCTCCCGCCGTTGTTTCGGTGCTCGCCTTGGTGATCTTTGCGCTTGCGCTCAACCTGAGTGGCGTGTTTGCGATGGGCATGCGTCTCACGCAGCTGGGGGCGGTCGGGGCAGGGGAGCGTTACGTCGATTCGTTCCTCACGGGTCTCTTGGCTGTGGTTGTTGCGACTCCTTGCACGGCGCCGTTCATGGGTGCGGCGCTTGGATACGCGCTGACGCAGCACGCCCTCGTCGGACTCGCTGTGTTCACTGCGCTGGGTCTCGGGTTGGCGGCGCCATACATCCTCTTCGTCACGAGCCCGTCGTTGCTACGCGTGCTCCCGCGTCCCGGGCCGTGGTTGGAGACGCTCAAACAAGTGCTCGCGTTTCCGCTCTACGCGACGGCGGTGTGGCTGTTGTGGGTGCTTGGTCGGCAGGCTGGGAGCGATCAGGTTGCGCTCGCCCTCCTGTTCGCCATCGCGCTGTCGTTCGCTGCGTGGATGGCAGGCCGCCTACAACTGCTGGGCCGCGCCGGCACGGCGAGCTTTGCGCTCACCGCGATGGTCCTCGCTATCGGTGCCGGTGGTGCGGTCATTGCCGCGCAACCCGCCGCGACAATAACGGCCGCAGTGACGCCGCCAGGATGGGAGCCGTGGTCCGCGGCCCGCGTTGCGAGCGCAAGGGACTCGGGGCGCGTGGTGTTCGTGGACTACACGGCGGCGTGGTGCCTGAGTTGTCAGGTCAACGAACGCGTCGCGCTGCAGACCGACGCCGTCGAGCGGGCCTTTGCCCAGCGTAACGTCCTCTTACTGCGCGCGGATTGGACCTCGCGTGATGCGGAGATTACTGCCGCATTGGCTGCCTTTGGACGGAGCGGGGTGCCGCTGTACGCTCTCTATCCTGCCGACCAGAGCAAGCCCGCCGCGCTTCTGCCGGCGGTGCTGACCTCGGGAATCGTGATCAGCGCCCTTGAGCGGGCGACAGGATCGCGCGCGGCGCTGACCTCCGGCGCAGGCGTGCCGTAGCCATTTACCGGCCTCCTCCGCCACAGCGATCCTGAGAGCGAGATCGCCGTGGCAGAGGTTACAGGACTACTGACCCCTTGCCGTCACCCGCCGAAGCCGCCAAAACCAAAGCGCCGACCAGTCTCCCCCAACGAGCCGAATCGCTGATTGACGATGGTGTTGTAAATGGAGCCGAAGGTATAGCCCATTCCGGCAAAAATGTTGTACCGGAAGTTGGTTTGCAGTTGTTGGCGCTGCGTGAGAATGTCGCGCTCCGTCCGCCCGGCGGCCGAGATGTAGATCTGATCGCGCACGCGAGACGCCGATCCGCGGAAGTTGAGCGAAAAGCCGCGTCCGAGTCGCAGGTCAACGAAGCCGGACAGCGTCAGTAGATTGCGGCTGGCGTCGTGGAGGTAGTGCGACCCTTCCAGCGACACGTTCGTATTGCCCCACTTCTGGCGGCTGGCGAGCGACAACAGCAAGGTCTGATTGAGTCGCGTTTCGTCGTCCTCGCCAAGGATCGTGGTGTTGTAGTAGCCGTACCGATTGACACCGAATGAATAGAGAGCCGTGAGCTGTCGCCGTGTGGCCTCACTCCAATCGAACACGTTGTACTCGAGCGCTGGTGCCACTCGCATCGACAGCGACTGATTCAGGATTTCGGAGAAGCCCCCCGACGCTTTCAACCCCAAGGTGAGGTGATTGGTGATCGTGCGGCCGACAAGAACATTGGCGCTGGCGCTCCGCTGAAGCACGATGACGGGTACGGTGTCGCGCCGGCCCGGCACCGTCGTACTGGGTACGAACACCTTAAAGTCGCGCTCATTGTACCCGGTGGTCGCTCCCAGGTTGATCTTCCACTTTTCGGTGGTTCGAGCAGCGGACACTGATCCGGAAAGATTGAGCGACTTGACCAACTGCTCACCGTTTGCCGCGATGTTGCCGTCCACGCGGTACAGCCAAAAATTCCACGGATCCTTCACATTCTTCGGATTGGCGCGTTGGGGCACTGCGCCGCCAATCAGTCCGATGCGAAGGCGCGAGGAGATCGGCGTGCGCGCCACATAGGGCGCAAGCCCGAGCTGGAAGGTACGCAACAATTCGCGACGCACCTGATCGTCGGCGTCGTTCGGGAGCGTACTGATGACCAGGGTGTCGAGCTTGCCCAGGTACTTCTTCTGACCGATAAAATTGACGGTGAGTTCGCGGCCACCATTCCCCGCGTTCAGCGTGGTGATGAGGAGGTGCACATCGCCGTCAAAACGGTCGCGCACCCAATTCACGTAGTTGAGCTCTTGCACAAAGAAATCACGATCACACCCGCGCACGCCGCCCTGACAGTCGAGGAAAACACGCAGTGACGTTTGCAGGAGGCTGTCGGGGAGGGGCGCCGGCGCGACGCCCTCTGGGCGGCCTCCGCCTGGAGGACCGCCTGTCCCGGGCGGGCGACCGGGCGGCTGAGCATGCAGGGACAGCGGGAGGAGCAATATCGGAACGGCGAAACGCAATCGCATAGGCGGTGTCTGGAGAGCGACCTGAGTGGGACGTGGGAACGTCGAAAGACGGCAAACTCTGCGTGTAACGGGCGCCGGCCCTGAAACGTTGCCGAAAGTCCCGCCTATCCCGAACCACCCGGTCCTTCCCGTGGCGACCTGGTCGTCGATACTCCCGGCCCGTGTCGAGCTGGAGAGGCCGATCCGGCTATCCGAGCGTTGCCACCCCGTGGTAAAATGACCTGTCGGCCGTGTGTCGTCGACGGCCGCAGTGGCCGCGTTGCTCCGCCGAAGCCCGAACCTTCTGAGAAACCCATGCTCCACGCTTCCAGCCCACGCGCTTGTCTCGCCCTCCTCGCCCTGTCCCTGTCCGGGATATCGCTCGCGGCGCAATCGGCGCCGCGCGTCCTCAGCACTGCCGATTACGACCGTGCCGCCGGTCAACTCGCGCCGAGTCTTGCGGGCCTGATGGTCGGAGGTTCGGTGGCGGCAACGTGGTTGCCTGATGAACGATTCTGGTATCGCACGTCGGATGTGAATGGCACTCAGGTGGTTCTGATCGACCCTGCCAGGAAGCTCAAGGTCGTCTGCATGGTCTCGCGCACCAACTGCCCTGGCGTGCCGGCGACGATCGATTCTGCTGCGGGTGGGCGAGGGGGGCGCGGTGTCGGCGCGGGAGGGTCGGTGTTATCGCCGGACGGAAAGCGTGCCGCTTTCATTCGGAACTGGAATCTGTGGGTGCGCGATGTCGCGACCGGACAGGAAAAGCCGCTCACGAAGGACGGCGAGCCCAATTTTGGCTACGCCACCGACAACGCCGGATGGGCGTCAAGCGATCGGGCTATGCTGCTCTGGTCACCCGACTCGAAGAAACTGGTCACGCAGCAGCAAGACGAGCGCAACGTCGGCGACATGTTTCTCGTCGAGATGAAGGTGGGGCATCCCGTCCTGAAATCCTGGAAGTATCCACTACCGGGCGACAGCGTGGTGGCCATGCTCTCGCGCGTGATCATCGACGTCGACGCCGGCACGGTCGTACGTTTGCAAATGGCACCCGACTATCATCGTGGCTCCATTGGCGACAATATCACGATGGCCGACTACAACTGGAGTCCCGACGGCTCAACGCTTGCTCTCGTCTCGACGTCGCGCGACCACAAGAGTGCCACGTTTCGTGTGGCGGATGCAGCGACGGGAGCCGTGCGCACGCTGTTCGAAGAAAAAGTCGCCACGCACTTTGAATCACGAACGGGATGGCGCGTGTTGTGGCCCACCAGAGAAATCGTATGGTACTCACAGCGCGATGATTGGGGGCAGCTGTACCTCTACGACCTCACCACCGGGCAACTGAAGAGCAAAATCACCAGCGGCAATGGGCCCGTGACGCAGATCGCGCGGATCGATGAGAAAACCCGCACCGTTTGGTATGCGGCATACGGTCGCGAGAAGGGGCAAGATCCGTACTTCGCGCACTACTACAAAATCGGGCTCGACGGCAAGACGCACACGCCGCTGACACCGGACGTTGGTGATCATACGATGCAACTGTCGCCAAGCGGTCGGTATCTCATCGACACATATTCTTCGCCGGATGTGCCACCGGTCGTTGTGCTGCGCGCTGGCAACGGAGCGATGCTCATGCCGCTCGAGAAGGCCGACATCACTCGGCTCGTGGCAACCGGGTGGAAGCCACCAATCCCGATCACGGTGAAGGCGGACGACGGCGTCACGGATCTGTATGGTATGATGTTTCGCCCCACGCGCTTTGACTCTACGCGACGCTATCCGATCATCAATCAGGCGTACCCTGGACCGCAGAGCGGCAGCGTGGGCTCGCGCGGTTTCACGGTTGCGCGCGGCGACAAGCAGGCGCTCGCCGAACTGGGCTTCATCGTGGTGTCGATCGATGGGCGCGGCACGCCCGGTCGCTCGAAGTCCTTCCATGACGCATACTACGGACGCATGGGTCGCGACAACACGCTGCCGGATCAAGTGGCAGGGATGAAGGACCTCGCTCGCCGGTATGCCGGCATCGATATCGACAAGGCCGCCATGTGGGGGCATTCCGGTGGCGGCTTCATTACCGCCGATGCGATGTTCCGGTATCCCGATTTCTTCAAGGTCGGCATCGCGGAATCGGGGAATCATGATCAACGGCTGTACGAAGACGATTGGGGCGAGCGGTATCAGGGTCTGCTGGAACGACTGCCTGATGGCACTGACAGCTATGACATCGAAGCCAATCAAACCTTCGCCAAGAATCTGAAGGGCAAGCTGCTGTTGGCGCACGGTATGATGGACAACAACGTGCCGCCGTACAATACGCTGGTCGTCGTCGATGCCCTGATCAAGGCGAACAAGGATTTCGACCTGCTGATGCTGCCCAATCAAGCCCACGGCTATGGCTCGATGTCCAATTACATGATGCGTCGCCGCTGGGACTACTTCGTAACGCATCTCCTCGGGGCGGAGCCGCCCAAGGAATATGAAATCAAACCGATGAATCGTGCGGTTCCGTAGGCGAACGGCGACTGTGCCGTACTGATCACATAACACAGCGGCCGCTCAGGGGATGAGCGGCCGCTGTGCGAGGGCAGTCGAAATTCGGGCGGGTGACTACGCCTCGTTGCCGGCAAGCACGTCGCCAACACGACCGGCCAAGCGCGGATGCTGACGCCACATGTACAGTCCCATCGCGCCGGCACCAATCAGGTTCGCCATGAAGACCTGAAGCCAGGAGAGCGTGCCAAAGCCTTCGGCGAGGACCGACGTCCAACCAACCCAGCCTACCTCAAACACCACGAAGAGGCCCATAAATCCGATCATCGCAGACGGCGCCTTCTCGGCCGCGTTCACGACCCACGAGAACAGAAGGCCGATCATGATGAAGAGCGCCACGTGCAGCACCGTATAGCCAAGGAACGATGCGGCGAAACCTGGTTCGCTACCCTTGAGAAAGAGCGACCCGAAGGATTTGCCCAACATCACGGGTGTTGCCAGAAGACTTCCAGAGACGGCGTCCAGGATGCCGAACCACACGGCGATAGCGCTGGCACCAATCAGCCCAGCGGAAACACCTTCACGAACCACTCGATTGGATGTCGCCATCGATGTCGATGCCCCTGTTAACGGTGTGAGAAGGCAGGCCTCGCGGCGCGGCGCGCGGTGCCGTTATCTGATACTGCTACCCCACTAACCTTACTCCGGTGCACAAATGCGCCAGAGGCGCTCAGGAAGTTCGACGTGCCCTGAGGCGTGCAGGGTAGGGGACATCGTGGTATTCTCTTGGCAGCAGTCCCCCCTGTCCTTTCCACGTGCGGCGCGCGGTTGCACGCGTGCCACGTCCGGCGCTTTCGTGTCCTCTCGATCCCTTGCCGTCGCGCTGATCAGCACATGGCCGCTGGCGCTGACGACCAGCACACTCACTGCGCAGAACGGACCCCCGGCGAGTGCTCAGAACCGCGCGAACCCACGCCTTCACCACCACCGGAGGGGGGGAGGCCAAAGTAGGGAGTACCAAGTACTAAGTACTGAGTACAGACCTGCAGTAGGAGGTATTGTCTCCTGCAGTAGGAAGTATTCCTACTGCAGTACGCAGTACTCCCTACTGCAGGCAGAAGTACCCCCTACTGCAGGAAGAAGTACCCCCTACTGCAGGTCTGTACTCAGTTCTCAGTACTTAGTACTCCCTACTGCCCCTCCCTTTCGCTCTCGCCGATTTCGCGCGTACTTACAACCTTCGGACCTCCCCTCCCGCCCCCTCCCCCATGCGCCCTCAACGAGTCTTGTTCGCGCTCCTCGTCTGGTGTTTGCCAGCGCCCGCCCAGGCGCAGCGATCACTCTCACCGAGCAGCCCAAGCGGTCAGTCCGTGACTCCGGTCTTCGAGGGGTGGTACCGTAACAGCGACGGTACCTACAGCCTCTCGTTCGGCTACTACAATCGGAATACGGCCGAGCGAATGGACGTCGCCATCGGCGACGACAATTTCGTTGCGCCCGGTCCTCGAAATCAGGGGCAGCCAACATCCTTCGCGCCGCGACGGCACTGGGGGGTGTTTGCTGTTGTCGTCCCCGCAGACTTTGGCAACAAGAAAGTGGTGTGGACCATCGTGGATCGCGGTCAGACCTTCGCCATCCCCGGCAACCTCAATCCCGATTGGCAGATCGACGCGCTTGAAGGTGAGGCAAGTTCTGACAACACACCGCCGGCGCTGACGGTCGACGTGGGCGGGCGCGAGGGCCGCGGGCCATTGGGTGTCACGGGAGGACTGCTCACGACGGCTGTAGGGAAGCCGCTCGCGCTGACCGTCACGGTAAAGGACGATGCCAAGACGGGCTCGACCGGCGCGGGCGGTGTTCGCGTTGGCACGCCTGTTGATCTCACCTGGTTCAAGCACCAGGGCCCAGGCATCGTGGCTTTCAGTGTTGCCACCAACCGTCTTGCGCCGACCGGCGGCGTCGGCAATACCACCGCGACATTCAGTCAGGCTGGCGACTACGTGATCCGCATTCGCGCCAATGACTCCGCGGTGGCCAGTGCAGGGCATTCGCAGTGCTGCTGGACCAACGGTTTTATCAAAGTGACGGTCACCCCATGATGTCCCTCCGAGGAATCCTGATGAGCACGCGCCTCCGCAATCACATGAAGCTGCTGGTGTGTGGCACTGGCCTGTTGTCGATCAGCGCAACCGCGCGCCTTGCGGCGCAGAACCCACTCCTGCCCAAATCAGGTGGTACGGCTGCGGTGCCAGCAGTACCGACCTACGCGAAGGACGTTGCGCCGATTCTGCAACAGAAGTGTCAGCAGTGTCATCAGCCCGGCTCGATCGCGCCGATGTCGCTGTTGACCTACGAGGACGCAAAGAAGTATTCGCGTCGCATTCGGTCCAAGGTGTCCGAACGACTCATGCCGCCGTGGCATATCGACCGGACGATCGGCATTCAACAGTTCAAGAACGACGGCAGCCTGAGCGATGCACAAGTGGCGACGATCGTGAATTGGGTGGATGCGGGTACGCCCATGGGTGACGCGAAGGACATGCCACCGGCGATGACCTTCCCCGATCCGAATCGGTGGCAGCTCGCCGAGAAACTCGGCGCACCGGATCTCATCATTCGTTCGAAGCCGTATACGTTGGCGCCGCGCACACAGGACAAGTGGTATCGTCCGGTCGTGGAGACGGGCGTCACGGAACCGCGATGGGTGCGCGCCATCGAGGTCAAGCCCGTGCGCTCCAACGATCGCAAGATCGTGCATCACGTCCTGGCCTATCTGCTCCAGCCGGAAGCAGGCGTCACGGGACTGGCCAGCACGGCCCACGATCACCAGTCCAACGCCGGCTTGTTCATGGAATGGGCCGTTGGCAAGACGGGCCAGATGTTTCCCGAGGATGCCGGCAAGTTGATGCTGCCGGGTTCGCAGATCCGCTGGGAAGTCCACATGCATGCAATCGGTGAGGAGATCAAGGACAGCCAGGTGGAAATGGCGATCTACTTCTATCCGAAGGGTTTTGTGCCGCAACACCGGACCGTCTTGCGCATGTTCGACCTCTCGCGTGGCTCGGATCTGGATATCCCGCCGCACGAGAAGACGATCACGCAGAATTTTTACGTGCTGCCGGCACCGGCGCGTCTGGAGAATTTTCAACCGCACATGCATATGCGCGGGAAGGCGATGTCGCTCGAAGCCATCTACCCCGACGGACGCAAGGAAGTTCTGAGCGCCGTAAGCAACTTCCAATGGCAGTGGCACATTAACTATGTGTACGCCATTGATGTCGCCCCGTTGCTCCCCAAAGGGACCATGCTGTCGTTCACCGCGTGGCATGACAACACGGCCGCCAACACCAACAACCCCGATCCGGCGCAATGGGTTGGTTGGGGCGATCGGACGGTCGACGAGATGGCGCACAACTGGATCGACGTCACGTATCTGGAGCAACAGGAGTTCGACAAGATGGTCGCGGAGCGCAAAGCGAAGGCCGTGAAGAAGCCTGTTCCCTAGTCTCTTTCTCCCGAAGTGCGGTCTCGCGGCTGCGACCTTCTGATGCCCCTCACCAAGGATGTGCTGTGACGCGTGGGTTTGATCAAGCGAAGACCGGTCTGATTCGTCTGGGCCTTGCGGCGGTTGTGGCAACTCCCGTGTGCGCGGTCGCACAGTCTGCGCCGCGTACTGCGGGCGCGCGGGCCTCCTCGATGCCTGCACAGGCACCGACATCCGTGTTCTCGACGGAGGCCGGCGAATGGCCCAGCCACACCGGTGACACGCGCGGCTCGCGCTACGCACCGCTCGATCAAATCACCGCCGCGAACTTCAGCACGCTCGAAGTGGCGTGGCGATTCAAGACCGATCAACTGGGCCCCAGGCCCGAGTTCAAGCTGGAAGGCACGCCGCTGATGGTCGGTGGCGTGCTGTACACCACGGCAGGAACGCGACGTGCCGTCGTCGCGCTGGACGCGATCACTGGTGAGCTGTTGTGGATGCACAGCGAGAATGAAGGCGAACGGGGGGCGGCCGCGCCGCGACCGCTGTCCGGTCGTGGGCTGAGCTATTGGACGGACGGCAAGAACCCACGAATTCTGTACATCACGCCTGGCTACCGATTGATCGCGCTCAACGCGCGCACAGGCGAACGCGTGCGGAGTTTTGGCGACAGCGGTGCGGTCGATCTCAAGAAGGAGGTGGACTCGCCGATCTTGCCGGACTTGGTAACGGGCGAAATCGGATATCAGGGCGCGCCCGTCATTGGTCGCGATGTGGTTGTGATCGGTGCGGCCTTTCGTGAAGGCGGCTCGCCGAAAACATTTCGCAACAACAAAGGCGACATTCGCGGCTTTGATGTGCGCACCGGCAAGCGCCTCTGGACCTTTCACACCATTCCGCGCAAAGGGGAATTCGGCTACGACTCGTGGCTGAACGGATCGGCCGAGAACGCGGGCAACACCGGTGTGTGGACGCAAATCACCATCGACGAAGAACTTGGCCTCGCGTATCTGCCGGTGGAATCTCCCACCGGCGACTACTACGGCGGGCATCGTCCGGGCAACAATCTCTACGGCGAGAGTCTGGTGTGCGTCGATCTTCGCACGGGCGTTCGCAAATGGCACTATCAGATTGTCCGCCATCCGATCTGGGACTTCGATTTGACGGCGGCGCCGATCCTTGCCGACATCACCGTTGAAGGCCGGCCCGTGAAAAGTGTTGCGCTGCCCACCAAGCAGGGCATTCTGTACATGTTCGACCGCGTTACCGGCAAACCCATCTTTCCGTTTGAAGACCGCGCGGTTGAACAGGGCGACGTACCCGGCGAATGGTATGCACCAACCCAACCCATTCCAACCAAACCCGTCGCATACGCGCGCAATGGCGTCACGCTCAACGACCTGATCGACTTTACGCCCGCGCTCAAAGAGGCGGGAGCGGCCGCAGCGTCGCGGTTCAAGCTCGGTCCGATCTTTACGCCGCCGGTGCTGAGCAAGGCCGACGGACACATTGCGACCTTCTCATCGGGGCCGACCAACGGCGGCTCGAACTGGCCCGGCGGGTCGTACGATCCCGAGACGCACATGGCCTATCTGTCGGCCACGAACGCGTCGCCGTCGGCACTGGGACTCGTCGTGCCAGCGAAAGGCGCCTCCGACATGAACTACGTGCAAGGATTTGCCGCGCTCCCCACGGGCGGCCGCGGTGGTGCGTTCTCGGTGCAAGGGCTGCCGTTGCTCAAACCGCCCTACGGAACGATCACGGCGATCAATCTTGATCGCGGCGAGATCGTGTGGCAGGTCCCACATGGAGACACGCCCGACGCCGTGCGAAATCATGAGGCGCTCAAGGGGCTCGATATTCCGCGTACCGGACAAGCCGGCACCGTCGGAACGCTGGTCACGAAAACGCTGGTCATCGCCGGTGATCCACAGGTCACCACCATCGCACCGCGGCCGCGTGGCGCGATGCTGCGCGCGTACGATAAAGCGACGGGTAAAGAAGTCGGTGGCGTGCTGATGCCGGCGCCACAAAGCGGCTCGCCGATGACCTACCTCGCGAATGGCAGACAGTACATTGTGGTGGCCGTGAGCGGAGGTCCGTACTCGGGCGAATACATCGCGTATCGACTTCCCGTCGCAGGCGCGCGATAGATGCCGGTGCGGCGTGTCGCGTGGATTCGTACGTGTGCGCTTTTCTGCGGGCTGATCGTCCTTCCCGTGTGGGCCAGCGGCGCGGTCGATCCCGGTGGCGATGCGCAGCAGGGTGTGCCGAGCGACCGGCCGATGCACAGGCGGGATCGCTCAACCTGGGATAGTGTGTTTACCGTCGAGCAAGCCGCGCGCGGTGAGAAGATCTATGGCGAGACGTGCGCGCGGTGTCACCGGGCCACCCTCGGCGGTGGTGATGAATCACCCGCGCTCACGGGCAGTGGATTTATGAGCAGTTGGAGCGGGCAGACCCTGCACGAGTTACATGAACGCGTGCGGACCACCATGCCCACCGACACGCCGGCCGTGTACAGCCGTCGGCAAGTCACTGACGTGATTGCTTATATGTTGCGCTTCAACGGATTTCCGCCGGGTACCACGGAGCTGACGCACGCCGACGACGCGCTGAAGACGATTCGGTTTCTCGACGCACGACCGTAGCAACACGCTGCCGGCGCGCCTGAGCGCGTGCCCGGGAGCTGCACCGTTCAGCGCGAGCCGACAACCGCTTCGGCTTCGATTTCCACGAGGTATTCGTCGCCGATCAAGTGGGCGCCGACCATCGTGTTCGCAGGCTGAATGCCGGCGAAACGCACGCCGTGGGCACGCGCGATGGGTTCCCAATGCGCGAGGTCGGATACGTACACGCGTGTGCGCACCACGTCTTCCAGTCGTCCACCAAGCGATTCGATCGCGCCGGTGATCTTGTCGATTACAAAATGTGTTTGCGCGGCCGGATCGCTTCCACCGATTACACGCTCCCCGTGTGTCGCCGTGGTACCCGACACCAGAATGCGATCGCCATCGCGAACGGCGCGCGAATACCCAGCCAATGATTCCCAGGTTGTCCCTGAGAGTGCGCGGCGTCGACCGCTGGGATCGGTCACCACCGGATAGGGCGCTGGGAACACGTCAACATGGTGGCTCAGGTCGCCGCTCGCGGTGAGGTATGGTGGCTTTCGATACTCGTCACCACAGTCTCCCGGAATCACGTTGAGCGTCTGCAGCACCTCGCCCATCTGTTGCCGGTCGGATTCGTCGAGACGGAGCGTACTCGTCCGGGCATTGTCGTCGATGTGCGCGCGCTGTCCCAGCCGCGCGCCAACGATGACGCCCGCAACGGCCGGCGCATCGAGTATGGTGCGCACAGCCACGTTCGCAATCGATACGCCGTGCTTGTCCGCAATCTGCCGCGCAGCACGCAGCACACGCTGCAGCGCGTCCCAGCCGCCCGCCGCGCGAATGAACCGTCCGTACTTCATTTGTGACCATGTGTCCAGCGCATCCCAGTTGGGCTCCGGCTGGTTGAGCCAGCGATCGGAGAGAAATCCGCCGGCCACGGTACCGAACGCGAGAATGGCAACGCCGCGCGACTGGCAATACTCGGCCATCGCCCCCGCGGCCCGTTGATCCAACAGCGAATAGCAGACTTGGTTGCTGACGATCGGAATACCGCTCTCGATCAGTACTCGCAAATGCGCGGTATCGGTGTTCGTCATGCCAAGATGGCGAATCAACCCCTCCTGGCGGAGCTCATCGAGATAGAACATCGCATCGAGCCAGCTCGGATGCGAATACGCCCACGCATGAAATTGCAGCAGGTCGATACTCGCTACGTTCATGCGATCTCGCGCACGATCGACTGCCGTACGGACCTGCTCACGCGTGATCGGTCCTGGCTCGGGCACCCACTTCGTGAGCAGCTCGACTGCTGGTGTGCCGGGCCTCGCACCATAGTGCCCCACGATATCTTCGGCCGACCCGTAGTGGTCTGCCATATCGAACGTGGTGTAACCGGCAGCGGAATAGGGCACGAGCGCATCGGCGGCCGTGTCGCGCGCGAGCGCCGGACCGTCGCGTTCCAGATCGGCAACCTGCCACAATCCGGTCAGGACGCGTGAGATCGTGAAGCCGGGCGCCAGCGTGTATCGCTCGGGCATTGTCAACATATGACGAGTCGTAGGTGCAGCACGCGTACCTAGTCCGGTGGAAGCGTAGAAAAGCGTTCAACAAGCGAAACGCCCGAGCGCGTGAGCGCGGCCACTTCGCGGCGATAGATAAGCGTGCCAATGATCATCGTCAGGAGCCAGACTGGCGTGGATCGGAAGTACCACGCACTCGTCGGAGCGGTCAGATCTTTCCAGATGTGTACGCACAGAAAGAGCAGTAACACGATGATGCCGCTGGACGCCACGATCGCGCGCAACGCGGGCGTTTTGATCACCTGCATATTCGCCGCCAGTGCCGGATTGGTGCGAGGCAACGCCAGGACTGACATGCACATCAGCACGAAATTGACCAGCATGGAGACCACAAGCAAATCAACACCCAGGAAGAAGTCACCGGCGAAGTGGCTGCCAAGGATGCCTATGCTGGCCATCGCACCACTCACCAGAATCGCTGCCGTTGGTGTTCGGCGCGTGGGGTGGATCTCGCCGAGGCGCTTCGGGAAAATGCCGTCTGCCGACCAGGCAAACATGAGCCGAGAGACGGACAGGATCATCGCTGGTAAGTCGTTGGTCAGTGCGATGGCGGCGCCTGCCACGATGAGAATCGTGAAGCGGGAATCCAACAGATAGCCCAATAATCCCGGTGCCGTCAGGTCGCGCGTGGTGGCTTCTGAAGCAATGAACCACCACGGGACTGTATGATAGACAGCGCCGGCGAAAGCGAAGTAGAATGTGGCGGTAACAAGGACGGCGATACCGATGGCCCGCGGAAGATCCCGCGACGGATGTCGCGCTTCGCCGCCAGCCTGCGCGATGGCATCGAAGCCGATGAAGCTCGAGAACAGGACCGCCGACGCTGACAAAAAGGTACGCAAGTGAAAAGGCGCGAGCGGCGGCGGCGGAAGCTCACGCTGCTCCTTGGCCAAGAGCGCCGCAGCGAAATCAGCATACGTAAAGTGCCAACCGACGGCGATCACAATGGCACCGGCGAGGAACATCAGCAGCATGAGCGGGATCAGCGTGAACTGGTAGGCACCAAGACCTCGCAGATTGATGAGCACAAACCCCCACAAGACGATTAACGCCATGAGGAGTCGAACGCTCGGCTGCTGGAGCGTGCCAGCGGCGTCGGTCCATCCCGCGGCGATCGCGATGTCGCGCACAAAGGTCGGGATGATATACGACACCACGCCAATGGCGATAGAAAGGCCAAACCACTGTGAGAAGGACGCCACGAACCCGAGATACGGGCTCAGTGCGCGGCTGGCATACAGGTAACTCCCCCCCGCGCGAGGCATCGCGGACGCGAGCATCGCGTACGACAACGCTGCCAGGAGCGCAGGGAGGGCGGCGAACGCGAAGGCCGGCAGCACCCACGGTCCGATGCCCGGCACGTTGCGTTGGATCATGATCGGCACGACGTTGATCGAGGCGCCGATCATCGAGCAGATGCCGGTGGCGGCAAGACCGAGCAGGCCGAGATCGCGGGCCAGGCGTGGTGGTGAGGGCATAGCGGGATGCGTGGAGTAGCGGTGCTCGGATGGCAGCTAGCATCTTGGCGCCAAGGCCCTCTCCTGTACAGGCCGCTCGCCTCGCGTTCTTTCCGCCTGCAGATGCTACCCTTCAAGCTGCCGGACGCTAGCTTCAGCAGCATTCCGCACTGCGCGCCTGCCCAGCGTGATCGAACGAGGGCAGAACGCGACGAGCAGCAGTGCAGCCCCAACACGCCTATGTCCAAGACCTGCCCAACGTGCCTCGCCACGTTTGCCGACTCCCATGCATTCTGTCCGACCGACGGCACCACGCTGCGCGCGAGCGAGCTGGCGTCGGGCATGGTGGGCACGGTGATCGCGGATCGATACATGATCCTTGAGTTGCTGGGTGAAGGGGGCATGGGGAAAGTGTATCTGGCGCAGCACGTGCGCCTGCCGCGTCAGGCGGCGATCAAGTTCCTGCATCCGCACATGGTGCAGGACCCCGCGGCCATGGCACGGTTCAGTCGCGAAGCAAATAACGCCAGTCGCATTGATCATGAGCGCGTTGCCCACGTCTTCGACTTCGGCGAGACGACAGACGGGATGGTCTATCTCGCCATGGAGTACATCACGGGCAGATCGCTCAAGCAGGTGCTGGCCGAGAACAGTCCGTTGCCACTGCCTCGCGTCAGCGCATTGATTGCTCAAATTGCCGATGGCTTGGATGCCGCGCATCGCCTTGGCATCGCGCATCGCGATCTCAAGCCAGACAACATCGTCGTGGCAAAAGACGAGGACGGGAGCGATAGTTGCAAGATCGTGGACTTCGGGATTGCAAAGGCCATCGGGTCTGGCGAAAAGTCGCTCACCCAAACGGGCTTCGTGATCGGTACGCCAGAGTACATGAGCCCTGAGCAACTGCTCGGTGAAGAAATCGATCATCGCAGCGATGTGTATGCGTTGGCGTTGATGGCGTATCAGTGTGTGACCGGCGAGACCGCCTTTGACAGTACGACGCCGGATCGCGGCATGATGGCGCGGCTGACCAATCAACCACGGAAGATCGCCGAGCTGCGGCCGTCGCATCCGTGGCCGCGCGACCTTCAGGCAGTGTTGGATCTGGGCTTGGATCGCCAACGGGACAAGCGGTACGGCTCGGCGGGTGCGTTTGCGGCGGCGTTTGCGAGCGCGATCACGTCGCCGGTTGGCGCGGTGGTGTCTCCTGCCCGCGCGACGCCGAAGCCAGCGGCGAAAGGAAAGGTTGCAGACGAAAGCGCGGCCCCACACATGGCGTCCAGTGGTCCTCCGGTACGAAGCATTCCGACCCCGCCCGCTCGACCATCGCCCGTGGCCAGGCCTGTGGCGCAGCGTCCTCCAGCGGTCACTCCGGCCGCGGCGAATGCACCAACGCCCGTATCACGGCCAGCGACGCGCCCTCGACGGACCATGCGGCTCCCGCGAATTCCTCTCGTGCGGTGGTTGACCACGATCGCCGTGCTGTGGTTCGTGTGGCTCGTCGTGTCCGAGGGCAGCGTGCGTCGTGCTGTGCGACGTGCCACTGCCACGGTGCGTGCACTCCCCTCGCGAGCAGTGCGTATGGTGTCCAGTACGCGGAGTGCAAGCGACGCGGTGGTGTCAGGCGCTGCGAATGCCGGAACACGCGCCGCGACAACGCTCAACGAGTCGGCAGCGGACAGTGCTGCGAGCTTGACGACGGTGGATTCCAGCGTCAGTCTTGCGCCGGTTTCCGGATTGGTTGGCGGCGCTCGGAACGCGCTGGATACGCTTGGACGCGCGCGCGCATCATCAGGATCCGATGACGGCGTCCGTCGCACGGCGCTCGTCAACGCGGAATCACTGCTGCGGTTGTCCGCGACGGCAGGCGATAGCGTGACCGCCTTCCTGCGTATCGCGAAGGCCCACCGTGCCCTGGAACAAAATCGCGCGGCCTGCGCGTCACTCGCCAGTGCGCGTCGGCTCGGGGGTGCTGACGCGGTCCGAGCCCTCGAGTCGCAATTTGAGTGCGCGCCTTGATCGTGTGCTACGTCGCGTCCACCGCGCGCTGGATTTCCGTTGCGGTGTTGCGCACAAGCTGCACGAAGCCCGGCGCGGCAAAGACGGCGCGACCGAAGAAATAATCGCCGGTGGCGACGAAGAATGCTTTCGGGGATGGGATGTCACGCACTTCGTCCGTCAATTGCTTGAGCGCGGTGCAGTAGTGTCGATTGCACGTATCCCCACGCATCTCACGCGGGAGCGTACAACCCTTGGCGTGCTGAAAAACGCAGCCGTGCGGGAGTGAATGCGAGGGGAGATGCGACGCATAGCTCGCGACAATCTCTTCGCGCGACGCCTGTGGATGTGCACGACGATACGCCATGATGGTGTATTGGGTGATGTACGCGTGCTCGCCTCCGGTCCTGCAGCAGAATCCGCGGCACTCGATACACGCCTGCATCAGCACCTCACCGAGTGCTTTCGCCGGAGGAACGATCGCTGGAAGCGGGGCGGGCGGACTTGCGGCTCCGGTCGCAACCAGTCGTTCGTGCGCAAGCGTCTGCTCGATGACCGTTGCCAGGTTTGCTTCAAATCGTTTGCGGCGACGCTTCGCGAGCGGGCGTGCTTTATCGTGGTTTTTCGGAATGATCGTGACACGATACGAGTCGGCGTCCTCGATCTTTCGGGCGCGCGCGGCCCGTAGCCGGATCTTTTGTGCTTGTAATGAAATGGCGAGGCGCCTGGCGCGGTTTGCGGCGAGTGGACGGTCAACAAGATGCGTCCGTCGGCAGTGCGCCTGTTCGCACGTTCGCACTGCACATTGGTGGTTTGTGAGTGGGCGTCCGCACACGACACACCGACGATCTGCAGGAATCGCGCGCAGCTTCCAGTCACACACGGCATTCGCGCAGACCAGCCCCGTCGCCGCTTGGATCATACTCAGCGGGTTTGCACAAATGACACATGCGGCGGATGATCCTGTGATCATCATCATGGGCGCGGGGCGAAGGTGATTGATGGATGTCAGAGCCCGTCACGGTTCGACCGGGTGAGCGATCCTGGCGCAGAGCGTCTTAAGGAATAGTGGGGGGGGATCCCGATACTCTCAAGGAGCAGTGTTCCCGAGGCGTGCGAAGTCGTCCAAGCCACGCCGACGGATTCTGCGGGATGCCTTCCGTCGGCCATCGATCAAGCTCAATGGTGAAGGCGTCGTGCATCGCCTCCTCGGCGAGATCAAAATCGCCGAGGAGGCGAATTAGAGTGGCCAGCACACGACGGGAGTCGTTCGGGTAGACGGCGTCGACGCGCGCGCGAAACTCGTCCATAGGGTTCGGTGCCCCGAGTTCAGCCGCGTCGAGCGCTACATCGAAGGAAACTGGGTCACCGGGCAAACCTCAATGCTTCCAAAGCGCGAGGATGGAATGCGTGACGCAATCTGAATGGCTTCATTCAGATCGACCGCCTCAACGAGATAGAAGCCTCCCAACTGTTCCTT
>Ga0105048_10001160_pt1 | contig 42606 bp, 27 predicted proteins | sample MAT05_FD_78382 | JGI IMG/M metagenome (GOLD analysis project Ga0105048, IMG submission 78382) | Freshwater microbial communities from Lake Fryxell liftoff mats and glacier meltwater in Antarctica - MAT-05 | ecosystem: Environmental > Aquatic > Freshwater > Ice > Liftoff microbial mat | place... | reverse complement strand
TGTTTTGATGTAGTGATCGAAGCACTTAACCGAATCAGGCAAAGCGGCAGCGCCTGGGTAAATGAGTGCTGGCTGTGGCTCTACAAAGGCGCCTGGCAGGAATGGGATATCACCGAAATAGAAATGGCCATCCCGATGAGCCCCGACCAGGTAGTAAAAAAACGCAACGGCATTTTCATTCACCAGTCACAAAAAGATACCGTACCCTTCCAGGGCAGTGATGCCCGTGAGTTCTGGCAACGGGCCGAAGAACGCAATAGCAATACGGCAAAACTGTATGCACAGTTGGGGTTAACACAGTTTGCCGCTATGGAGGCATTTGTTCGGTGGCATTTTTAATTTTTTTGGGCACAGACCGTGTTAAGGTGCGGCCACTTCGCCGTAACTTGCCCCCAACGTAGTTGGCTGGGTACTAACTTGTGCTTTTTTTCTTTGTTCAGGTTTTTCCACTGTGTCTAAAGGAAAGCAACCTGTAAAGTCCTGTTGTACAGCAATTTCAGTGACAAGCTGTTTTTTAAAACTTCAAATCAGGCATTAAACTGATAAGGATCATTTGCGGTTGACGATGGTTTTGTAAATTTGCAGGCTGAATGCTGCACTTGTTTGCGTTTGCAAAAGCCAATGAAACATATCTTGTTACATTAAAAATTCAACGATGAAAAAATACACCTGTTTACTGTTACTGATAACCTTCATTATATCCTGTAACACTAAGAAAACGGAGTCAACCGAACCTGCAATTGAAACGGCGGGAGTTGCCATAATGGTAGATTCGGCCAATATCAAAACAGACAGCCATTATTTCTGGACTGCTGATATGGATAACCCTAAGGGATTGATAATGACAAAGACCAGACCCGTCAGCGAAGATTCATTAACGGCAGCCAGCATGATCGGTATGCTAAACGATCAGTATCCGGATGTACAAATTAGTTTAACCAAAATATCCCGCGACAGTATTTTCATCCGGATTAAAAACAGCACCCATTTAACACAGCAGATGGGATCAAGTGGTGCTGAAGCCTATCTTGCAGAAGTTACTTATAACCTTACAGAATTAATGGGTATTAGTTTTGTTAATCTGCAGTTTAAAGAGGGTGACCATGCTGCGCCCGGCACCTATTCACGAACAGACTTTGTTCAGGTAAAAGAATAGCCATTTAATTGCAATGAATAAGCTGATTTAATTCATGGGAAAAAATGAGCAGAATCATGCATGCAAAGCGCAGGTTGTTGTTGTTTTGGGAAATAAAAAAAATACAATGGCAACCCAAAAATCAATCACCACACTGCATGGCGAACACAAAGAATGGATCAATAAACTCTCTTTTTATACCGATGACCTGCGGGTATTGCAGCACCGCCTCGATGAAACTTCCAATAAAAACAATTCGAAAGAATTCACAGCCGGGCTTGAAGATTTTCAAAATCAACTCCTCGTTCAGCACGGGCAGATTGAGATTTTGAACCATCATATTTCCGAACATGAAGCTGCCCTTGAAAATTCAGTGATCAAAAACCCGGTAGCCAGCGACCACCGTACCATGCATGACCATTCCGAACAGCGGGAAAAGATGGCAGACTTTGAAGAGTTGTTTGCAAGTCTCAGAAAGGAACTGATGGGATTTTTATCAAAATGGATGTGACAAATCCTGCAACTTTTTATTTTAAATACATTATAAAAACAAGAGTGCGCCTGTATAAAGGCGCACGTTGTTAGTTTCAACAGGAGAATATTTTATTTTTTTTTAGTTGTTCGTGTTAATGATAACCACTTGTGTTTTGCTGCTATTGTCGGGGGCTGTTACTTCCACCTGGTAAATACCTTTGGATACCTGTAACGGCAATGTGAGTGTTTGAGCAGCGCTTCCACCATGGTGCACCAGCATCCTGCTGTACACAACCTGTCCTGAATTGCTGATCAGCCTTACATGATAACTTCCTTTGATTTGGTTTTCAAATTGCAGGTTCATCAGTGAACCTTCAACAGGATTGGGAGACACCGTAACAGCCGGTGCAACACTTCCAAATATTACATTTACTATTGGGGTATAAGTAAACCGGCCATTGACATCTACCATTTTAATGCGGTAGTAATTTGCAGCCGGTGCAGGATGTACATCAAGCCACTTGTACCCAGCTTCAACACTATTTATATTGGAAGCTGCTACAATTCCTGCTGCGATAAAGTTGTTGCCATCAGAAGATTTTTCAACCTGGTATTCAAGAACATTTACCTGGTTGCTGACCTGCCATTCTACAGCCACCTGATTTGCCTGTTTGTACGCTTTTAAATTGGTAATGCTTACCGGTAACACACCAGATGTTTTAAATACAACCCGTAAGCGGTTTTCAGCAAAAGAAGCTGCTGTGGCGGTTACAGTGAATGTATAATTCGTGGTATCATCTAAATTTATTGGCGTAAGTGTATTCAGGTACCTGTCTTCTAAAAATGCAATCAAGTTATGGTCGTGTAACCGGTCGGCAAGTATCTGGAGCTGGTAAGATATCCGCTTTAATTTAAACACAGCAAATTGGATGGTATCATTGCCGGAAGGTATTGGCCTTCTTTCAATTGCGAGTTCTGCATTGTTTCGTATCATGCTGATATTCTCTCCAAAATTGATCATTTTGCGACTGTCGTATCCGTCAACCGTGCTGGAATAACTGTCATCAAAAAATACGATGTTTCCATCTGCCAGTTCTTTATGGCTGCCAGTGATGGCGTATAAATTGGTTACCAGGTTTCTTTCGGGAATAACACTGCCGGGCCTGAATACCATACTGCTGCCGGAAGCTTTACTGCTTTCGGCCATCGAAACGGTGCCTGCGCTGCCGGTAGCCTGTACAAAGAAGGCAGCACCAGACTGAATAGTATTGGTAACGGTACCGGTTGACCCAAAACTTCCGCCACCTGGTGTTACAATATAGTTGCCTCCACTTGGAGTTAATGTTTGGTATCCACCCAGGTTGTAAGTTCCCAGCAATTTAGGATCCCAAACATAGAACGAGGTACCCACACAACCACCGCTGGTGGCTACGTTCCGCAGGTCGATAGCAGAGGCATAAGGATTGCCAGCCAGTGCAAATTTGTCTGACAGTACATCGATGGCGGGCTGGTCGCCGGTATTGAGCGTTCCCTTAGTCCTTAATGTTGTGGCAGTACCCGCTGCGATACTGGATGAGGGTGTTATGCTTCTTCCGCCGCGGATGTAAATAAAATATCCTGCTTCACTACCAATGGAAACGCTGGTGTTACTCACTCCCAACAGTTGATCTGCTGCGGCATCGTAGGTAAGCATTGAGTTACTGGGTGTCTTAAAATCAAATCCATCTTCTAACCAGGAAGCAGCGCTACCGGTAATATTGGTACCATAACCGGCATTTCCATCCACGCCTCCTGCCTGGTTTTCCTGCCAGGCTTCTTTAATAGTTTGACCATTGGTAGGGCTGGCCAGTAAGCGCCATGCCCTGTTGGTATTTTGCGGGATATAACGTTCCACAATTACATCACCGGTAATGTATCCGCCAGCGCCATTGCCTGATGCAATATTTGCTGTGGCTGACGCCGTGGATGCAACGGTATAATTACCGCCGGAGGCAAGTACACCTCCCGTGGGTATATGTGTGCCCACGAGGCGTAAGGTGTTTAACAATGTAACCGTTTGGCCATTGCTGTTGATAGTAAAGTTCCTGATTATATTGGTGATACCTGGCGTGCTTTGATCGAATGATAAGCCGGGGCTTACCGTGCCGTTGATAACTAAATTACTGGTGCTGCCTGCCCGGATTCCGCCTGGGGCAGTATTGGTAACCAGTCCTTTTATTGTAAGTGTGTTACCATTTATCGCCAATTTGCCTGCAGCAAAAGCAGTAGTACCATTTATTTGCAGATCATTGTTCATAGTCACTACCTGGCCGCTGCTGTTAATCTGCAACGTGCTTAAAGCATTGGTGGTACCTGCCGTTGTTTGATCCATTGAAAGTGTGGGGCTTACAGAACCATTGAACACCAGGTTGCTGGTAGCACCACCCCTGAGGGCAGAGGTTACTGTATTTACCAGGGTACCTTTTACCGTTAGTGTTCTTGCAGCAATGGCTAATTTACCCGCAGTAAAAGTAAGATTGCTGTTTACTACCAGGTCATTTCCAAGAGTGGAAATATTTCCGTTGTGGTTGATGGTGAGATTATTTAACACATTGGTGGTGCCACCAGTGGTAGCATCAAAAAATAAAATACGGTTGAACGCCCCTGTAATAGCCAAATTGCTGTTAGCCGATCCTGTAAAATTCCTGGAACCGGTAAGTGAACCGGCTATTGCGCCTTCCAGTGTAAGTGTATTGTTTCCTATTGCAAGCCTGCAGGGTGTACCGCCAAATGCAAGTGTACCGGTTACGACAATGCTGCCCGATAGTGTTTTTATAGAATTATACACATTCAGATGGCCATACTTTTGCGAGGAATTTAATACCGCAATATTTTGTGAGGAAGTACCATTGTATTCGATAGTGCTGGTTGCGCCGGTTGAATGGGTGGTAAAATTGGCGGGTATGGTACCACTGCCGGATATACGCAAAGTAGCGCCATTTTCTACGGTTAACGTTCCGCCTGCTGATGTCCTGTTGGCAGTAAAAGTGTTCACACTAAAAATACCGGAATTGATTGTTAGATCCCTGGCAATTCCAATGCTGCCATTTACTTCCTTTAACCCGGAACCGGATATAACCAGATAGCCGTAGTTCTGTGCAGAGTTAAGTGTAGCAACGGTTTGGGCTACACCATAATATTCAATGGTACTGGTAGCGCCAATTACATGGGTGCTGAAGTTAGCGGGAATGGTACCACCGCCGCCAATTTTTAGACTACCTCCGCTGCTGATTGTCAATATACCGGCAATCGTATTTCGGTTAGCCGTATTTTCTTTCAGGTCGAGCGTGGCGCCGGAATTGATAGTGAGATCGCCCTCAATCGGCAGGTTTCGTCCCGCAGTGGAAACTGTACCACTGTTGACTATAAGATTATTAAACTGAAATAAATTGTAAGGAAGGGTAAACGTACCATTGAAAACAATCGTCCCGAGGTTGGTTTCGTAGATGCCGCTAAAGTCAGTATCGCCCTCAATGACCGTACTGCAGGTTAGTGTGGCATCAGTATCCATCGTAATGGTACCGGTAGCCCCATTTATATCTCCTAACGTAATGTCGCCTGTTACCGTTAAGGAAGCGGTACCGGAAAAAACAATCGCACCACTGCCCGAGCCATCACCAGTACCAATTACGAGGCTGCTGCACACTTCACCTTCACTACTAATTTGTACGCTGATGCCGTTACCAATGATTGCATCATCAGCCGCGGTTGGTACTGTTGCAGCATCCCAGGTATCAGGATCACTCCACAGACCGGGTTGAACAGCGGTAATAGTGGCTTGTGAATGAGTAATGGTTACAATACAAGTGAATAAAATGAAGAGGACAAGCTGTTTTGATAACTTGTACAGAATCCGGGCAGCAATAGATAACGCAATTTGAATGCTGGTTTGGTTTAGTTGTTTCATAATTGATTTTGGTACCTGTTTGAAATTGGTTAAATGAATCATTCTTTTTTAGTGCGCCTGAAATAGGTTGCTTATGTGTCAGTGCCCCGGCTATTAATTAAATACGAACCGGGTCAGGTAAGCCCGCCAAATAAATGAACGTGATTTATCTATCCTTATTTCAGCGGCTATTTGAAGAGGGGAAAGGGAGAAAAGATAGTTGCTTGATTCACAGGATGGAAACAAAAAAATGTAAGAAGAGTGCTACAACAATTTGGCAAAAGGTAAAGTGAGCAGACAACCTGGATATTGTCAATACCAATATTTGCAATAACGATTTCTTCACAAGATTAATTAATTTAATTTTGGCATTGCAAAATAACCCTGCAACTGGAATAAGTACACTATTGATTATCTTTAGAAACTTTTTTTAAGTGCGGTTGGATAGGTTGTTTTGCGTTAAAAAAATAAATTATAGCAAATAAACAAACCTATTTTGATACAACAGCTTTTCAATAAAAATAATTTATACAGGTATGACCCTCAGTAAAGACAACAGGATTAATGTAGTAAATATTGGTTTAATGTTCATCAGTTGTATCGCCGCATTTATAATGCCCTTTGAAGTTTTTTTGTTTGCATATGCTGTAATGGGTCCCTTACATTACCTCACCGAAATCAGTTGGTTGCACGACCGGCAATATTTTACCAAAGGCAAATATGATCATATTGTATTATGGGTGATCGGTGGTATTATTCTGCTGGAAAGCCTTGCTTACAAAAATGGATGGAACTGGCCATTCGGCAGCGAATTTGGTAACAAAATCATCTTTGTAGCGCTCGCCGGTTCGCTGCTAATGATTTTTGTAAAAAATGTATTGATTAAAGTATTCGGGCTGCTCTTTGTGCTGCTTTTGTCCAATGTGATATTTACGCCTGACAAAAGGGATGGCTTTGCATTTTTTATTGGAGCCCTGCTGCCTACCCTGGTGCATGTATATGTCTTTACCGGTTTATTTATTTTGTTTGGTGCCTTAAAGAGCCGCAGCATGAGTGGTTTGTTGTCAGTTGGCGTATTCATTGTTTGCCCCATCCTGTTATACCAGTTATTCCAGGACAAAACGTTTGTGGCGATAACCCAGTATGGCCAGGATTCTTACAAAGCCGGGGGTGACGGATTCTTCAACACCAATCTGTCTTTTTTACAGGAAATGTTTGGCGTTAAATTTCCACAAATGAAAGATGCAGCGGGCAACCTGCTCTATTACGAAGGAACCGATAGACCTGCCGTTGATTATAGTAATGCTGCCAATGTAGTATTTCACTCACAGGCAGGTATACTTTTAATGCGTTTTATAGCATTTGCCTACACCTATCATTATTTGAACTGGTTCAGCAAAACAGAGGTCATCCGGTGGCACAAAGTACCCAAATCACGATTTATTGTTGTGATTGTTTTGTGGGTGGTATCATTGGTGCTGTATGGGCTAAATTATTCTTTAGGCCTGCGCTGGCTTTATTTTTTAAGCTTCTGCCATGTGCTGCTGGAGTTTCCGCTTAATATGGTTTCCATTACCGGAATTGGTAAAGAGCTGGGTGCAATTGCTAAAACCGGGTTCAAACCGGTTATGGCAAGGGCCGGGGTAAAAGCATGATAAATTATTACACTCCTTTCAAATTTTCCAGCAGCAGCTATGGGTGGCTGTTATTGTAATATCAGTATTTTTACGATCCTTTATCGCTAATCCTGTGGCGTGTGTTACTGCTAAAGGGGTGTACAATCATCTTGCAATGAACAGCCCGGGTGATTGTAAAAAGTGGCTGTTCAGTTTAATTAAAATGGGTAATTGCGTATCATCTGCATTGAAATCTTATTGCGAAAAAATCTTTTCACTATTCAATCCATACCATTTATTTTCTGCTTAATTTAGAGTAACATAAATTTCCCCAGGATACAGTTCATCGCCACACCATGTTTTGTGCTTACATACTATAACTGCTGTTAAAATTGAAACTGAAAACCGATAAAATACTGATAACAGTGATTGCACTGCTTTTACTTGCAGTTACAGTTATTATAGTGGTTTCTTTTTACCAGTCGCGGCAGTTAAATGATACAGCAAAGCGGGTGGTGCATACCCAGGAGCTACTGATACAGGCAGAAAAATTACTATCGCTTATCTCAGCTCATGAAGCAGGTTCAAGAGGATACGTCCTTACCGGTAAAAAATCTTTCTTAAGCCCGCTTGAAGTTTCACAAAAGACCATTAATGATGAATGCCTTCGGTTAAAAGCACTAACTAAAGATAACCCGGTGCAACAGTCCAGGGCAGACTCCCTTTTGTTTTACATTGACAAAAAACTAAATTTTTCTAAAAATACGATTGCCGTTCTGGAGCAAAACGGGGCTGCAGCCGCTGCTGCACTGATAGAAACAGAAGAAGGAAAAAAATATACAGACCAGATACGCCGGATCGTTGACCAGGTACAGGCAACCGGGAATGAATTGCTGGTAATGCAAAAAGAATCAAATGAAAAAAAATCCAAAGGGCTCAACGCCATATTGCTGTCTGTTGTGGTAAGCATTTTTCTCATCGTATTCTTCTTTATACAAAATATCCGGCTCGATTTTAATGAAAGAAAAAAAGCTGCAGCAGCTTTGGAGGAATTAAATAATGGACTCGAACAAAAAGTGAAAGAACGGACAGCATCCATCAACCTGAGTGAAAAAAAATACCGGTATCTTTTTGAAAGTAACCCAATGCCCATGTGGGTAATGGATTTGGCTACATTTAAATTCCTGGATGTAAATAAAACTGCGGTACTTAATTATGGATTTAGCCGGGAGGAATTTCTTTCGATGACAGCACTGGATATCCGGCCAGCGGCAGACCATGACCTGTTTAAACAGTCAGATCATACATCCGAGGTTAATGCGGACAATTATAATAAAGGAATATGGAAGCACCATAAAAAAGACGGAACCATCATACAGGTGGAAGTGATTGCACACCCCATTATTTTTGAGGGTGTTCCTGCCCGGCTAATCCTGGCCAACAATATAACGGCCAGGGTGATAGCAGAACAAAAACTATTTGAGAGCGAAAAACGCTTCAAGGCCCTGGTTGAAAATAATGAGGGCATTATTTCCCTGGTAGATGAAAAATTGAATGTGCTGTTCCGCAGTGCTTCTGCCAGCCGTATTACCGGCTGGAGTAATTCGGAATTTGAAGAAGGCAATGCTGCCCGTTATATTCATCCCGATGACCTGGAAGCAACAAGCGCTGCCCTGGCTAAAACAGTTGCAGCACCTGGAAAGAATTTCAATTTATCCATAAGGGTGATGCATAAGGAAGGTCATTATATTTGGCTGGAAGGTATCCTGAAATGTATGTTGCATGATCCGGCTGTTAGAGGTATTATTACCAACCTGCAGGATGTTACCGAGAGAAAAAAAGCGGAAGAAAAGCTTTTTAAAGCCAACCGGCTTTATTTATTCATCAGCCAGGTAAACCAGATGATTGTGAGAGCAACGGACCAGACAGCTCTTTTTAGAGACGCCTGCCAAATAGCTGTTGAACACGGAAAATTCAGGATGGCCTGGATTGGAATCATTGATGAAAAAACAAACCAGGTAATTCCTGCAGCACAAGCAGGGGAAGACATGGAGTATATTGCCAGGATAAAACCCATTTCGATGGCTGTAATACCCGAAGCATGTGACCCCGTTGGCAGCGCTTTAAAGGAAGGGAAATACATCATTTGCAATGATATTGAAAGCGACCCTCAAATGGCACCTTGGAACGAAACCGCTTTAAACGCTGGTTACCTTTCTTCAATGACACTTCCTATAATCGTATCGGGCAAAGTATCCGGTGCTTTTAGTTTTTACGCCAGTGAGAAAAACTTCTTTGATGCCGGTGAAATTGCATTACTGGAAGAGGCAACATGCGATGTAGGTTTTGCATTGGAGATTTTTAAAAAAGACGCCCTGCGAAAAAAGGCAGAATTAGCAGTGCTGGAAAGTGAACGCCGGTACCAAACACTTGCCGAGATATCTCCTGTTGGTATTTTTCACACCGATGAAACCGGGTATACCACCTATGTCAACCCATGCTGGTGCAAGATATCCGGCTTATCCTACGACCAGGGAATCGGGAATGGCTGGCTCAACGCTGTGCATGCCGCAGATAAAAAATTATTAGCTGCACGCTGGGAGCTGGCAACAAAAGCCAGGGCTGAATCGGTATCGGAGTATCGTTTTATGCATGCGGATGGATCCATTGCATGGGTGATGGGACAGGCAATTCCCGAACGGAAGCCGGACGGGCAGATAATTGGATATGTAGGCACCATCACAGATATTACAGAACGTAAAAAAGCAGAGGAAGCCATCTGGAGGGAGAAAGTACTTTCTGATAAGATCATCAACAGCCTGCCGGGTATATTTTATTTATCCGATTCCACGCCAAAACTGTTGCGGTGGAACCAGGCACTGGAAACAATTTCAGGGTATACAAAAGAGGAGATAGAAAAAATGAACCCCGCTTTGTTATTCGATCCTGAAGATCATCCGGTACTGCGGGCGGGAATTGCAAAATCCCAAAAGGAAGGAAAGGCCGATGTTGAAATCAGGCTGTTAACCAAAACCGGGCAAAGAATCCCTTTTTATTTTACCGGTGTGGGTGTAGAATACAACGGCCAACCGGCTGTAATGGGCATAGGGATTGACGCAAGTGAACACAAAAAAGCGGAGGAGGAAATCAAAAGAGTAAACCAACGTTTTGAAACGATTGCCCGTGCTACGAATGATGCCGTGTTTGAAATGGACAAACTTAAAGACGAAAGTTGGTACAATAACGCATTCCTTCAATTGTTTAAAGAAAGTGATGCGGATGAAAATTTTAAGCCGGACGTGCCAGCCTGGAGATCCAAAATCCATCCCGATGATAAAGAGCGGGTGATTGAGAAACTAGAGACCGCTTATGCCGGCGACACAACGGTATGGTCAGATGAATTCCGTTTTCAAAAAGCAGATGGCAGTTATGGTACCTATTACGATAGGGCATACCTCACAAGAGATGAATCAGGAAAAGTGATCCGGGAAGTTGGCTCGATGACAGATATTACTGAATTAAAAAAAGCAGAAGAAAGCCTTAAAGTTGCCAATCACCGATTTGAGCTTTTGGCAAAGGCAACAAATGACGTGATATGGGACTGGGACCTTACAACTAATAAATTATGGTGGAACAACAGCTACTATAACGTGTTCGGTGTTGACAGCAATTCGCCTTTGGATATTAATTGCTGGAGCAAAAGTGTTCATCCCGATGATAAAAAAAGGGTGTTAAATGGCTTATACAAATTAATTGATTCCGGTGAAAATTACTGGGAAGATGAATACCGCTGCATCAAGACGAATGGGGACATTCTTTTTATATACGACCGGGGCTTTGTATTGCGCAACGACCAGGGCAAGGCTTACCGGATGATAGGATCCATGCTTGATTTTACCGAACGAAAAAATGCAGGGGAAGCAATAAGGGCGAGTGAGGAACAATACAGGACTTTGGTGGAGCAGGCATCGGATGCTATTTTTATTGCCAATGCCGAAGGAATGATTATTACAGTTAATACCAGCGCCTGCAAATTATCTCAATACACAGAGCTGCAACTGTTGCAGATGAGCATTTATGATTTTGCAATGATGGAAGACCTGCAAAAAAATCCATTTCATTTTGATGAACTCAACCAGGGTAAAACAGTAATAACAGAAAGAGTGATGAAAGGTAAAGATGAGCTGGTATTGAATATCGAAATTACCGCTAAACAGCTTTCGGATAGAAGGTTATTGATTTTTGTACGGGATATTTCCGGGCGGATAAAAGCACAGAATGAGATCATCAGGGAAAAAAATCTTTCCGATTCTATCATTAACAGTTTACCGGGTGTTTTTTACCTGTATAACAGCGACAGGAAATTTTTGAGATGGAACAAAAATTTCGAAACGGTTACGATGTACACCGCCGGGGAGATAGAAAAAATGAGCCCGCTTGATTTTTATGACAACGATGAAAAAGAAATGATCGATCAAAAAATTACCAGCACTTTTATACATGGCACTGAAAATGTTCAGGCTGATTTTTTGTTGAAAACAAAAGAAAAAGTACCCTATTACTTTACAGGTATCAGCATTGAATATGAAGGCAGTCTCTGCCTGATGGGCGTTGGAATTGACTTCACAGAACGTATTCGGGCACAGGAAGAAATTAAGCAGAATTCAGAAAAACTGCGACAACTGACGGCCCATCTTCAAAACATCAGGGAGGAAGAACGCAAAAGGATAGGCCGTGAAATTCATGATGAACTGGGGCAGCAGCTTACTGCCATCAAAATGGATGTGGCATGGGTGAATAAAAAAATACCGGAAGAAAATACCGAGCTGAAAGATAAAGTTAAGAATATGATACAATTGCTGGATGGCAGCAACCAGTCCATCCGGCGGATATTAAGTGAATTAAGGCCAACCATTTTAGATGACTATGGTTTGGTGGAAGCTGTAGAATGGCTGGGGCAGCAGTTTACACAAAATACGGGCATCCCGGTTAAGTTTTCCTCCTCTGATACCCAGGTTAAATTGCCGGAGCAAATAGCCACCTGTATCTTCCGGGTTTACCAGGAGGCGCTTACAAACATAACCAGGTATGCCCATGCCGATAAAGTGAGTACTTCCCTAACGATGAGTGATGAAAGTATTATATTTCATGTTGAAGACAATGGGCAAGGATTCGACGGAGCAGCAATACAATCAAAAAAATCCTTTGGAATTTTAGGCATGAAAGAACGTGTACATTTACTGGGTGGAAGTTTTGAGTTGATATCTACACCCGGTATTGGAACATCAATAACGATCAACATCCCTTTGACAAGTAAAAGCTAAACTGTTTACGTATGAAAATATCCAACATCATCCTCGCCGATGACCACAGCTTTATAAGATTGGGGCTTATCCAGATACTCAAAGATGAATACCCTGCTGCACAAATAAAAGAAGTAAGCGATGGTGCAACCCTCATTAAAGAAGTAAGTTTACACGATTTTGACCTGGCTATTTCTGACCTTGATATGCCCGGAAGAAGTGGCCTCGAGGCATTGGAGCAAATTAAACTAATTAAGCCCCACCTGCCTGTTTTAATCCTCAGCATATACCCCGAAGAATTGTATGCAATCCGGGTGTTAAAAGCCGGGGCAGCAGGCTACCTCAATAAGAACTCTGCACCGGAAGAATTGATCAAAGCAATACAGCGCATCACCCTCGGAAAAAGATATATTACGCCCGAAATAGCAGAAAAGTTAATAGACGTTAAGTACGATAAAAAGCCGCATGAATTATTGTCGAACAGGGAATTTGAGATTTTCAAACTCATGGCATTGGGCAAAACCATCACCCAGATTGCCGACATGCTTTCACTGGCTTTATCTACCGTAAGTACCCATCGCAGCAGAGTGATGGAAAAACTTAATTTCTCCACCAATGCCGAACTTACCCGCTATGCCATAGCCCGGCACATTATAAATGATATTGAATTGTAGATAAATTTGCCCCCGGAGCAGCCCGGTTCCTGCATCTGTTTCATTTCCTGTTGAGACAATGCCCGCTGTGTAGTATTTTTTCTACAACCTTTACAACCATTACGTCTACCTGATTATGCGGTGTACTGCTACCCAGTGTTACCCGATATCCAGCGTTCTTTGTTCGAGAAACCGCAATAAACCCTGCAACCCCAAAAAATGGTGCTTTTGATTGTTTACAGTTCCGGTTTGATAATCGAAAGATTAGCGAACCTGGTAAGTGATACATTAACTGATACGAGTATCTATAAGGCCGAATCATTTGATGAAGCAGCGTTCATATGCGAAGGAATAAAGCCCGACATAGTTTTGTTGGATATTGCTTTGCCGGAAAACAAATCAATTGATCTTTTCAACATGATCAAAAGGGGCAATCAAAAAACCGGTTTTATTATTTTATCAAGTAGTATGGATGTGGTTACACAATGGCAACTTAAACAGTTGGGAGCAGATTTTATTTTGGATAAATATCATGACTTTGAAAAAATACCCGCAACTATTAACAGTATTGTCGCCAAAAGAAACAGTTGAGTACTCATGACAAATGAAACACAAATACGCAACAGCATTCAGAATTCTGCGAATGCTATATATACCTGCGATGAATCTGGCTTCGTAAAATTCTACAACAGCGCTGCTGTAAAACTGTGGGGACGGGAGCCGGTAGCCGGCAAAGATTTGTGGTGTGGTTCTTTAAAAATGTTTGGGAAAGATGGCAGTTACCTGGCACCTGACAAGCGCCCGATGGCAATTGCAATAAAAGAGCGCAGGCCTGTGTACGATGAAGAGATAATTATTCAACGTCCCGACGGAAGCATGCGCAATATTAACCCATTTCCTTACCCCTTGTTTGACAAAGCGGGAAAATTAACAGGCGGGGTAAATATGCTGATTGATGTAACCGAACTGGTAAAAGCCGGCACCAAAATGAGTGAGGCCATTGAGCGGTACGACATGCTTGCAAAAGCAACCAGCGATACCATTTGGGACTGGGATATTGTAAATGACAAAATGCTGTACAATGAAGGCATCACAAAAACATTCGGCTACGAATCATCAGAGATCAAAGACGTAAATGACTGGTGGAAAAAAAATATCCATCCGGATGACCGGCTGCTGGTTTCCCGGGCATTAGACAGGGTGTTTGTGAAAAAACGGCAAAATTTCCAACTCACCTACCGATTCCGCTGTGCTGATGGAACGTTCAAATACATTTACGACAGGGCATTTATCATCTTCAACAAGCAGGGAAAAGCAACCAGGATGATTGGGGCAATGCAGGATGTTACTTACCAGATGGAAGAGGAAATAAGGATCACTAAAGCAACCAATGATGCACAGGAAAGTGAGCGCCACCAGATTGGGCTTGAGCTCCATGATAATGTGAACCAGTTATTGACCGCCTGCCTGCTGAACCTCGCAATGATGAAAAAAGTTGCGCCGGGGAAAAATATTGAACTGGCAGCAGCTTCGCAGGGATATTTAAATACCGCTATCGCAGAACTCAGGAAAATCTCTCACCGCCTTGCCCCTGTATCTTTAAATAAAGTATCTATCAAAGAGTCTTTTGACCGTTTGATCACCTGCATGAATGTAAATAACCAATTCAGCATAACAACTCATTTTGATGATTTTTGGGAAACCGGTATCAGCAATGAGATTCAATTGAATTTATACAGGATATTACAGGAGCAGTTAACCAATACAGTAAAATATTCAGGTGCCACTACAATAGATATCAGTGTAACAAAAAGGAAAAATTATATCAGCATGAAAGTTGCCGATAATGGGAAAGGATTTGACCCGACAAGAATACACAAGGGTATCGGTTTAACCAATATGGAAAAACGTGCCCAATTATTATCCGGGTTGTTTACACTAAATACATCGGAAGGCAATGGTTGCGAAATAATTGTTGCCATACCCCTGGATAATAATATAAACATGATATAACCGGCCTGGTAAAACTGTTTGCTGGTTTTCATTAACCCGCACTGCAACACAAATTGAATAAAAAATACAACCAGATTATTCCTCTGAAACCTCCCGTTGTTTACTGTTATCAATGCCCCGTTTAAGGGGCGTTGCCTTTTGTTATAAACCCCGGAAAAATGGAAGAAAAAAGTTACAGCAATATCAACCGCTATTAGTGCTTTGCTGCAGTATCCTTTGTTTTTTTCTTAAACAGGTCATTCACCAATCCTTTGACCGACTCAATCGGTTTAGTTTTTTGTTTACTGGTATCTCCTGCGTTTTTATCACCCAGCACCTGCTTCACCAGTTGATCCTTTGCTGCATCAATGGCTTGCTTTTTTACGGCCGCGATGGTATCCTTTACTGCACTGGTAATGGCATGTTTGGTACTGTCGAATTTTGTTTTGGCAAAATCAAGCGCCTGCTGCTTCATCTGCTCTGCAAGGTTTGCAGCGCCTTGTTTTAAATCTGTTTTTACGGTAGGGCTGGTAAATGATCCGCCAAGCAGAATGCTGAGGTTAACTACCTCTCCTACTTTTAGCGGTACTCCTTTACTGTTTACCTGGTTTACCAAATTGTTCACCAACTGGTTGCCCTTTTCACCCATCAGGGCACGGGGCAGTTTCATGTTCACAACATAATCCAGCGATTGATCAAAGCCCTGCATTCCCCCTATTTCCATATCAATGGTATTCACTTTCACGGCAAAAGGCTTTACCAGCACTTTGCCATTGCTGAATTCAATATAATTCTTCACATCCTTTACAGATATCTGTTCCAGCGCTTTTACATTCAGGGTGCTTGCAATTTTCTCCAGCGGCGCAAACTTGCTTAGAAAACCTTCTATCAGTAAAAGATTACCATTACCCGTTAATGTGCTAAGGTCAGGCATCATGTTTTCTCCAAGTTTGCCTTTTACAGCCAACTGCGAAGTGAGTTTACCGGCAATAAATTTCCCGATGGGCATTAATACCTGTACTGTATTAAATGCCTTAAAAGTTTTTTGCACATCCACTTTATCTACATTGTACAGCAGGGAAATATCCGGCTTTACTTTACTTTCCCTGGTGGAATAGGTGCCGTTCACAGACAAATGCCCATCCAGGGCATTGCCTTTTACATCAGCAATGGTCACTGTTTCATCATTAATTACCAGGCTGCCGGTGAGGTTAGTGATATCGATATTGTCATAATGGAGTTTGTCTACCTTGCTGGTGATCAAAACATTCAGGTTAGCTGGTACTGCAAATGGCGCTGCCGCAGTGCCTTTTACGGTAGTATCTGATGTGGTCCCCATCCAATTGTTCAGGTCTACATTGTCTGCATTCACATGTACACTCGCAATGAGAGGTTTATTTTGAAGCAGATAATTCAGCAGGTTATTCACCTGGCCGCTTCCATTGAAATTAGTGGTAAGATACTGGCCCGCTACCTTACTGATATCCACTTTGGCTGGCGTAAAAACAGTTTGCAGGTTGCTGATATTAACTCCTGTTGGATAATCGGTTGACACATATAAAAAGTTGTCGAGGTTAATGGTTCCGCCCGCTGTAAACTGATCATACTGTTGCTGTTCAATATCTTTTACATTGCCTTTTACATACACATCGGCATTTAACAACCCGCTTAATTTGGTGCCTGCTTCCAGCTTTACCAGTTGAGCAATTTTACCCATATCGAGTTTACCTTTTGCTGCTGCATCTACAAACAGGTTGCTGATAGGATTTTTCACCATCAGGCGAATATCAAACGGATCATTATCCATTTCTACATGTGCTTTCTCTATATTCACAACGGTATGATCGGTGATGCCGTCCGGATTATCCACCTGTATCCTGATATTGATATTTTTTAAAGGCTTTGGCAGGTCTGGATATTTAAAAAATCCGTCTTTCACCTCCAGGTCTGCGTGGTAGGCCGGTATCCTTTTTTCGTTGTAAATTCCTTTTACAAATCCTGAAAAAATAGCGCTGCCATTGGTTTCTATCTTGCTAAAGTCATTTTTGAATACAGCAGGTACCAACGATAATATGTTTTTAAAATCCGTGGATGGCGCGTTAAAGTTGATATCCACATCATACCCTTCCGCAGAAAGATCTTTCACAGAACCTTTGCTACTAAGCTTCAGCTCATTGATGCTTATCTTGTCCGTACTGAAACTGTAAACATTGTTCCTGTTATCCACTTGTATATCGGCACCTGCCTGGATATTGGCATTGGATAAATAAGGAATGCCACCATACTTAACCGTTACTGCGCCAGCAGTGGTATTTGTTTTTAATGTAAACAGCGCTGATGTAAAATCACCGGTTCCTTCATGGTTAAGGTCAAAAATTTCAGTTTTGATACCAGCCGGTTCGTCTTCATAACTAACGTACGCATTTTGAACAGCATATCGTTGCAACTCCATTTTAAAGGGCTTATCATTTGTGGATGTGTTGTCATCTGTTGCCGGCTTCATAATATCCCAGTTGGCAACACTGTCTTTATTTACAATGGCATGCACCCTGGGGGATTCCACATTCACAGAATAGATCGTCATGTCTTTTCCTTTTATCACACTCATGATGTTCACCGCGGCATCAATGCGCCGGGCATACAACAGTGTATCTGCGGCAAATGCACCGTTGCCGGTTACCTGCAATTCATCAAGGCTAACAGCCACTTTTGGGAAATGCCTGAAAAAAGAAATATCAACCGCTTTAAAGTCAACTTTTGCATCGATATTTTTATTGATCTCTTTTTTAACCAGGGCCACTATCTGGCTTTTGAACAGGTAAGGCGCTGCAAAGGCAACGGCAACCAGCACCAATAAGCTGATCAGTACAATTTTTACAAGCTTTTTGATCATGTGTATTATTTATGGTACAAAATAAAATAGAATTGTTACGCAGGCTGACATGATGCTTCAAGGCAACCGACTCAATTAAGTGGCTAAATTAGCACAATGTTACAAAGCAAAACAACTGTACCCGGTTTTAACAAAAATGTATACTGATTCTTCTCGTCAACAATGGGTGCCTAAACAAACTCGAGGAACGAGGTGTTGCCATTGTTAGGTGAATCCTCGAAAATGGTTGACTTTTCACAAATAACAGGGCAGGGAAATTGGATTTTCAACTCCAAACGATTACCATTTTTTGTACGGCTTACCAAGCCTGCATCAAACCAGGCAGGTCCAGTGCACATTGGTCGTTTGAATTGCTGTTCCGGTGGGCCAATAAATTTTTCAGCAACTGCGGCAATATAAAAAGAAAACTACTTCTGAACAATTAGGAGTTTTAATTATTTTTATACCTGTCAACGACCGAATAAAGATATTTCCATTATGTACGACATTTGCTGCATCGGGCATATAACACTGGATAAAGTGGTTACTCCGGCTGCTGAAATGTATATGCCCGGTGGTACATCTTTTTATTTCTCCCACGCAATCCGGCAGATGGACGTAAAATATGGTTTGGTCACCAGCCTTGCAGAAAGTGAACTGCATTTAGTGGAGGATTTGCGTTCGGGTGGCACCCAGGTAACGGTGTTTTCATCTGTAAATACAGTTTACTTTGAAAATATCTATTCTCAAAACCTCGATCATCGTACGCAAAGGGTATTGCAAACAGCAGATCCATTTACGGCAGCACAACTCAAAAATATTCATGCAGACATCTTCCATTTAGGGCCATTGCTTGCCAGTGACATTCCTGCAGACCTGGTTAAAATGTTAGCTGCAAAAGGCAAGGTATCATTAGATGTGCAGGGCTATTTGCGTAAAGTGGAAAACAAAAAAGTGTGCGCCGTTGATTGGGAAGATAAGCTGCAGGTTCTTCCATACATCAGCATTTTAAAAGCCAATGAACTGGAGGCGGAAGTGCTCACCGGGGAAAAAAATATAAGAAAAGCCGCAAAACTATTAAGTGAATGGGGTGTAAAAGAAGTAGTGATCACACTTGGAAGTATGGGATCCGAAATATATTCAGAGGGGGTTTTTTATACCGTACCTGCCTATAAACCGGTATCAGTTACGGATGCCACGGGCTGCGGAGATACCTACATGGCGGGTTATTTATACCAACGGGTAAAAGGCTCCACTGCGCAACAGGCCGGGGAATTTGGCGCAGCCATGGCCAGTCTTAAAATAGCGTCTCCAGGGCCTTTTACCGGCACAGAAGCAAACGTAGTAAACTTACTGATCCAGGAAAAAAGCTATTTGCCGCTCAATTAAAAACTTTTATACAACGGTTACCCATTTTACCTTTTCTTCCAGTGGTTGCCTTTTTGCAGCCGGTGATGGTATCCCTACATGGCCGATATAGAAAAAACCAAGCAACCTGTCATCTGCTGTCAGTCCAAAATAAGCTTTGGCGTTTTCGAAATACGTAATGCCCCCTGTTGTCCAGTATCCTCCAAGGCCATAAGCAGTAACCGATAAATAGATATTCTGCACAGCGCAGGATACCGCTTCGATATCTTCGATTTCCGGTATCCCTTTTTTAGCACTTCGTTTCATTCCGATAGCAATAACATGGGATGCTTTTAATGGCTGCTGCTGCAGTTTCAGGCATTTACTTTCGTTATATGCCTCCCCTGCTGCTGCTTTATAGAGGTTGCTTTGAAATGTAGCAAGCCTTTGTAACCCATCGCCGTTAAACACGGTAAAATGCCATGGTTCGCACATGCCATGGTTAGGAGCCCAGGTTGCATTTGCCAGTACCTGGCTTATTATTTCATCCTTCACTTTTTTGCCAGCCACAAACTGATCAGGAAAAACAGAGCGGCGGTTTTTAATCAGTTCGTTCAGCAGATCTGGAAGCATAGTATCAATGTTTACTTTCAGGCAGCAATTTCCCTCAACATTTTTAAAATAAGTTGCTGAATCGGGAAAGTTTTTACTGAAAGCGGGCCGAGGTCTGCCTATCGAAAAAGCCCATCGAATTTATCAATGGGCTCTTTTAAAACCACCGGTCAAATTTTCCCTGGGTTCGATTTATTTAGAGGCTGCTTTATTTTTAAAAGGATTGGAATTATTAATTGTTCGCTGCTTCTTTTGCTGCTGCTTCTTTCATCTTATCATTGGCTGTTATAGCAAACTCCACTCTCCTGTTCAATGCTCTATTTGCATCACTGCTATTTTCTACCTTGGCCTGGGTTTCGCCATACCATTGAATGGTGAGCCTGGAAGCAGCAATGCCGGCAGCTTTTAAATAATCGCCCACAGACACGGCCCTTTTTTGCGAAAGAGATTCATTATAAGCTGCTTCACCCACGTCGTCAGTATGACCTTCTACAAGAATATTTGTTTCAGGGTAGTTATTAAAAACCTTTACCAGTTTATCGAGGGCCAATTTTGAATTGGCATTGATATCAGACATGTTAGTCGCAAAATAAACACCCGCCTTTGATCCGTCAGGATTATTCTCATTAAAGGTTACGTTAATGCCTTCTCCCACCCTGGTCACTTCTGCACCTGGTATCTCATCCTTAATCGCTTCCGCCTGTTTATCCATATTACGGCCTATTACTCCACCGGCTACCCCACCCACTGCTGCACCAATAATGGCTCCGAGGGCTGTATTTTTTCCGTTCCCTACATTATTACCAATGATGCCGCCTATCACCGCACCGCTGCCGGCACCTATGGCTGCGCCTTTCTGTGATTTGCTCATGTTTCTTGTTGTATCGCAGCTCGTTAACAGCATCATTATCCCTGCTATAAATACGACACCCGTTCCTAATACCTTTTTCATAAATTATTTTTTTTGATCTGGTTTTTTACAAAATTGTAAACCATGTTTACCGGTTCATTATTATAAGTAATTGTTGATTTTAGCTGCATGGTTGTTTCTGTTAATGAGGCCACATTTAACCTGTACCCATTGTTATCGTCGAGTGGATCATTCTTATCGTCCAGTCTTTTGAACTGAAATTTTTTCTCTTCTCCGTCAGGCTCATATATCGACCAGCGAATTTTTCTTGTGAGTGCAGCACAACCTGCCGTCCCTGATGGAAGTGTATAGCTTCCCGTGCCGTTATTAGAAACAAAATTCCAGGTACTTCCTATAAAACAATTATTTTCGGCCTCATTAAAAACACGTGTATTGACGATCGAATTGTTTCCTTCTATATTGATAGTTTTAATTGTCCAATCCCCCTTGATAGTCTTTTTCAATGTCCTCGCCTCCTTACTACCAGCGCAGGCTGTAAAAAAGACGCTTACAAACAGGAGCCAGGTGAGGCCGTTCCAAATTTTCATATACTTCATAAAATGCAGTTGATTTAAAGAACTAAACGGGTATGTTTCAATTACAGTGCCAATGCACCAAAGTCAGTAACAACACGGCTTGGGGTAGAATATTCAGTATAAAAAAGCTATTTGGTGGGGAAGATATTCTACAACCTGGCAGCAAGGGATTGCTGCAATCGTACATAAAAAAGATTACAGAGCCTTTAGCGCAGCATAAGCATTGTACTGTGCAAAAAAATAGTTGATCAGGTATAATACAAGTACCCTCAGGTTCGATTGGTAAACAGGTACCGGCGGGTATGCGCTTATTCAAAATAAAGATGAATGAGCGAACACAACATCTATAGTAACGCTACGAAAATTTAACTCGAAGACCAGGCAAATTATTCAGCGCTGATTTTTCACAACAAGTATCTTTGAATTTTAATGCAGCAGGCCTTAGTATGGATTATGTAAAAGAATATAAAAGTTTTATCAACAGTCATTACCTCAGTGAGGGGGTACGCATTACCGTTGGTATCGTATTACCAGCCTTATTGCTTAATCATTTTAACCTGCTGCCCGTTGGTGTGGTGGTTTCCCTGGGTGCCATGAGCGTAAGCATCACAGACAATCCCGGGCCTGTTCATCACCGCAAGAACGGTATGATTGCCTGTATAGTTATCAATACGGTAACTGCCTTAATTACCGGTTTTGCAGCACCGCATTATTTGCTGTTGGCGGTGTTGATAGTGGTTGCCTGTTTTGTATTTTCTATGGTCGCTGTATTCGGAACCAGGGCCAACGCTATTGGGGTTTCTGCATTGCTGATATTGGTACTGAATATTGACCGGCAACACCAGGGATGGGATGTGGTGATCAATGCGGCTTATATACTTTGCGGCGCCGTGTGGTATATGATACTTAGTTTATTGCTGTATAGTTTTCGCCCCTACAAACTGGCGCAGCAGGCGCTGGGAGATTGTATTATTGCCACGGCCGATTACCTGCGTGTAAGGGCCACTTTCTACGAAAAAGAAGTGGATTACGATAACACTTACCAGCTCATGATGGAGCAACAGATAGCAGTACATGAAAAACAGCACCTGGTAAGAGAACTGCTTTTTAAAAGCCGGCATGTAACAAAAGAATCCACCAACACCGGCAGGACATTGGTGATGATTTTTACAGACATCGTTGACCTTTTTGAAAGAACGATGACCTCTCACCAGGATTACAAAACCTTGCATGAAGCTTTTAATGACGGGCATATTTTGGAACAATACCGTCAACTGATACTTGAATTAAGCAATGAACTGGATGAAATTGGCATTGCCGTCAAAAGCGGGCGGACCTCCGAAGAAACGGGTTTACTGGCAGCTCACATCGATAAAACAAAAGCATATTTTGATGACTTCAGAAACAGCAAACGCACCGCTAAAAATGTAAATGACTTCATCAGCCTCCGTCACATACTCAACAGTATTGAAGATATTGCAGGCCGGATACATACCCTTCACCTGTACAGCAGTTACGACCGGGAAATAACAAAAAAAATGTCCATCCCGGTTGACTACGACAAATTCATCACCCATCAACCCATAGATCTTAACCTGCTGCGGGATAACCTCTCCTTTGAATCCAATAATTTCAGGCATGCTATCAGGATCAGTGTTGCCACCCTGCTGGGTTACATCATTTCACTCTTCTTTTCAGTGGGGCACAGTTACTGGATATTACTCACCATCATCGTAATCTTAAAACCGGCGTACAGTCTTACAAAAAAGCGAAACTTTGAAAGATTGATTGGCACGGTACTCGGTGCATTGGTTGGGCTGGCCTTATTATATTTTATCAAAGACAATGATGTACTCTTTGTGATCATGCTGGTGCTGATGATCGGCACGTATAGTTTGCTTAGAACAAATTATATGTTCAGTGTGATTTTTATGACGCCGTATATCCTGCTGCTCTTTCATTTACTCAGCAATGCCAGTTTTAAAACGATCATCACCGACCGGGTTATTGATACCGCTATTGGCTCTGCTATCGCCTTTTTTGCGAATCTTATTTTGCTGCCTGCCTGGGAGCAGGAACAAATCAGTAATTATATGCTGCAGGCCATCAAAGGCAACAAACAATATTTTAAAGATGTGGCTGCTGCTTTTACAGGAAACCCGGTAACAGTTACAAATTATAAGGTGAGCCGAAAGAATGCGTTTGTGGCATTGGCAAATTTGTCAGATGCATTCAACCGGATGTTGGCGGAGCCAAAAAGCAAACAAAAAAATAGTAAACAGCTTCACCAGTTCGTGGTACTCAACCACATGCTTACATCTCATATTGCCACACTATCTTATTATGTAACTACCCTGTCAGCAAAATTTGCCTCGCCTGATTTTGTGCCGCTGATCGATAACGCTGTTGCCCGGATGGAGGATGCTGAAAACATCATCAGCGAAACGCCTGCAGAAGCCACTGCTCCGGATAGCCTGCCTCACAATACTATCCAGCAAAGGTTGCAGGCGCTGGTATTGGCAAGGCGTGCAGAACTGGAGCAGGGGATTATTGAAAGTGACACACAAAAACAACTCACCGAATTTAAACCGCTGGCAGACCAGTTTAACTTTATTGATAACATCGCAACCGATATTAGAAAGACCGGCTTGCACTGGATAGAAGAATGATTGAATGAATATATTGATGACCGGACGCAATACTTATTTTTTGCTACTGTCCGGTTTTGCCGGTACTGCCGGAATTGCTGGTGTTGTTGGTTTACTGTTTAACGGCGCACCTACAGCAATATCACACCGGTGGCCGGGCTGACCATGAGCAGGATTCATACCGGGAGCCACTTTATCTCCAACGGGCGAAACAGTTGCAGAAGCAGGCACTGCGGTTGTTGCTACTGCCGGTGCAGCGGTTTTCGGCGCCGGCTTACTATCGAGCGGTGCACCTACAGCAATTTCACAACGATGGCCTGGCTGACCGTGGGCTGGATTGATACCATTTGCAGTTTTTTGAGCAACAGAATTATTGGTTGCTACCGGCAACTGGGTTGTGTTAACAGAGGGCGGAACAGGTGCTGCATTTGCCGGTAAAGATTTACTGTTCAAAGGTGCCCCCTCTGCAATATCACATCGGTGACCAGGCATACCATGTGCCGGATTTTTCTCACCACCATTTGCTCCCGAAACAGGTAACGTAGCTCCCGGCAGCAGCATCGGCTTTTGTAAAGATGGATCAGCCACGGTTGTTTTGCCAATATTGGTATCAGCAACCATCCTGCTGTTATAGGTTTGACCTGGTTCTTCCGTTTGGTCATTTTCTGAACAGGAAACAAATACGGTGAATACAATGAACGCAGAAAGAGAAAATTTAGCTATCATAAAAATTTTATAGGACTGTAAAATACAATACTTTATCCTTACGGCAATAACGGGTTAACACTATATTCATGAAAGCCGCCGCGCCTGCGTTGGTTTTTAGCAATTTATTCCTTTGCACTAAGGATGGCTTAAAACCTATTTGATTATTTAAAAATATACGGGCTTCTCAACCCGGCAAACATAATTCGTGTAATTCGCCTTATTCGGGTTCATTAATTCAAACTCCGGAAATCCACCGGCACCAGTTTGCTCACCCCGGCTTCCTGCATCGTTACACCGTAAATAACATCTACAGCACTCATGGTTTGCTTATTGTGGGTTACTATTATGAACTGGCTGTTCTCACTGAACTGCTTGATCATTTTGGTAAACTTACCTACGTTGGCATCATCTAATGGGGCATCCACCTCATCCAAAATACAAAAAGGTGCAGGCTTAATCAGGTAAATGGCAAAGAGCAAAGCGGTAGCAGTCAATGTCTTCTCTCCTCCACTCAACTGGCCAATGCTTGACGGACGTTTGCCTTTTGGTTTGGCTACAATGTCAATGGCTGTTTCCGCAAGGTTTTCAGGATCCACCAGCACCATATCTGCCGTATCATCTTCCGTAAACAATGCCTTAAACACCTTCTGGAAGTTTTCCCTCACTTTATTAAAGGTGTCGAGAAATTGCTGGTTGGCGGTGGCTTCCACTTCCTGAATGGTCAGCATCAGGCTGTCCTTTGCCGTTACTAAGTCATTCTTTTGTTCGAGGATAAATTCATAACGCTTTTTCATTTCCGTGTAAGCCTCGATCGCTGTTGGGTTTACCTCGCCGATATTTTCCAACCGCTTGCGTAAGCGGAGGTTTCTTTCCTGCAATTCTTCCAGCGGCACTTCTCCGGTACGTGGTTCATCAATGATGGCATCCAGGTCAATTTTAAACTCCACATGGAGCCTTTCCTTCATACCTGCCAGTTGCAGCTTCAGTTCGGTAAGCTTGTCTTTTATTTCGTTGAGCAGGCTATCAATCCCCTCCTTCGATTTTTGTTTGTGGCGCAGCTCAGATTCTTTTTCGGCTAGCGCATTCCGGAGGTTGTAATATGCCTGGTCTGCTTCGTTCAGTTTTTTTTCTTCTGCATCTTTATTTTGCAGTAAACTAATTACCAGTGCTTCCAGTTCTGCCAGCATGCTTGCGGTTTCTGCAATGCTGCCGGCAGCTTCAGATAACTGGCTGTTGCTGTTCTCTATCTGAATTGTGAGGTCGTTGAGCTGGTTACTCTTAAACTCGTATTCTGTTTTTAATGCAGTCAGCTTGCTTTGCTGCTTAGTAAACTGCAGGTTGTTGTCGTTATAAGTTGCTGTAGCAAAATTATATTCCTGTTCTGCCGCAGCATAGTCCTGTTCTATCAACAGCATTTTATGACCTAACTCTTCCAACTGGGTATTAAATTTTTCCAGCTCATCTCTTGTGTTGGCGATGGCATCGTGGTTGGCTGAAAGTTGCTCCTGCAGCTCCGCTACCCTTTTGCCACTGGTTTCTTCCAAATGGTGCAGGTTTTCAATTTTATTTTGCAGACTGAAAACGGTATTGGTCAGGTTATTGATATCCTGCTGTGTTTGCTTGATGGCATTTTCTTTCAACTGCTCATTATAAGCGATCACTTCGTTGTGGCGTGCCTGGATGTTTTTTTTCAGTTCATTAACTACTATTTCCTGCGCCGCAATTTCTTCTGCCAGTTTTTCTAAATTTTTTGCCCGGCCAATTTTTTTTCCTTCAAATAAACCAACGCTGCCGCCGGTGAGGTAATATTTTCCTTTTACATATTTGCCTGTTTTTTCCAATACCACCGCATCCTGGTAGCTATCAGCACTATGCTCCATGGCAGCTTCTTCTGCTGCAATAAAAACGTTACCCAACAGGTATTTAGCCAGGTTGCTGTATTTACCGTCAATCTCCACCACGGTCAGTGCCGGTATAGTGCCTGCTGGCTGATGCCCCTCCTGCACGCCGGTAAATTGATCGAGTAAGAAAAAGTTTGCTTTTCCTTTTTTGTTATCATCCAGTAAATGAACTGCCTGTAAACCTTCCGCCAAATTGTTTACAACATAATAGTTGAGGTACGGCTCCAGTACATTTTCCACAGCCGCCCTGTACTCAGGCTTCACATAAATTATATCGGTCACTAACGGCGCTTCATGGTTCCAGTTAGTGTTTTTGTGTAAGAACTTCACACTCTCGGGATATCCTTCCATTGAATCAATGAGGCTTTTCAATAAGGCATATTCATTTTTCTTACTGTCTAGTATCCTGCTTTGGTCGGCAAGCTGGCTGCGTAAACCCTCCAGTACACTTTGGGTCTGAAAGATCTGCTCTTTAGTAAATTCATGATGATCCAGTAATTGCTGCAGGTCTGTTTTCTTCTGTTCCAGTTCGTCTGCCTTTATTGTACGGTCTGCCTCCAGTTGTTGCAACTGTGCCTGGCGCTGGCTTTTTTCTTCCTGTATCTGTGCAATGGTCCGTTGCAAATTCTGGATCGACGTATCTGCTACAGCTACCTTTTTTTCAGCTTCAAACTGGTTGCGCTGAATGGCCTGGTTCTCCCGGCGGAGTGTATCAATTCCACTGCGTTTTTCATCAAACACTTTGCGTTTGTCTTCTACCGCTTCTTTCAGGTCACCCAGTTTCTCTTCCAGTTCCACCAATTTTATTTCATCCTCTTTTATCTGCTGGCTGGTGAATTGAATACTTTCATCCAGGCCTTTTAGCTGGCCACCTGCCTTTTGCAAAAATTCGTTCAGGCTGCTTTCCCTTTCTTTTAAATATTGTAATCGCTGTGCAGCAAGCCTTTTTTCGCTTTCCTTGCTGCGTACGTTGCTGAGCATATCATTGAAGGCATGCTGCATTTCCTGCAGGGCCTTTTCCTTTTCTATGAAGCCAAGTTTTTCATGCTCCAGCGCCGCCTCTTCTTTTGCAATGGCGGTTTCTATTTCGATCCTTTTATCCACTTCTACCTGCTGCTGATGGTTCAGGTCGCGGTAGGTAATATTGAAGCCTTCCAGTGCAGCCTTCGCCAATTCAATGCTGATCTCTTTGTATTCTTTTTTTATCTCGAAATATTTCTCTGCTTTTTTAGCCTGGCTTTCGAGGCTTTTCAACTGGTTATTTATTTCAAACAGCAGATCTTCAATACGGGCAAGATCCTGCTCAGTAGCGTCTAATTTAAGCTTGGCTTCTTTTTTACGGGTTTTGTAAATGGTGATACCGGCAGCCTGTTCCAGCATTTTGCGGCGGCTGTTTTCTTTGTCTTTGATGATATCATCTACCATGCCCAGTTCAATGATGGCATAACTGTCTGTGCTTATTCCAGTATCCATAAACAAATTATGAATATCCTTCAGGCGGCAGGCCACATCATTCAGGCGGTATTCGCTTTCGCCGTTTTTGTAGTATTTACGGGTAACGGTTACCATATTAAACTCCGTTGGCAGCAGGTTCTTGGTATTTTCAAAAGTGAGGCTTACTTCGGCCAGCCCGGAGGCAGAACGGGTTTTGGATCCGTTGAATACCAGGCTCTCTAAGTTCTCACTCCGGAGGTTACTGATCTTATGTTCGCCAATTACCCAGCGGATACTATCGATGATGTTGCTTTTGCCACAGCCATTGGGGCCGATAACGCCGGTAATGCCTTCGTCGAAATTGAGTACAGTTTTATCGGCAAAACTTTTAAATCCTTTAATTTCTAAGCTCTTTAAACGCACTTTTCTATAGTTTAGTAGGACGGCAAATATAATAGAATGGGGATAGAAGTGAACCCGAAACTGTTCACATAAAATATTTAGGTTATCAACAGTTTACTAACAGGGTATGATGGATTTCTCACAAGTAATCAAAAACACTACACGCAGGTATTTATAAAAAGATGAGTAAGGTGCTGCAACAGAAGGAAAAGTAAACAACGGATCAATTTATTGATAATCATATAAATTGTATACGCTGTTACATATTAAATGTAATTTAATTAAGGATTTCGTAACCGATTGGTTTAAAAGAATAATTATTAGACATCTCCGCCGAACAGGCAGTTAGTCCAACAATCAAGTCCATTTTGGCTTCAATAACAATGTAATCCCCTGCCTTGCTTTTAGGAGGAAGAACGCACACTTTCCCTGTGTTGCCGTCTACAGTTACATGCATAAATAAATTAAATGTAATTGGGATGTCATCTGGTTGGATACCATAAGACTCCAGCGCTCCGCAAAGATTGCCAAAGCATCCCTGGTGTGGATTGGTATGCCCATATATGATACGGAAAGTATCCGCACTACATGGTGTGAGTAAAAAATCATGCCTGCCTACTTTGTCTTCGATTATTTCAAACATCACATTGCTCCTGTTGGAATAAAAAGGATGACCAGTTGTAAGGAAAATAGTTTCAGCATAGTCGATGGTTCTTCCCGACGACAGGTACTCCCTTTTGTCGTCAAGGTTAAAACACACCAGATCGGAAACCTGCTCTCCCTGGATATCTGTTACTTTAAGAAATTGTCCCTTTTTAAGGATAAATGCAACGCCGCTACGGGGTGGTATTGTGTTCACTTGCTAAATTATTGTGGATTTTTAAAGGGCACTGCCATGAGTTTTCTAATTTGCGTCCGCTGTATTGAATTACTTCCGGCGCATTACCAAAGTCCTGCAACATTGGATTTACTGAACCGGAATAAGATGTATCCAGTTTACGCACTATTTTTTTCATTTTGTCGTACCGGTCTGTTGAACGAAGGTCAACAAACTGCTGGTGTGGATTGAAAACCAATGTAGCATATTTAAATTGCCTGGCGGCCCTGTTGCTTTGTGGATGCAACCCGATTATATAAAATGCTTCTTCTTTAATACTAAAACTGAAATCTTTTGATGTGGGATCACTGCTTACCCTTTTGTCATAACCATACACCTGAGAATCCAGATTAGCCAGGGCTTGTAACCTGGTCCAGAGCATTCTTTCAAAGTCTTCTTCATCAATGGTTTCAGGGCCTTTAAAAATAATGGCTACACTATGGAAAAATTCTTTTGAACTGCGGTATTCGTCAACAAATTTATAAAGGAAATCCAGGATGGCCCGGTCATCTTTAGGGCAGGCCATGTGGTCGGCCACAAATACCCTAACCTGCTGCTTTTGAACGGCTGCTTTGGCTGCTACGCAAGGGTATTCCTTTCTGTAAAGGAAAGATTTGTATTCTTCAATGTAGTTTTCGGTTGTAAAAGTCATAAAATTTAGTTTTTAGAGTTAAAGGTTTATTTGTATAATTTACAGTACAAAAATACTTAGATGACTGGTTCTTTAAAATGAAATAATTATTAATTCAAAGTGTATTTCACGCTTCTGAAACAAGTCAGGTAAATAAGATCAACAAATTGTTAGTCAAACTTTTTAATATATCGGGGGGGGTGCCAGGTAAAATAACTGGCGGGAGGTTGAACAGGAGATTGGAACAATCGTTTATTGCGTACAGGGAAGCAAGATAGTAAAAAAAAACCTTTCTCCAAAAGAAAGGCTATTTTTTTAAAATTATTTTTTTACCATTTGTCTACCTCTACATTACTGCCGTTGTCTAACGGTGCCGTATCATCTGCAACCGGAGTTTCCGGTGAGGCAGTACCAGGTTCTTCTATTGCTGCACTTTTTTCTTCCGCTTCATTTTCAGCAACAACGGGCGCTGCTGCCGGTTGTGTCTCGTCACCTTCATAAGGTGTATCGTGATTGAATGCATCAAAATCAAAGTCAGGCATTAATTCTGTTTTTACATAATCTACCGCATCAATCAGTCCTTTGATAAACTTATTGAAATCTTCTTTATACAAAAATATTTTATGCCTGTCGTAACCATCCGAATCAAAGCGCTTGCGGCTTTCAGTGATGGTTAAATAATAATCATTACCACGGGTTTCCCTTACATCAAAAAAGTAAGTCCTGCGTTTTCCGGCCCTGATGCGTTTGCTGTAAACGCTCTCCATTTTTTTGTCATTGTTCTCGTACGCCACGGTTTTTTAAATTTAATTTTATTTGTTTGCCAATAATATTTATACAGACAAAGATAAAGGTGTTTTTGAAATAGCAAAAAAAACGATCGTATTTTATAAATATAAAATCAGGTGGTTGTAAGTCACAAGAGATCAAATTGCTATATTGCAGAATTGTTTAATTGTTTTGATACTGAATCAGGAGGTTATTCTTTCTTCTGACAATGCCAGCTATTTCCTTCTCTCACGATAAAAATTCGCATTGATTATTGTTCAAGCCCTGCAGGCTTGTTGAACTGTTATTGTTTGTAACCAGGCTTTCATCCGGGGCTATTATTGTTTTAACCCTGCCCGTCCGGTAATGCGGGCTCCAGGCTATTGCACATTTTTATGAAGTGTGTACCATAAAAATAGAATAGTATAACAGTTTAACCATACAACCATTTAATATCCGAAAGCTCCAGGTAGCTTACTATTAAATCGCCACTGCATTTACATCCAAATCCCTTTCCTGCTGCTGCTGCCGGGTGTACATTTCGGCATAATAACCTTTCTGCTGCAATAAAACTTCATGTGTACCCTGTTCCGCAATGGCACCATCTTCCAGCACAATTATTTTATCAAAGTCAAGCATGGAAAAAATACGATGGGTAATAATAATAGCTGTTTTATCCAGCAGGTAATGGCTCAGGTTACTCAATATTTCTTTTTCTGTTTTGGCATCCACCGCACTCAGGCAATCATCAAATATCAAAATTGCCGGCCTTTTTACAAGCCCCCGGGCAATAGATATCCGTTGTTTTTGTCCGCCACTTAATGTAACTCCCCTTTCCCCGATCATCGTTTCGTATTTTTCGGAAAAATTATCTATCTCCTTGTCAATACAGGCTTCTGCAGCAGCCTGTAAAATACTTTCCCTCCCGGCACCGGGAAGACCGAAGGCAATGTTGTTGTAGACAGTATCACTGAATAAAAAAACATCCTGTGGAATATAACTGATTCCTGCCCGTAAGTACTGCAAGTCCATTTTATCCACTTGCACACCATCATAAAGTATCTGCCCTTTTTGCGGATCGTACATCCTCAGCAGTAACTGGCCAATAGTTGATTTACCGGAACCGGTTTTTCCTACGATGGCTATCTTTTCGCCCTTTTTTATCACCAACGAAAAATTCTTTAATGCATGGATACCGGTATGCGGATACACGAAATCAACATGATTAAATTGAATAGTGCTGTGGAGCGAAGGCCTTAATTTTTCTGGCGGATTGGCAATAACAGGCTTGGCCATCAAAAATTCATTGATCCGTTTTTGAGAAGCAGCCGCCCGCTGTGTCATACTGGCCGTCCAGCCAATGGCGCTTACTGGAAAAGTCAGCAATTGGATATACAGCACAAACTCAGCAATGGTGCCAGCAGAGGCCCCCTCCACGCCATTCACAACATCCATTGCCCCTACCATAATAGTAACGAGCGTACTAACACCAATCAGTAAAGCCATGCTGGGGAAATAAATGGCTTCCGTTTTGGCCAGCCCCAGCGCATTTTGTTTATACTGTTCACTGTTAGCAGTAAAAAATCCCAGCATGGCTTTCTCCTGTACAAAAGATTTTATGACCCGGATACCGCTGTAAGATTCCTGGGCATTGGTGGTAAGCTGGCTCAGCATGGCCTGGATGCGTTCACTTTTTTTATTAATAACAGTATTTACAAAATAAATGGTAATGGCCAAAATGGGCAATGGCGATAGGGCCACCAGTGTTAATTTAGGACTGGCTTGTAACATAAAAAAAACACTGAACCCCAATACTGCTGCCAGGTTTATAAAATACATGATAGCTGGTCCCACATACATTCTTACCCTGCTTACATCTTCTGATATCCGGTTCATGAGATCGCCGGTGCTGTGGGTTTTATAAAAATCCGTATCTAACTGCTGGTAGTGTGTAAATACCTGGTTCTTTTGATCGTACTCAACCAGGCGGCTCATAACAATGATCGTTTGCCGCATAAGGAACATAAAAAAACCGCTGATGAGGGCAAGTATTAGTAAAGTGACACCACACCACAGAATTTTTTCACTGGCTGTTTTGTTTTCCAGCAACTGTATTATCTTCTGAACAAAAAAATCGGTTTGCTGCGCCTGGGTCTTATTGATTTTGTAGGTAGTGTTTTCCGCTTTGGCCACTACGGTGTTTACCACATAGCCTGTAAGCTGCGGAGCAAGTATCCTGAAATAGTTACTGAGAACAATGAATAAAATCCCTATAAAAAAACGGATCCTGTATTTCCAGAAAAAATGATTGAGTGCGGCAAGATGTTTCATTTACCCCAAAAATAAACTAAAGCAATCACTAACCGGAAGCAGCATTTTATGAATGGCTTTATTTGAGGGAAATAAAAAATCCATGCATGGATGATACCCGGACTTATTACATTACGTGTCCGTGTGCTATTGCACAATTATTTTGAGCGTTCCGGCAGTTCCATCCTGCCCCGTCAATTGAAGCTGGTAACTGCCTTGTGTGATGATTGCCGGCAAATCTATTTTAATGGTTTCATTTGCTTTAGTGTGTTGAATTGTAGTGACCATCACCTGCTGACCGGTAATATTTGTGATCAATACTGAATATTTTCCCGTTGCCAGGTCATTCGTTTGCACATGTAGTTTTTTATTCAGCACCGGGTTAGGATACACTGAAATTCCCGAATGGCTGTTTGTAAACTTCAGCTTTACTATTTCACTGTATTTGAAAGAGCCATCCAGGCTATAATATTTTATGCGGTAGTAGTTATTTGTTTTCCACGGATTTTCATCCAGCCAGTTGTATCCAACTGCAGCCTGGTTGTTTATGCCAGGAGTTTTGTTCCCAATTTTAACGAACGAAATGCCGTCGACCGATCTTTCTACTTCATACCTGGTGATATTTAATTCACTCAGCATTTGCCACTGCACTTCAACGGTATTACTCTTTTGTATTGCAGTAACAGCGCCACAACATACCGGCAATACCGAAGCTGTTTTAAATACGATGCGGAACCTGTTAGCTGCTTTTGAAGCAGGAGAAGCGTCTACCGCAACCGCAATGCTGTTAGTATCAGCTAGATTCAGCGGAAAATGCCTGCCAGTGTAGCTGTCTTCCAAAAATGCAGTCATCATTGGATCAGCAAAATTATCCAGGTGAATTTCCAGTTGGTAATTTCGTGGCTTTAATCCGGCACTATTAAAAAAGAGGGTATCCTTACCCGGCACCAGTTTCCGCTTTTCAACAGCGATCCGCTGGCCATTACTGTAAATACTGAATGTTTCACCAAGATTATCCAGTTTATGGGCATCTTCCCCGTCAACTGCACCTGCATAGCTATCATCAAACTGGGCCAGGGTTCCATCGGCCAGCGTTGTGTTATTTCCCGAAACCGCATACAAATTAACCCTTAACTGCATGTTTTGCGGCACCATTGGCCTTGCCACGAGTATACTTCCATTGCTTTTGGCACTTTCAAGTATTTGCACGTCACCATTTGATCCGGTGGCATGTACCAGGAACCCCTGCCCCGACTGTATGGTATTGTAAATTGAACCACCCGGGCCATAACTTCCACCGCCAGGCGTTATGGTATAATTGCCTGAATTGAGGGTAAATGTTTGGTAAGCGCCATACCCCAATGAGCCGCTAAGCTTAGGATCCCAAACATAAAATGCATTGTCAATACCACCGGATGTATTCAGCAACCTGAAATCAATGGCAGATGGGAACATATTGGACAAACAACCAAACTTTCCGGCCGTAACACTGTACGCAGACTGGTCGCCCTGGTTAAGCGTGCCCTTGGTACGCAGCACGGTCGTTGAAACGTTGGTATTGTTGCTGGTGCAGCCCCTGTCGCCCCTAACAAAAATGAGGTATGCCGTAGCAGAACTAATCGGAACCGCAGTATTTGGAACAGAAACCCAGGTATTTGTTGACGGCACGTACGTTTTCATACTGATATCATTGGATTGATAGTCAAATCCATCAGCTAAAGCATTTGGGTCGTTGGTGGTTATCCAGGTGCCATATCCAGTGGAGCTGCTGCTCCCGCTGGCCTGTCCTTCCTGCCATGCCTCATGAATGGTTTGTGCACCAGAAGTGGCCACCGATAACAGTTGCCATTTACGTCCTGATGAAATGTATCTTTCTACTGTAACATCGCCTGTAATATATCCGCCCGCATTGGCACCTGCCGATACATTAGCTGTTTTAGATGCCGTTGACAACAGGGTCAAATTGCCCCCCGACGCCAGTACACCAGACCATGGGTAAACAGTGCCCTCAACCAGCAGTGAATTATTCAGCGAAAGTGTTTTGGTAGAGGAGTTGACTATTAAATTTCTTATTTTATTCGTGGTTCCCGGGGTTGTTTGATCGAAGGATAGCGCTGCATCACTGCTGGTGCCATCAAATACTATATTACTGCTACTGCTGCCGGTGAGCCCCTCCGGTATTGTATTGGTAACCGTGCCACTGATGATGAGTGTATTGTTTCCAACCGATAATTTACCCCCGGCCAGCATAAGATTAGAAAAAGCGGTGAGGCTTCCTGCCAACGATTTTGTTCCGGAACCGCTAATGTTTAGATTTCCATAAGGTTGGGAAGAACGTAATACAGCCACCGCCTGGTTGGTGCCGGCATAGCTAACGGTACTGGTAAGGCCAATAGTATGAATATTATAATTGGAAGGGAATGTATTGGTACCGCCAATTTTTAATGCAGCTCCGTTAGAAATTGTGAGGGTTCCTCCGAAGCTTACCCGGTTACCATTAAAACCGGCAAGATCTAATGTACCGGCTGTAATAGTGAGGTTGCCATTAATTTTCACATCACTGCCAATGGTGACTGTATGGCCGGTGCTGTTAACAGTAAAGTTATTCAATGCGTTGGTGGTGCCACTGGTGGTTTGATCAAAATTTAACGTTGGACTGGCCGTTCCGTTGGCTACGAGGTTACCGGTGGTACTGCCCCGTAAACCGTCTGAAACTGTATTCACTACATTTCCCTTTAAAGTAAGTGTGTTAGCACCAATCGCCAGTTTACCATTCGTAAAAGTAGTAGCACCGTTTATTACCAGGTCGCAACCAAGCGTGGCGATAATGGCATTGTGGTTGATGGTTAAATTGTTTAGCACATTGGTAGTACCAGGTGTGGTTACGTCGAAATATATAGTACGGCTTACTGCGCCCGCCAGTACAAGGTTGCTGTTTACCGAACCGGTAAAGTTTCTGGAACTGCTGATTGAGCCGGAAATGGTGCCTTCTAAAGCTAACGTGAAACTGCCAATAGCAAGCCTGTTGGGGGTACCCCCAAATGTGAGTGTCCCTGCTACCGTTATATTTCCGGCAAGTGTTTTTACGCTGTTGATGATACTGAGGTTGCCATATTTTTGACCAGAGTTTAAAGCTGATACATTTTGTGAAGAAGTTCCACGGTAATCAACTGTACTTGTACTGCCAATTGCATGAGTAGAAAAATTAGCTGGTAAGGTGCCGCTTCCCGCTATCCTTAAAGTAGCAGCATCGGCAACTGTTAAAGTGCCACCTGCCGACACCCGGTTGGCAGTGTACGTGCTGAGATTAAGGATGGATGAGTGAATACTCAGATCGCCGGCAACGTTTAAATTACCACTTAACTGCTTGGTGCCGCTGCCGGAAATAATTAAATTTCCGTATGCTTGCCCCGAGTTTAAAACCGGAACTGTTTGGTTAGCACCATAAAATTCCACCGTACCGCTTGCCCCAAAAGAATGGGTACTGAAATTAAATGGTATCGTGCCTGTTCCGCCAATCTTTATGGAGCCTCCATTTGTTATTGTAAGGGTACCGCCTGTTGAATTCCTGTTGGCGCTGTTCGTTCCCAGGTCTAACACTGCTCCACTATTAACCAGTAGGTTGCCGTCAATTTGTAAAGCTGAATTAACTAAAGTGGTGGTGCCATTATAAATTTGCAGGTTATTAAACTGGTATAAATTATCTGGCAATAAATTAGCTGAACCGGTAAATACGACCGTTCCATTGTTGGTATCAAATACCCCACTTATATCGGCATCTCCTTCAACAATATACCCGGAAATTAATATGGTTGATGCGGATGCGATACTGATCGTGCCCGTTGCGCCTGCTGCATCGCCCAAAATAATACCATCTGCTACAGTTAAGGATGATGTTCCAGTCATTACGATGGCGCCGCTGTTAAGGTCGTCACCAACGCCAATCCATAGTGTGGTGCAGGCTTCTCCTGCAGAGGAGATATCTACTGTAATACCTGCAGCTATGATAACATCATCGCTTGCTGTGGGAACATGTATATCCCAGGTAGCAGGGTCGTTCCATGGCCCGGATTGAACCGCTGTAATTTGGGCAAATGTTGTGGAGGAAAAACCAAAACCCAGCACGCATGACAGAATAATAAAGGCTCTCTTTAACAGGCAAAATGTCTTTGGCCTGCTGGGTTCTTTTGTTTTCGGGGTGAGTGGCTGTTTCATGTTTTGCTGGATAAGGTATTGGCATTGCCTGGCGTATAAAAAGTATTGATTCGCCGTAAATAAACCAGGTAAAAAACAAAAAATCAATTTGGCTTCATATTCATTTTTTGGAATTCATCATTACTGGGAACGTTTTTCCGCGTATGTTATTGTGAATGATTTCAGTTTAAAACAGGTTATCAACAATCCATTTTAAATCTAAGCCCACCGGGCATTGCAGGTGTCTGTTACCACACAAAAAGGAGAATTAAAGTGTTAACCTGCCTGAGAATAAAATTGATTCATGTTGCTTCAATAAAGTAATTTCCAGGTTTCCGTATTAAAAAAAGGGGGTAAAAATGAAGGTTTTAAAAAACAGGATGTGTATAAAAAGTTATGCGTTGCTATCCCGCAACTTGCTAACCTCATCCTTATGGAGTATCATTTTAATAAGTTGAACGAGGGCTGTAAGCACAAATATACCACCAATCACCCAGTTTAACCAGGCCTGGCTGTTGGTGATCCGCTCCACCATCCACCTGCCGCCGAAAATAAAGATATAAAAACCCATCAGGGTACCCACACCAATACCTGCAATATATAAAGCGTACTGCAGTTGTTGCTGTTGTAATATTTTCTTTTGAAATAACACGGTAGTCCAACCCAACCAAAAAGGTATTTGTACCGGGTTAATGGCACTCAGAAACAGCCCTAAAATAAAACGGTGCATGTTATTGATGAGCAGCACATTTTTTTCACCGGGTATACCTTTTGCCGCGGCCATAAAACTCCCGGCAGCCAGTGCAACCATGATGGCAAGCGTGATCCATTCCATCAGCCGCATCAGCCTTACCTGCTTCCGTATCCAGTTAAGCCCAATCAGCGATAAGCGCACATACAGCATCTCCGTAACTAAACATCCCATTGCAAAATAAAAAGCATTGGGAGTGTTCTCCTGCAGCCCGATCTGCATGGCAGTAATATTCAACGTACCCAACGGCAGAGAACCAAGAAAGCTGATAAGCATTCCCCAAAGAAATATTTTCAGTAATTTTTGCATGAAAATAAAGTTAGCAGTCCCTGCAAAAGTAAAAGCAAAGGTTAATGCAACAATGCAGCATGTTAACCTGTTTGCAATTTACACGACAGAACTAGCTTAAATTACGCATTCAATTACTTTGTTGATTCAATCATCTACCATACAATTACTGCGGTTTCATTTTTCTTTTTTTTTGATGCCGGTATTTTGGTTTGCAGTGAGCCAAACCAATCACATTGATAGTGCGCATGCCTGTTTAATTTTTGTGATCCTGCATTTACTGGTTTACCCCGCAAGCAATGGATACAACAGCTTTATGGACAGGGATACCGGGAGTATAGGGGGAATTAAATCCCCAATGCAGCCTACGAAACAGTTATTGTATGTTACCGTTGCCATGGACACAGCGGCGATTTTATCGAGCTGTCTCATCAGTTGGTATTTTACCGCAGGTATCATTGCTTATATACTGGCCTCCCGGGCCTACAGTTACCGTGGTATCCGCCTTAAAAAATATCCTGTTGGAGGTTATCTAACCGTAGTATTTTTCCAGGGTGCGGTTACCTTTTTTTTAGTAGGCCACGGCTGCAGCAGTGAAAAGACACTGGATATTGCAGCGCCTGGCATGATTGCCGCATCTTTATTGATAGGCGGCTTTTATCCGTTGACACAAATTTACCAGCACGGTCAAGACAAGGCAGATGGAGTTACTACCTTGAGTATGTTATTAGGGTACCGGGGCACCTTTATTTTCACAGCCGCCATTTACTTGTTGGCCATGTGTGCATTGGCTTATCATTTGATATCGACAATGCAGGTAAAGGGATTTATTATCGTACAACTGTTTTTACTGCCGGTACTTATTTATTTTTTCTGGTGGTTTAAACAGGTGTATTACAACCAAATTGCTGCCAATTACGTTAATACTATGCGAATGAACCTATTGGCGTCTGTTTGCAGCAATGCCGCATTTATTAGTTTATTTTTAATTGAAAAATTTTGGGCAAAATAGTTTCGATAGCAACAGGTGTTCCTGAACATAAACATTTACAGGAAGATATTTTTTCGTTTGCAGATACCATTTACAGCAAGGATGAGCAAGACAGCCGTAAGCTGAGATTCCTTTACCGGCACAGTGATATCAATACCCGGTACAGCGTGATCCCTGATTACAGCCTGCCTGCAGAACAAAGACAGTTTTACAGCAAATCGAAAACACTGGAACCTTTTCCGGGCCTGGAGAACCGGATGGAATGGTATGCAACTTATGCTGCACCGCTTTCTGTAAAAACGATTCATGATTGTATTGCCGGAACAATAAAAAGCAACGAAATCACCCACCTTATAACGGTAAGTTGCACGGGAATGAGCGCACCGGGATTAGATCTCGAGATCATGGAAGCGATGAACCTCCCCTCCACTGTTTTCAGGACATCGGTGAATTTTATGGGTTGCTATGCAGCTATACATGGGTTAAAGTTAGCAGATGCACTTTGCAATAACGACCCCCTTGCAAATGTTGTGGTGGTATGTACGGAATTGTGTACCCTGCATTTTCAGAAAGAAAATTCCGTCGACAATATCACTTCTACCCTGCTGTTTGCAGATGGTTGTGCCGCTGTACTGGTTCAGCATAACAGCAGTAAGCTAAAAGGGCTGATGATGAGAAGTTTCTTTTCGGATGTTGCCTTTAATGGTAAAAAAGATATGAGCTGGCAACTTTCTTCTACCGGTTTTTTAATGACCTTATCGGGCTACGTGCCCGAATTGGTGAGAGAAGATTTTAACAATCTGGTGCTGAAAGCAGTTGATAATGCCGGCATAAAAAAAGAGAAGATCAAATACTGGTGCATCCACCCCGGAGGAAAAAAAATACTGGAAGCTATCCAGCAAAGTGTATCATTAACAAAACCAGACTTAAAATATTCATACGATGTGCTCAACGACTATGGTAACATGAGTTCACCCACCATTTTATTTGTGCTGCAAAAAATACTGCAGCAACTGCAACTGGAACTTGATACCGAAAATACGACTGTCTTTGGCGCCGCATTTGGCCCGGGCATTACCATGGAAACTTTTATAGCTGAATATGATTAACCTGCAATCAAGAAGCGATGAAAAAGAAATGCTCGATGATGAGCAGGTACCTTTTGCTGACATCCGGCAGAACATGAAAGAATTGAACACCATTAATACTTACCTGGGCGGTCATGCAGTTTCGATAGATGGGGTGAAACAGATCATTCTTCACCACAATTCCGGCACACCATTAACCATTTGCGAAATTGGCTGCGGCGGCGGTGATAATCTAATGGCTTTGGCAAAATGGTGCGGCCATCAAAGTATCCGGGCAAATTTTATTGGCATTGATATAAAACCTGCCTGTATTGAATATGCAAAAGCCCAGTGCAGTTCTTTACAGGCGCAATGGATAACCAATGACTATTTACAAACCAACTTGTCGAATAAAAAACCTGACATCATTTTTTCTTCTTTGTTTTGTCACCATTTTAAAGCAACCGAACTGGTTACCATGCTGCAGTGGATGAAGCAGCATGCAACAAAAGGTTTTTTCATCAATGATCTTCAGCGCCATTTTTTTGCTTATTATTCTATAAAATTTATCACATCTTTGTTCTCTGGTTCGTACCTGGTAAAAAATGATGCCCCGCTTTCCGTGGCAAGAGGTTTTAAAAGAAATGAATGGCAACAGTTATTGCAGCAGGCCGGTATTGAATCCTACACGCTGCATTGGAAATGGGCCTTCAGGTATTTAATTACTTACCGCAATGCTTAATGTACAGCAATATGATATAGCTATTATTGGCGGTGGTCTTGCCGGGCTTGGCCTTTCTATACAGCTTGGCAAATTGGGTTACCGTGTGGCATTGTTTGAAAAGGAACAATACCCCTTTCATAAAGTGTGCGGCGAATACATCAGCATGGAAAGCTGGAATTTTATTGAGTCACTTGGCCTGCCGCTATCCCAGATGGACCTGCCCCTGATCAAAAAATTAATTGTTAGCGCTCCTAACGGTACTGTGTTGACTGCCTCCCTGCCGCTTGGAGGCTTTGGTATCAGCAGGTTTACGCTGGATGAGGCGCTGAAAAAAATTGCAGTTGCCGGTAACGTATCGGTGTTTGAGAAATGCAAAGTAGAAGAAGTCGTTTTCACCAATGATACATTTCAACTGCACACCAGCCTCGGAGATTTTAGCAGCAGGGTTTGCTGTGGCAGCTTTGGCAAACGGAGCAACCTGGATATTAAATGGAAAAGAGATTTTATATTCCATAAAAATAACAAACTCAGCAACTATGTAGGGGTTAAGTACCACATTAAAGCAAATTTTGCGGCCGATACCATTGCGCTGCACAATTTTAAAAATGGCTACTGCGGTATATCAAAAATCAATAACGATGAATACTGCCTTTGCTACCTCACTACTGCTGCAAACCTGAGCGATAACAATAATTCCATCCAGGAGATGGAACAAAATGTACTTTACAGAAACCGTCACATAAAAAATATCTTCGAAAACAGCGAACGGGTTTTTAAAACACCCGCTACCATTTCACAGATATCGTTCAGCAAAAAGACGCAGTTACATGACCACCTGTTATTACTGGGTGATGCCGCAGGAATGATTACACCGCTGTGCGGTAATGGTATGAGTATGGCATTGCATGGCAGCAAGATTGCGGCCCCGGTTATCGATCATTTTTTACAAAATAAAATCTCCCGTAAAGAATTAGAGAAAGCATATGCGGCAACCTGGCGGAAAACTTTTGCTGGCAGGTTGCGGACCGGCAGGATATTGCAAAGTTTTTTTGGTGGCCAATGGCGTACCAACTTGCTTATCCAATGCATGAAGATCATACCCGGTATTACAAAGTGGATCATAGCACAAACACATGGAAAGCCCTTTTAGAATATTTGCGCAAGGGGCTAAGACTTATTTCTTTGCCTCTTATTTTTTCTTTGCATCTTTGCCTGCCCGAACGAGTTCATTCAGCAGGGCGTGAAACAACATTTGTTGTAAACTAAACCAACGATATGCATGTACCGATAATGGCCGAGATGTCGGCAAGTGGCGAAACACCTGATGTACTGTTTTGGGTAGGCTGCGCCGGAAGCTTCGACCAGCGGGCACAAAAAATCACCAAAGCATTTGTTACTATCCTCGACAAGGTGCAGATAAAATACGCCATTTTAGGAAAAGAGGAAATGTGTACCGGCGACCCGGCAAGGCGGGCTGGCAATGAATTCATGTTCCAGATGATGGCCTATCAAAATATCAGTATCCTGAATGGTTACG
>Ga0105048_10001159_pt1 | contig 42617 bp, 39 predicted proteins | sample MAT05_FD_78382 | JGI IMG/M metagenome (GOLD analysis project Ga0105048, IMG submission 78382) | Freshwater microbial communities from Lake Fryxell liftoff mats and glacier meltwater in Antarctica - MAT-05 | ecosystem: Environmental > Aquatic > Freshwater > Ice > Liftoff microbial mat | place... | reverse complement strand
GCGCTTTCGGGTGGCCCGCACCGTGAACTGATCACCGCGATCGTTGCCGGCGACGCCAAGCGTTTCCAGGCCGTACCCGGAATCGGCAAACGCACGGCCGAGCGCATCATCCTGGAGCTCAAGGATCGGGTCACCGTGGAAGTCGAACAGGCCGGTGGGGTCGTTCCATCACCAGAAACAACCAATGCCCGATCCCTGGCGCGCGACGGGCTGATCAGCCTGGGTTTCGCTCCGCTCGAAGCCGAGCAGATGCTCGATGGTATTCCCGGCGAAGACGACGCGCAGGCCCTTATCGGGGCCGCCCTCAAGCGCGCTGGTTCGGCCGGCCGGGGCCTTGAATAGCCATGGCCGACCTTCCCGACATCGACGGCAGCCGGATCAACCTCGGCATTGATGCCGACCTGCCCGAAGGCGCCGAGCCCCGGGTTCATGACGCCCGCGCCGACCAGCCTGACCAGGACCTGGACCGGTCGCTTCGCCCGCCGACCCTGGCCGACTTCGTAAACCAGACCCAGGTCACGGATCAGCTGGCCGTTTTCATCGAGGCCGCGAAACGCCGCGGTGAACCGCTGGACCACGTCCTGCTGGCCGGACCACCCGGGCTCGGCAAAACTTCTCTGGCCAACATCGTGGCTGCAGAGATGGGGGTGAACCTCGTTCAGACGGCCGGTCCCGCGCTTGAACGCAAAGGAGACGTTGCGGCTTTCCTGACTTCGCTCGAACCCGGCAGCGTCTTTTTCATCGACGAGATCCACCGGCTGGGCCGCGCGGTGGAGGAAACCCTGTATCCGGCGATGGAAGACGGGGAACTTCCCGTCGTACTCGGCCAGGGAGCCGGCGCGCAGACGGTCACGTTGCCGTTGCCGCCGTTCACCCTGATCGGCGCAACCACCAGGAGCGGTCTGCTGACGACACCGCTCAGGGACCGTTTCGGCGTTTCGCACCGACTTGAGTACTACACACCCGAAGACCTGACGAAGATTGTCATCCGGTCGGCCGAGATCCTCGGCGTGGAGATTGATGACGCCGGCGCTTACGCGATCGCCGAGCGCTCACGCGGCACTCCGCGTGTCGCCAACCGCCTGCTGAAACGGGTCCGCGATTTCGCCGAGGTGAAGGGGTCGGGTGTCGTGGATGCCGAGGTCGCAGCTTCCGCCCTGGAGATGCTCGAGGTTGACCAGGCCGGACTTGACCGTTCTGACCGGGCGCTGCTGGAGATGATCGCGGTCAAGTTTGGTGGTGGCCCGGTCGGGCTTTCAACGATTGCCGTGGCCAGCGGAGAAGAACAGGACACGATCGAAGACGTCCTCGAGCCTTACCTGCTCCAGCAGGGAATGCTCAAAAGAACGCCTCGCGGAAGGGTGCTGACCCCAGCCGCCTTCGAGCACCTCGGCCTGGCGGTTCCACGCGGCCACGACCAGCTCTTTTAACGAAGACTCTCCGAGAATCCCGTACGCCAGGTCGGATGCTCCAGCGTCCAGCCGAGTTCCGCTTTCGCTTTGGAATTGCTCGCTCCGCGCATCTCTATAGCCGCGTTGGTCAGCTCCTTGCCAGCGATCAGCCTCGCGAGCCAGGCCGGCACATGCCGTGGGGGTTTCGCCCCGAGTGCTTTGGCATAGACCGGCAGCCAGTCCTTGATCGCGGCCGGTTCGTCATCGGTGATGTTGTAGATGCCGACGGATCCTCTGGTGACGGCAGCGACAGTGGCCGCCGCGGCGTCGTCTACGTGGACGAATGAGAAGTTTCCGGTACCGGGACCGACCACCGGAAACTTGCGTCCGCGGACCTCGTCGGCAGTCGCACCGTCGCCGGCGTAGAAAGTGCCGGGGCCATAGAAGAATCCGTAACGAAGGATCAGTCCCTCGATGCCCTCGGCGCGGGCCAGCTCCTGCTCATGGGCGAGCATGACGCGGAATGACTCGCCGAACGAACCTTCGAAGTCACTCACAGTGGGAGCGGTTTCATCCTTGACCCAGGAGCCCTCGCGGGCGTAGGTGAAAGCAATGCTCTGGGTGATGAATCGCTTCACGCCGGCCGCCTGGGCGGCTTCGATCAGGATGTGACCGCCGCGGCCGCGCAGTTCGTTGGTCCGCGTAAAGAACTCCGGATCCCGCTGATCGCCCGATGCTGGCAGGCTGGTGAGCTGGTTGATGATCACGTCCGGAGATGCCTTGACTACGGCGCTGGTCAGCTCTTCGGCATCCAGCGCGTCACAAATCGCGCAGGTCGCACCGGCGAGCCTGATGCTTCGTGCTCTCTCGTCGGTCCGGGTCAGGCCGGTGACTTCATGGCCGGCTTCGACCAGTTGCTTCACGAGTGGCTGACCAACGACTCCAGTGGCTCCGGCAACAAAGACCTTCATGGCATCTCCTAGCTTTTCAGGGGAACTTCGGACTGGTTTCGCTTGCTCATGTAACGGGCGAAAATGGCGCCGTTGGTGAACATGAAGAGGCTGTAGACCCCGGCCGGGACCATGAAAGCGTCGTTGCCGAGGAGGTTGCCGACGGTGAGCGCAACCGTCGCGTTGTGGATGCCGAGTTCCAGGGCAATTGCCGTTGCGGCACGTTCGGTCAGTTTCAGGCCGCGGGCGATACCGAAGCTGAGGCCCATCGCCAGGACGTTCAGGGTCAGTGCTGCCAGCGCGATCTTGGCGAAGTTGTCGACGATCAGGTGCCATTCCGAGGCGACGGCAGCGATCACGACCAGCACGAGGATGACGATCGCGGCTTTGTCGAAACCGGGTTTGCGTTTCATGGCCCATTCGGTGCTGCGGCTGCGCACCACCATGCCGATGATCAGCGGAATGAGGGTGATCGCGATGACCCGGCCGGCAACACCCCACATGCTGACGTCTCCGATCAGATCTTCGCCATTGCCGAAATGACTGTTAGCGAGGCCGAGGTACAGGGGGATGGTGATTACGCAGAGGACGCTCGAAAGCGCGGTCATCGTCACCGAAAGTGCTGTTTCACCTTTGGCGAGGTGGGTGTACATGTTGGCCATGGTTCCGCCAGGAGCGGCTCCCAGCAGGACCAGGCCGATCGAAAGGGTGGGGCTGAGGTTGAACACGGTGGCCACGATTGCGGCCAGGAATGGTGAGATGATCAGCAGGTTGACCATGCCGACGGTCACACCACGTGGAATCCTGAGTACGCGGCGGAAATCCTCGGTGGTCAGGCTCAACCCGATGTTGAACATGATGAAGGTCAGCGAAAGCGGTAGCAGTACTTCGATCATGCTTCGTCCCATTCTTCTTGCCAGTTGATTTCAGGCTTCCCAAGGGCCCGGTTGGCAGCGAATCTACAGGGTCGGCGAGACACCGAAGCGGCGGCTTCACTAGCCTTGCCGGCGATGCCATTCTTCATCTGTCCCAACTGCGGCAACCGCGAAAGCGGCGGTGACCGCACCGCCGGTTTCAGCTCGAGGCCGAAAGGTTGCTCGAAGTGCGGCTTCGGCTTCGTTTTCGAATTGCTCGATGATTATTACCCCGCGCCGAACGCTGCGTTCTTCGTCTGTGACCAGGAGGGTCGTGTTATCGATGCCGGCCGGGGAAGCTATGAGCTCACCGGTCTCACCGATGAAGACGTGATCGGACAGCCGGTCAGGGACGTACTCGGACTCAAGTGGGTCGACCGCGGTGACGGCGGCGCGACCGCAGACACCGATGGCGACGGAGAGACCGACCCGATCGAGACTTCACTCGAGTGGGGCGTGAGGTCACTTGGCAAGCGCGTTGCCGTGAATTACGAGAACGAAGCAGAGGCCGAAGCGATCGCTGATGTCTTCCCCGCGTATGACGACGATGGGGGCCTGATGATCGTCCTCACGCCAGAAGGATAAACTCCGCGCAATGGGAGGCAGGCGCCGCAATATATTCGTGCTTTTATTCGTCCTGGGACTGATCATTGTCTCGGCCGTCGTGTCGCTCAACCGGGCGACGCAGCTGGGCCTTGATCTTCAGGGCGGCATCGAGCTGACCCTCCAGGGGCGTCCGACCCCGCAGGCACCGGAAGTAACCACGCAGGCGATGGATCGCTCGGTCGACATCATCCGCCAGGGCTGTGACCGCCTCGGTATCGCCGAGATCGAAGTATCCCGACTCGGTGCCGACCAGATCTCCGTCGGCATTCCAGGAGCCACCTCGGTCGGCAAAGCCACCGAATGTGCCACCAAGCCCGCCCGTCTCTACTTCTATGACTGGCAGAACAACCTCGTTGGTCCGGCCAAGGACCTGCAGACCGACCTGACCAGCGCTGACAAGACGAAGGTCGCCGCGGACCAGCGTCAGAAGTGGATCGACGCCGGTCGCCCGCCGACCGAGAACCTGAACCGCCAGCTGATTTCACTTGGCGCCGAACCGACCATGTGGGATGCGGTCGGCATCGCTTCCCAGCAGCCGCGTAAGGATCCCTGCAAGGACTGCGCAGCCCCGGACCAGTACTTCCTCTTTAGTGACGACAAGGACCACACCCTCCTTTCGGGTCCGACCACGGCAAAGGAAGACCTCTACTTCGACGATCAGGGCACCCCGATCCCGACGGAAAATACGATCGTCAGGACCGTCCCGCAGGGCACGGTGGTCGTCTCCGAACTGCCAACTGACTCGAACGGCAAGGCCATTGAGTTCGACGAAAACACTGATGGCGACTTTGAGTCGAAAGCCGGCTTCTACGTTCTCGAAGATAACGCTGCCCTTTCGGGAAGCGATATCAAGAGTCCCGAGCAGGGCAGCGATCCGGGGACCAACCAGCCCAACGTCAACTTCAGTTTCACCGACGCCGGTCGCAAGGCTTTCCAGGACATCACCAGAACGATCGCCCAGGAGGGTGCGGCCCGAAATATCGGACCGATCGACCCGAACACCTCCCCTCAGCTTTCCGGCAACTTCGCGATCGTCCTCGACGGCTCTGTCGTCTCCAGGCCGATCATTGACTTCGCCGAGAACCCCGACGGGATCGACGGTCGCTCGGGCGCCCAGATCTCCGGTGGATTCGACACCGGTGAAGCCCAGACGCTCGCCGAATTCCTGCAGCGTGGTGCGCTGCCGATCGACCTGACCCTGACCAGCCAGAGCCAGATTTCGGCCAGTCTCGGTCAGGAAGCCCTCGACCAGGGCGTATTCGCCCTGCTGCTGGGCCTCGGCCTCGTCATCATCTTCCTGCTGATCTTCTACCGTTTCCTCGGACTGGTGGCCTCGCTGGCCCTGATCGCCTACGCGATCATTTTCCTCGCCCTGATCAAGGTGATTCCGATCACCATGACGCTGCCGGGCATAGCCGGCCTCGTCTTAACCATCGGCGTAGCCGCCGATTCGAACATCGTCATCTTCGAACGAATAAAGGAAGAGCTCCGTCTCGGCAGGTCCGTGACCTCCTCGATCTCGATCGGATACCGCCGCGGAATCAGCACGATCATCGACGCCAACGTCGTCACCCTGCTGACCGCATTCATCCTCTTCGTCCTGGCGACTTCCGGCATTAAGGGCTTCGCTTTCACGCTCGGCGTCGGCACCCTGGTTTCGCTGCTGACCGCCGTTGTCTTCACCCAGGCCCTGCTCTTCTCGATGAGCAACACCAACTTCCTTCGCTCCGGGCGTGGTTTCGGAGGCATCGAAGGCAAACAACGCTGGCACTTCGACTTCATGGGCAAAGCGAAGTACCTCTTCGCAATCTCCGGCGTGATTCTGCTCGTCGGTGCCGGCGCGCTGACCACCAAGGGACTCAACTTCGGCATCGACTTCAAGTCGGGAACCCGGATCGAAGTCGCTCTGGACAAGGACATCACTCCCGCGCAGCTGCGTGCGGCCGTCGCCGACGTCGGCCTGGCCGATGCCGAGATCCAGAACGTCGACAACGTAGCCCTTGGCGAGAACGCCTACCAGATCCAGAGCGCGACTCTGGACCCGAATGAACTTGCGCAGGTCGAGTCGGCTCTTGAAGACAACTTCGGAATCGCGCAGGACGGTTTCAACAGCACCAGCGTCGGGCCGACCTTCGGCGCTTCGGTCGCCAGGAGCGCATTCCTCGCGGTCGGCTTCTCCCTGTTGCTGATCACCGGTTATGTCGCGATCCGGTTCGAACCGAAGTACTCGGCCCCGATCCTCATCGCGATCATGCACGACATCCTCATTGCCGCTGGCATCTACGCTTTAGTTGGTGCCGAGGTCTCCAGTGCAACCGTGGCGGCTTTCTTAACTATTTTGGGCTATTCGCTCTACGACACGATCATCGTGTTCGACAGAATCAGGGAAAACCAGCCCAAGATGCCACGGGCCACGTACTCGCAGATCGTCAACAAGTCGATGTCCGAGGTCATGACCCGGTCACTGGCGACCAGTTTCTGCACCTTGATCGGCGTCGTCTCGCTGCTGATCTTCGGTGGCGAAACCCTTCAGGGATTCGCGATCGCGATCCTGGTCGGTATCGCTTCGGGTACATATTCATCGATCTTCATCGCGTCACCGGTGCTTGCGCTCTGGAAAGAACGTGAGCCCGGATTCCGCCGTCGCCGTCGTCAGCAGATCGAGACCCAGGGCTATGTCCCGGCATTCGCTTCCGACCTCGAAGTCGCCAAGGTTGATGGGGAAGAGGTTGTGCCCGGCAAAGGATCAAAGGTCGGTCCGCCGGTAACAACCGTCCCTGACGACAAGGGTCCCAAGCATCCAAGTCCGCGCAAGAAGGGCAGGAAATAATGGCGATCGTTGTCTGGTTGACGGTGGGCCTGGCCCTGTGGCATTTCACGATTTTCGTGCCGGAACGTTTCTGGCAGGGAATCATCGGTGCGCTGCTCGGCTGCATCTTCGGAGCGATGGTTTCGGGACTCATTTACATGGTGATCTCCGGTCACGGCCTGAACGACACGAACATGGTCACTTTCATCGCAGCCATTCCCGGCACGGTTGCCGGCGCGGCGCTGGTCTACTGGATCGGCGATCGTGCCGGAGAGCCCGAACTCGAGCTGTAGGGAACTTCGATCGGATTCGAGCTCACGCCTTACCGTGTCGCGGAGGCGCTGAAGCTCGCTGAAGAGCTTGGCCTGAGCCGACCCGTTGCGACGGCGCTGGTCAGGCGAGGGCACGGCACCCCGGAAGAAGCGCGGTCTTTCCTGGAGGCCAATGAGAGCCATGATCCATCGCTTTTCGACGGGATGGACGAAGTCGTCAGTCTGGTCTCAGCCTCGATCGATTCGGGAAGGAAGATCACCGTCTACGGCGACTTTGACGTTGACGGAGTGTCATCGACCTCGATTCTGGTCGGGCTGTTCCGCAGCCTTGGTGCGGAAGTCGACTGGTTCATCCCCGACCGGATCGCAGATGGGTACGGGCTGAATGGCGACGCCATCCGGTCGATCGCTGATCGCGGAACCGGACTGGTGATCACGGTCGACTGTGGGGTTACTGCGGTTGCCGAGGTCGCTCTGGCCCGTGAACTCGGCATGGATATCGTCGTGACCGATCACCATCAGTTCGACGCGGTTCTCCCCGATTGCCCGATCGTGCATCCCGAGGTCTGCGGTTATCCGTTCAAGGAACTCTGCGGGGCTGCCGTGGCCTGGAAACTCGCCTGTGCGATCCGACGGTCCCGCGGCCTTGACCCGGCGCTCGACGAGCGGGACCTTGATCTGGTGGCGCTGGCGACAGTCGCCGACGTGATGCCGCTGATCGGCGAGAACCGCAATCTGGTGAAGCGGGGCGTGACGGTTGCTCGGCGGGCCGAACGCATCGGCATGCGTGCCCTGATTGATGATGCCCGGGTCGATCCGGCCCGTCTGACCTCGGAAGACTTCGGGTTCCGGCTCGGTCCGAGAATCAATGCAGCCGGCCGGATGTACCGCGCCGACGCCGGCGTCGAGCTGTTCCTGGCCGATTCGGCAGATCGGGCAGCGGAGATCGGGGAAGAGCTCGGCAAAGCCAACCTTGATCGACGCCGGGTCGAGCGTGAGATCGAACGTGCGGCGGAAGCCGCCCGGCGGGAGCTGGATGACCCCGATCCGCCGGCTTTGGTCGTGGCGGGCGTCGGCTGGCACCCCGGGGTGGTTGGCATCGTTGCGTCCAGGCTGGCCCGGAAGTATTCGGTTCCGGCTGTGGTGATCTCGATCGGTGAAGGTTTAGCCCGTGGTTCGGCCAGGAGCGTTCCGGGACTGGACCTCCACAAGGCAATATCGGACTGCGCGGACCTGCTCGAAGGTTTCGGCGGACACAAGGCGGCGGCCGGAGTCCAGATACTGCCGGAGAGGATCGAGGAGTTCCGGGTTGCTCTCGCGGCGGCGGTGATCGCGCAGATCGGGGTCGATCCGCTTTTACCGAAGCTCCAGGCAGACCTGATCGTGGGCGGCGAAGAAATCGGCCTTCCGCTCGCCGAAGACCTGGCTCGTCTGGCCCCGTTCGGCCAGGGCAACCGGCCGCTGACCCTGATCGTGCCGGGAGCCCGGATCTGTGACGTGAGGGAGATCGGCGACGGCAAGCACGCGAAGTTCTCCCTCAATTCGGGCGGACACCGCGCGGCCGGAATCTGTTTCGGGCGGACCAGCTTCGGCGTCGGAGAAGACGATCCGGTGGATGTGGCCGCCGAACTGAGCGTGAACCACTGGAATGGTTCGGTCGAACCGCAGGTCAAGCTGGAAGAAGTATTTCCGGTCAGTCTTGCTGTAGATGACAAGGCACGGCTGGACGGGTGTGGAGCGGGGGAGTGGTGGCAGCGGTTCGAAGTCGCCCACGCCGGCCAGGACCCCGTTGTCCAACCAGCGCCCGACGGTGCGGGCCGGCACCTGATCCACGCTGATGGCCTGCCCGGCGTGAGGCTGGCCGACCTGATTTCTTCGGGAGAAAGCGTTGCCATCGGGACCGTGGACGGCGTCCGGCGCTGGCGTGACCTGGGCGGGCCGGCCGGTCTGGGGCGCTTCAGCGAAGGTGTTTCGGTCCACGGCCTCTGGCCGGGAAGTCCCCGGAGCCAGGTTCAGGTTGCCGAAACGATGGACAGCAGCGGCGTACTGGTGTTTGACTATTCGCTGCTCGAAAACAGCCCCGGCCTGGTGTCGGGCTTTGAGCACGTCGTCATGCTTGATCCCGCCTGTTCGGCAGTTCAGGGCCTGTCGCTACAGGCCGGTGAGGGTCTGCTTCACACCATCTACGGCCCGGACGAATTCAGTTTCGCCGAGCGTGCTGTGAGCCACCGGTTCGATCTGAAGCCCCGTCTCCGGGAGCTGTACCTGGAGCTCCGTGATGCCGATTCCCTGCGTGGCGAACTTCTGCGGGGGATCCTTTCCGCCTCTGACGAATCGCCCAACTCACCCGAAGCCGCGGCCCTCATGCTGCGAGTATTCGAGGAGGTAGATCTTGTCCAGAGTGAGGGTCAGGGCGATGCCAGAGTTGTCAGCATCGTATCCTCGGAGAAGGTGGATCTCGAAGCTTCACCCGTGTTTTCATGCCAGGCAGACCTCTGCAAGGAGTATCTCGAATTTCTCAGACAGTCGAAAAAGTCAATGAACTGACCACGGGGCTGACGCCGCGGGAACGTTCGCTGCTTGATGACCTGATCGCGGTCATCGACGAATTCGAGGCCATGATTGCGAGCGAAACCGCCAACGTTCCGGTCCTGATCGATCGGGCCGAGGTGGCGAAAGCCTTCGTTTTTGCCTGCCGTCACCACGCCGACCAGAAGCGCCAGTCCGGTCACGAGTTCATCACGCATCCGGTTGGCGTAGCCCGGATCTGCGTCGGCATGAGTCTCGACACCGCCACACTTTGTGCGGCCCTGCTGCACGACACCGTGGAAGACACTTCGGCCAGTCTCGAAGAGATTGAGGTCGAATTTGGCAAGCAGGTGGCCGAGCTGGTTGATGGCGTCACCAAGCTCACCGAGATCACTTTCGAGAGCCGCGACGAACGCCAGGCGGAGAACTACCGCAAGATGATGGTCGCGATGGCCCGCGACGTTCGGGTGATCCTGATCAAGCTGGCCGACCGCCTGCACAACATGCGGACCCTCAGCTCCCTGCCGAAGCAAAAGCAGATCGCGAAGTCACGCGAAACGCTGGAAATCTATGCCCCGCTGGCCCATCGCCTGGGCATCCACGCGATCAAGTGGGAACTGGAAGACCTGGCCTTCGCCACGCTCCATCCGCGGAAGTACTCGGAGATCAAGCACCTGGTCGCCCAGCAGCGGGCTGAGCGTGAGACTTACGTGGATGAAGCCGGTGGGTTCCTGGCCGAGGAGCTGCAGAAGGTCGGCATCGAAGCCGAGATCGCCGGTCGGGCCAAACACTTCTATTCGATCTATACCAAGATGACCAAGAAGGGTCGTGAGTTCAACGAGATCTTCGACCTTACCGCCATGCGGGTCATCGTCGGCTCGGTCAAAGACTGTTACGGCGCGATCGGCGTGATCCATTCACTCTGGAAGCCGCTTCCGGGTCGGTTCAAGGACTACGTCGCCATGCCGAAGACGAATATGTACCAGGCGCTCCACACGACCGTGATCGGCCTGGAGGGCAAGCCCCTGGAGATCCAGATCCGGACTGAAGAGATGCACCGCCTGGCCGAATATGGCATTGCCGCGCACGTGTCCTACAAGGAAGGGTCCGGCCCGGATTCTTCCAGGGAACGCATGACCTGGCTGCGGCAACTGGTCGAATCGGAATCCGAGCAGGATCCCGCCGAGTTCCTCGAATCATTGAAAGTCGACCTTTTCGAAGATGAAGTGTTCGTCTTCACGCCGAAAGGGGAGGTCAAAAACCTGAAAGCCGGCTCGACCCCGCTCGACTTCGCTTATTCGATCCATACCGACGTCGGACATCGCTGCGTCGGGGCCAAGGTGAACGGCAAGATCGTGCCGCTCCATTACCAGTTGAAGTCGGGCGACATCGTCGAAGTCATGACCGCCAAGCAGGAGCGCGGGCCGTCAAGGGACTGGCTGAAGCTGGTTCGCACAAACAGTGCCCGTAACAAGATCCGTGCCTGGTTCCGCGAGGAAGGTCGCGATGATGCCGAACGCGACGGGCGAGAGGCCCTGGCGAAGGCCTTGCGCAAACGTGACCTGCCGCCGCAGAAGTTCTCGGGCTCGCCAATGCTGGCTGACGTCATGCGAGAGATGGGCTTCCGCAAAGCCGATGATTTCTACATCGCCCTCGGGCAAGGCAAGATTTCCGCGAAGACCACCGCCAACAAGCTGATCCAGCGCCTGCGGGCGGGGGAGATCATCGAGCCGGATCCGGCCGAGAGCAGCATCGCGAAAGGCAGCGAGAAGCGTGCCCGTACCCGTGAAGCTTCGGAATTCGGGATCTCGGTCGAAGGTGTGGACAACGTCGCCCTGCGGCTCGCCAAGTGCTGTCGTCCGGTGCCGGGAGACGACATCCTCGGCTACGTCTCCCTGGGCCGTGGCATCACGATCCACCGCCAGGACTGCCGGAACGTGGCCGATCTGGGCAACTCGCCCGAGCGCATGGTGGAAGTCTCATGGGAAGGCGAGAACGAAGCAACGTTCCGGGTCGAGATCCAGATCGACGCTTACGATCGCACCCGCCTGCTGGAAGACCTCTCGCGAACCTTCGCCGAGGTGGGAGTGAACATCATCAGCGCCGAATGCTCAACCAATCCGCCAATGGTCAAGAACCGTTTCGTGATCGAGGTGGGGGACACCGGCCAGCTGAAGCTCTGTATCTCCCGGATGCGGCACGTAGAGTCAGTTTTCGACGCATACCGGGTAACCCCGGGCGAGTAGGACCAGAACGGGCGATAAGCCCGGGCCACAGCCAGGATCAGGCCACAGCCAGGATCGGACCACAGCCAGGATCAGGCCACAGCCAGGATCAGGCCACAGCCAGGATCAGGCCACAGCCAGGATCATGTGCAATGACCCGCCTATTTGCCGGGTGATTGCACAGGATCCTCCATATTTGGCTTAATTTCCCCGAAGTTTGCACTCAGTTGCGCCGTTTGCGGGCAGGCTGGGGCTCATGTTGTCTGGACGGCAAGCCACAGTGTCAATCGGTGCTCTTGCCGCCCGCCAGCACGGGGTCGTTGCACGTCGGCAACTGTTGGCGATGGGCATTGGGCATGACCTGTTGGACCACTGGCTCAAAACTGGTCGACTCTTTCGGATCTTTCCCGGCGCCTACGCCGTCGGTCGGCCGGCTGATGGCTACCGTTCCGTCTGGACGGCCGCAACACTCTGTGCCGGGCCGCGCTCTGTGCTTTCCGGTCACAGCGCGGCTGCGGCTTACGGCATCCTCAAGCCGGAGCGACGGATCGAGGTGTGCCGGCCAGCTGGCCGCCTTCGACGCCAGGCCGGTTTCCAGCCACACCAGCGTTTCCGGCTGGTGATCCGCACCACTCCGTTCATCAAGGGGGACTGGGTCCGCTTTGGCCCGATCCCGGTGATGTCCGTGTCCCGGCTGATGATCGAACTGGCCGGAAGCATGGGCAAACGGCAGCTGCGCCGTGCTTTCATCGAGGCGGGGCGCCTGGACCTGCTCCCGTCTGAATGCCTGAAAAGGTGTGAATCCCGGGGTTCAGGTTTCAAGGGAAGGGACGAACTGAACGAGCTTATTGGATTCTGGACCGGTGGTAAAGGCAAAGTCCGATCGGGATTGGAGGGCGAGTTCCGTTTGCTCTGTGGCGAACATGGAATCCCGCATCCGCACAGGAACCAGCGGGTGTGCGGCTATGAATTCGATTGCCTCTGGCCCGACGCAAGGCTGGTCGTGGAGCTTGACAGCAGACGATTCCACGACGACGAGTTCGGCTTTGAAAACGACCGTGTAAAGAGCAACAGGCTGGCCATGGCCGGATACAGACTGATCAGGTTCACCCACCACAGGGTCACCAACGAGCCCGACGCTGTTGCCGCCGAAATCCTCCTGATGCTCGAGGCAGGTGCCGCCTCAGAGCCGGTCGGTGACTGACTTGACCTTTGACTCGAGCGTCTGTGCCTTGTCGGTTCGCTGATCCACCTTGAGCACCGTGTAGACCCTCGGAATGCCTTCATCGAATGGCACCTGGTGGAGTTCGGCCGCCAGGGCAAAGATGTCTCCGACTTCGCCCTCAAGCGAGGTGCCCATGGCGTGCATCTCGAACCCGACCTTGTCCTGCGCGGCAAGCCGTCGCCGGACCACGGCCAGGATGTCGCTGACGCTCGCGCCTTCACGACCGAGCGGAAGGACGGTCAGATCTGCGGTGGCGATACCGGGTTTGGCCATACCTTCATGTTAGCCACGGACTGGTACCGGCCCGGCGGATCAGGCGATGATGGTCAGGGCCTTTGGGGCTGCTTTCAGGGTTATTTCTTCAAAAGTGCCGATGTAATCGCCGTCGACCTGGACCGGGAAGGGGCGGATTGCTCCCGACTCGTCTTTGGAGCCGGAGCGGACGACCGCCTCGGTGAGTTCGGGGAAAGACTCGACCTGCCGGTGCTTGGTGGTTGAGAATCTTGAGGAGAGCAGGCGGGGGATTACGCTCAGCACGTCCAGCTGGTTCGCCCGCTTCAGAACGATCATCCCGAGCGTTCCGTCGTCGATCGAGACGTTGTCGCAGACATGGATCGGCTGCTTGCCGAAGTAGGTGAACGGATCGGAGTTCTGGGCAAGCACCGTGACCCCGTCGTGCTCAACTCCGTCAACCGTGGTCAGGAGCCGGACCGGATTCCTTGCGTAACTGCGGTAGTAGCTGGTCACGGCTGACCAGGAATAGAAATAGGGGCCGGCTTTCGATTTCAGCTTCGGATTTGCGTCGACCTTCTCGACCACCGTCGCGTCGATTCCGGCGCCGCACGAGAAGACGAAATACCGGTCGTTGATCAGGCCGAGATCGATCTTTCGCGGCTGGAAATCATCGGCCAGGGTCAGCAGGTGTTCGGTGGCATCAACCACGTCGTTAGGGATGCCGAGCGTGCGGCAGACGACGTTCGTATTGCCGCCGGGAAGGAAAGTGACCGGGATGTCGGTGCCGGCGAGGCCGTTCACGACTTCGTTCACGGTTCCATCACCGCCGAAGGCGACCACAAGGTCATAACCGCCGTCAACGGCGTCACGGCCGATCTCGGTTGCGTGGTCCTGGCTCTCGGTCGCCTCCACTTCGACCTCAAAGCGTCCCTGGAGCGCATAGATGACGAGGTTCTTCAGTCGGTCGGAAACCGTGGTGGCATAAGGATTGACGATTACCAGCATCTTCTTTTTGGCGCTGCTGTTCATTCGGTCACCTCATAAATCAGCAGGTCGCCATCTTCACGCTCGTCAACCTGTCCGGCGTCCATCAGGATGTCGAGGTGCCCGATTACTTCCGAAAGAGTGAGGAATGCCTGGGTCACGGCGACGTTTCCCCAGATCGCTTCAGCCACCGCGTGGGCGCTCCTGGGTTCTTCGGCCAGAATCCCGTGGATCTTTTCCAGGCGGCGCTTTTGTGACTCCAGCCGTTTTCCGATTAGCCCTGCATGGTCGGTGATTGGATCACCGTGGCCGGAGAGCATCAGGTCGATCGGCATCCGGCGTGTCTCCTTGAGCGAGGCGGTGTAATCGATCAGCGAGCGGGTGCGGCCCGGGCTGCCGTCGAGCGGCCGCGAGATCAACGGGTTGGAGGAGATGTGGGAAAGCAGGTGGTCGCCGCCGAAAGCCATCCGGCGCTCTTCATCCCAGAAGACCGTGTCGGAAGGGCTGTGGCCGGGGCGATGCAGGACCTTGAGCTTGCGGTCGCCCAGTTCCAGGTACTCCCCGGCGGCCAGCGGCATGGTGACTTCGACTTTGTCGCCCCAGTGGCGGTAACCGTCAGAGAGGTTGCGCAGTGCAATGGCGATGTCTTCAGCGACTCCGTGACGCAGCATCAGTGAGACCGCAAGGTCATCCTCGGCGTCGGAGCTTTCGCCGAAAGTCGCCAGGCGCTCGACCGACTTGTCAAGTGCGGCAACTTCGGCTCCGGAGCGATCGGCCACGGTCTTGATCAGGCCGATGTGGTCGATGTGCTGATGGGTGGCGACAATCAGCTCTACATCCTCAACGCGGTGTCCGGCGTCATTGATGTGGATGTCGAGTTCGGCCAGGGACTGTTCCGACCGCGGCCCGGCATCGATCAGGGTCAGCGGGCTGCCTTCGATCAGGTAGCAGTTGATTCGTCCGACCGCGAATGGGGTCGGCACCGGCATCGTGTGGATGCCCTGAGCGCGCGCTTCGGCGAGGACTGCGTCCGTATCGACTTCAGTCACCGCGTATCACCGAGAGAATCCGGTCACGCTTGATCTCCATGTCCTCGCGTGAGATCAAAGATTCGAGATTGAGACGCAGCAGCGGCTCGGTGTTCGAGGGGCGGACGTTGAAATGCCAGTCCGGGTAATCGATCGAGACACCGTCGAGGTGGGTGATTTCGGCGTCGGGGAACATCGCCTCGATCTCGTCCATCCTGGCCTGCTGATCCTCGACTTCGGAATTGATCTCACCGGAGATGAAGTACTTCGCGTGGAACTCCTCCATCAGCTGGCTCAGGCTCTTGCCTTCGGTCGCCAGGAGCTGAAGGATCGTCAACGCCGGAATCGTTCCGGAATCGGCGCAGTAGAAATCGCGGAAGTAGTAGTGGCCGGAAACCTCGCCACCGAAGACGGCGTTCTCCTTGCGCATGCGCGCCTTGAAGAAAGCGTGTCCGACCCGCGAGAGATTGCTCGTGCCGCCCGCCGCGGAAACGATGTCCGGTACGGCCCGGCTGGAGCGCGGGTCGTAGAGGATCAGTCCGCCGGGCTCGGATTCGAGGGCGGACCGGGCCAGCAGCGCGCAGATGAAGTCGCCGTCGCAGAAGCGCCCGTCACCGTCGATGAAGAAACAGCGGTCGGAGTCACCGTCCCAGGCGATGCCGAGGTCGGCCTTTTCTTCCGTGACTGCCTTGATGATCAGCTGGCGGTTTTTTTCGAGTAGCGGGTTGGGCTCATGGTCGGGGAACTCGCCATTCGGCTCGAAGTAGAGCTCGACCAGGTCCATGCCCAGCTTCTTCAGGACCGGGCCGACCATCGGGCCGGCCATGCCGTTACCTCCATCGACCACGATCTTCAGCGGCTTGACCTTGTCCGGATCGATGAATTTGACGACTTCAGTGTGGAACTCGTCCCAGATGTCGATGTCTTCCTGGCTGCCGCCGCCGGGCGCCACGCCCATGCCCACCCCGCCCATGCCCGCCTCGACCAGTTCTTCGATATCGCCGATGCCGGCTTCGCCCGAAAGCGGCAGGGCGCCTTCGCGGACCAGCTTGACGCCGGTGTAGGCCTTCGGGTTGTGCGAAGCGGTGCACATGGCCCCGCCATCGAGTCCGCGGCTGCCGACCAGGTAGTAGAGCATCTCGGTGGCGACCTGGCCAGCGTCGATCACATGGGCACCTTCGGAGATCATGCCGGCCTTGTAGGCCGCCGCCATCGACGGGGCGGTGAGGCGCATGTCACGGCCGAGGCCGATCCTGAGGTCGGCCGGGGCCTTCTGTTCCAGATCGGCCAGCGTCAACACGAACGCGCGGCCGATCGACTCGGCGGTTCCCTCGTCCATCTGGTCTCCGTACAGACCGCGGATGTCGTATGCCTTGAAGATGGACAAGTCCTGCTCCTTATTCTGATTCTGTGACTGGGTCGGTAGCTCCGGCGTCATATGCCCCGCGCAACGCGGCGTAGCTTTCCTCCAAAGATTGCGGCATCACCCGGTGATCGGCGATCACGGGCATGAAGTTGGTGTCACCACTCCAGCGTGGAACGATGTGCATGTGGATGTGGTGTTCGACGCCAGCTCCGGCGGCCTTGCCCTGGTTGAACCCGACGTTGAAGCCATGCGGGCGGTAGACCTCTTCGAGCCGATCCATCGCCTTCTTGCCAAGTTCAAGCATCTCGGTCGTGGTCTCCTGGGGGATGTCCTGGATCCGGCCGATGTGCTCGTAAGGCGAAACCATGAGGTGACCGTTCGTATACGGGTAGAGGTTGAGGATCACGAAGCAGTTCTCACCGCGATAGACGATCAGTGCAGTTTCGTCATCACCCGCCGCGGGCTTGACGCAGAAGATGCAGGAGTCTTCGTTGTCCTTGTCGGCGTCCTTGACGTATTTGAGGCGCCACGGCGCCCAGATCCGGTTCTCAGTCATTCCGCATGCAGGCTATAGCCAGCGGCGCTTGCGGAAGTAGCCGACCATGCCGAGCAGAATCACCAGCATCACTCCGACGACTACGAAAAAGTGCACGTCGCTGGAGGTCTGGGGGTCGCCACCACCGGGAAGTCCCACGTTCATGCCGAAAATCGAGGCGATCAGGGTGAGGGGGAGGACGATGACGCTGATCGCGGTGAGCACCCGCAGGACATCGTTCACCCGGTGGCTGAGGAAAGATTCGTTGGTCTCTTCCAGGCCGACCACGACTTCCTTGTAGTTCTCGAGCATGTCCCAGATGCGTTCGTGGGCATCGACGATGTCGTCGAAATAGATCTCGAGGTCGAGGTCGGTCGCGAGGTATCTGGTCTTGACTTTCTCCAGGTCCCGCAAAACCGGACGCTGGGGCCGGATGACCTTGCGGAAATTGATGATCTCCTGCTTGGTGTTCGAGATGTCGCGGACGACGTCTTCGGAATGGCCATCGAAAATTTCGTCTTCCAGTGCGTCCAGCTTGTTGCCGATTTTCCGCAGCATGGGGAAGCAGTAATCGAAGCTGTCATCGACCAGGCGGTACATCAGATATCCGGACCCACGGGAGAACAGCTTGTCGCGCAGGTTTTCATCGTCCTGACAGCGGGAGAAGAGGTATTCGACCGGCGGAACCGGCTGGTTCGGCAGGGTCACGACGAAGTCGGGCCCGACGAAGATGTCGATCTCGCCGGCACCGAGCCGCCCGGCTTTGCGGTCGAAGACCGGCACATGGAGGATCAGGAAGAGGTAGTCCGGATATTCATCGATCTTCGGGCGCTGGTTGCGCGAAAGCACGTCTTCGATGTCCAGGGGATGGAAGTCGAAATGCTCTTCAAGCCAGGCGCGCTCGGCACCACCGGGATGCTCGATGTTGAACCAGCGCAGGCCGCCCGCATTGATCTCTTCGACCCGGGGACCGGTGTTTTCTGGATCAGCCTGAGTGCCCGGTGAACCCAGGGGTTCACGAGGCCGTCTGAGACGAGGGAGGTTCGGCATCGCCGCCTCCTGACATGTCGGCTCGCTTCAAAGGCATGGACACAAGGTTATGACACAGCGCCAAAGCCTGTGTGACCGAAATGAGAATGAACGCCCACAACCACCCCAACAACATTCTCTGGCAAGGGTTTCGTGCACTGAGTGAGGGAAATCCTTGCCGGAGCGCTGGTGCGGCGCGGCACTGGCCGTTCCTGAGCCGTTCCCGGTTGGTTTGCTACGGTAGACCCAGACATAAGCGCCACATCTAGAGGGGTGGAGGGACTTGGCCCAATGAAACCCCGGCAACCACATCAGACGAGAGTCCGTTGAAGGTGCCAAATCCAGCGGCTTTACAGCCGGGAGATGTGGGGAGAAGTCCGATCGGACCTTCGCCCCACAGGCGAAGGTTTTTTCATTTGTACTGAAAGGTGATCGGATGGCAGCAAAAAATTTGAAATGCAAGGAGTGTTCGGCGGAATACGAGCTGGGCGCCAACTTCTTCTGTTCAGAATGTTTCGGCCCGCTCGAGGTCCGCTACGACTTTTCTGACATGAAGCCCGAGGAGGCCCGCCGTCGCATCCAGGCCGGGTCGCAGGGAATCTGGCGTTACTCGGACTTCCTGCCTTTCGACGGCAAGGCCTCCGACCCGCTCGAACCGGGCATGACTCCGCTGGTCAAGGCGGACCGTCTTGCCGAGCGTCTCGGCACTGACGCCGAGATCTGGATCAAGAACGATGCGGCCAATCCGACCCATTCCTTCAAGGACCGGGTTGTGGCTGTAGCGATCGCCAAGGCCCTGGAGCTCGGCTTCGAGACCGTGGCCTGCGCTTCGACCGGCAACCTCGCCAACGCCGTGGCCGCTCATGCCGCCGCTGCAGGCCTCGATTCCTACGTTTTCGTTCCGGCCAACCTCGAGGAGCAGAAGCTCCTCGCAACTGACATCTACGGCACCAACCTGGTCGGCGTGAATGGCAACTACGACGACGTGAACCGGCTCTGCACCCAGCTGGCAGACGAGAAGCCCTGGGCTTTCGTCAACGTGAACCTGCGCCCCTACTACGCCGAAGGTTCGAAGACACTCGCTTACGAAACTGTCGAGCAGCTTGGCTGGAAGCTTCCGGACCGGGTCGTCTCCCCGATTGCATCGGGCTCGCTTTTCACCAAGATCAACCGTGGTTTTCAGGAATGGATGGACATCGGTCTGGTCGAGGGTGAGATGCCCGTTTTCCACGGCTCACAGGCTGAAGGCTGTTCGCCCGTTGCCACGGCTTTCGCCGAAGGTTCGAACATCTGCCGTCCGCAGAAGCCGGACACGATTGCCAAAAGCCTCGCCATCGGTGATCCTGCTGACGGTCCTTACGCGGTTGAGCAGGCCCGCCGGACCGGCGGCTCGGTCGAGATGGTCAACGACGACCAGATTCGAGAGGGGATCCGTCTGCTGGCCGAGACCACCGGCATCTTCACTGAAACCGCGGGTGGCGTCACCATCGGTGTGCTGAAGAAGCTGGCCGAGCGTGGCGAACTGAAGCCGGGCGAGAAGGTCGTGGTCTACATCACGGGCGAAGGCCTCAAGACCCTTGATGCCAACCGGGCGAGCTTCAATTTCACGACGATCGATCCCGATCCCGCAAGTTTTGAATCCAAATTCGGCCAGGAGGTCGCAGCCTGATGGCAGTAACAGTGAAAATCCCGAGCCAGCTCCGTGCAGCTACCGGCGGCAACGCCGAGCTGCAGGGTGAGGGCGGGACGGTTGGAGAAATCCTCGACGCGGTTTTCGCCGAGCACTCTGACCTCAAGGAACGCATCACCGAAGACGGCGAGCTTCGCCGTTTCGTGAATGTCTACGTCGGCGGTGAAGACATCCGCTACGGCGAAGGTCTCGGCACTGCCGTCAGCGACGGCAACGAGATCACGATTCTTCCCGCGGTGGCCGGAGGCTGAAACCTCCGGTCCTGATTCTGAGCGGGGGCCGCGGCACCCGCTTGCGGGAGAAGACGGAGACCCTGCCGAAGGCCCTGGTCGAGGTCGGTGGACGGCCCCTGCTCTGGCACGTCATCTCGATCTATGCGAGCCAGGGTTTCACCCGGTTTTACCCGCTGACCGGCTATCTCGGAGAGATGGTCAACGAGTTCGTGTCCGGACAGGAATGGCCGGAGGACGTTTCCGTGGAATGCATCGACACCGGGCTTGACACCCCGACCGGCGGTCGCATCAAGCTGGCTGCGCCAGCCGCTGGCAATTCAACTTTCTGTGTTACCTACGCCGACGGCGTCGCCGACATCAACCTTGATGCCGAGCTGCAGTTTCACGCCGGGCACGGGCGGGAGGCGACGATGACCACCGTTCGTCCCCACATCCAGTGGGGCGTGGTTGATGTAGGACCGGACGGCACGGTTGGTGGTTTCACCGAGAAGCCGAGGTCCGAACACTGGATCAATGGCGGGTTCTTCTGCTTCGAACCAGCCGTGATCGACCGCCTCGAGGAGGACAGCGTGCTGGAGAGGCAGCCGTTGGAAGGACTCGCCGCGGACGGAGAACTGCGAGCCTTCCAGCACGATGGATTCTGGGACTGCATGGACACCTACAAGGACCTGGTCACGCTCAACGACCTCTGGGAGAGAGGCGCGGCCCCATGGCTAAAGCATTAGTCACCGGCGGGCAGGGTTTCATCGGCGGGCATCTCGTGAAAGCGCTGCTTGACCGCGGCGACGAAGTCATCGTGCTCGACCTGCCGGACGCTCCCGGCCGTGCCCTCGAACTTCATGGTGCCGCCGGTCAGGTCGAACTGGTCGAAGGCGACGTCGCCGACCGGGACGTGGTCGACCGGGCCAGCGCCGGAGTTGATTGCGTGTTCCACCTCGCGGCCCAGACTCTGGTCGGACCGGCAGCCGAAGATCCGGTCGGGACTTTCCGCTCGAACGTGGAAGGCACCTGGACCGTGCTCGAAGCAGCCCGTGAAGCGGAAGTTTCCGCCGTTGTCGTGGCTTCATCGGACAAGGCCTATGGCCCCGGCGATTCCCTGCCGTACCGCGAAGGAGATGAGCTCAGGCCCGCCGCGCCATACGAAGGCAGCAAGGCCGCCGCCGACGTGATCAGCCGCAGCTACTGGAGGTCCTGGGGATTGCCGGTCGGCGTGACCCGCCTGGCCAACGTCTACGGTGGCGGTGACCTCAATTTCTCCCGACTGATCCCGGAAGTAGTGACCGCCTACCTCGCGGGACGCCAGCCGCAGATCCGCTCCGACGGCTCACCGCAGCGTGACTTCCTCCACGTAAGTGACGCGGTCGCCGGTTACCTCGCAATTGAATCCGCGGTGATTGGTGGAGCGGGCAGGGGAGAGGCCCTCAACGCCGGCACCGGCGAGCCGCGCTCGGTCAGGGAAGTGATCGAACAGATCAAGGCGGCGACGGGATCCGACCAGCAGCCCGATTACCTGCTCGACCGCAATCCCGACGGAGAGATCGACCAGCAGTTCGTCGACGCGTCCAGACTCGAATCCCTGACGGGGTGGAAGCCCGTGATGAACTTCGAGGATGGAATCTCCGAAGCTGTCGGCTGGTATGGCGACCGGCCCGATCTGGTTCGCGGAAGGGCCGATCATGTCGCATCGGGCCGATAACCTTGGTTCATGTGCGGACGATTCACACTCACCTCATCCGATGAGCGGCGGCTGGGCAGCCGTTTCCAGATCTCCCTCGATGACCAGATGGAGAATGCTCTCAGCCGCTACAACGTGGCGCCGTCGCAGGAAGTCCTGACTGTCCACAACGATGATGAGGGCGACGGCCATCACGCGCAGCTCGCGCGCTGGGGCCTGGTTCCGTTCTGGGCGAAAGACCTGAAGGTCGGCTACAAAATGATCAACGCGCGCTCGGAAGGGCTGCTCAAGAGCCGGGCCTATGCACCTCTGGTCAAGAAGTCGAGCAGCCGCTGCCTGATCCTCGCCGACGGATTCTACGAATGGATGAAAGCGGAGAATCCGAAAGAAACGAAGCAGCCGTTCCACTTCACACTTGACGGTGGTGAGCCGTTCGCTTTTGCCGGCCTGGCCACCACCCGCGAGTGGGAGGGCGAACAGCTGACCAGCTGCACGATCATCACGACCTCGGCAAACGAAGACGTCGAGCCGGTTCACAACCGCATGCCGGTGATCCTGCCGGACGCTGAAGCCGAAGCGGCCTGGATGAGCGACAAGCTGGATGCAGAAGAAGCTGTCTCTTTCTGCAAGCCGCTCGAGTCGGGTCGAATCACCTCGAAGCCGGCGAACAAGTCGATGAGCAAGGTCGGTGGGACCAAAGAAGGCCCGGACATGCTCGTCGCCGGGAATTCAGACTGAGAACTACTCGACGTTGCTGGTGGAATCGGCCCCGACGTCGGTGCTGTCAACCTCGGGTTCAGGCAGCGGCCACTCGGTCTGGGTGGCACGGGCCTTCTTGGTGACGGTGTTGCCGTCGACGTCAGCAACACACTTGAGCGTCGCGTCGGGTTTCACGCTCGACTTGAAGATCACTACGTAGCCCATCGTCGCGGGGCTCGGGCCGGTACCGTCCTTCATGTCCCAGACCCAGTTCTGCGTCCTGTCTTCGAATCCATCCCAGTCGACCAGGGTCGATGAAGCAGTGTTGGTGTACCGCCGGACAACATCGCGGATCGGGAGGCCGAGGATGTCATTGCCGACCGCGTTGAACTTCACGACCGAGGATTCGGGGACTTCCTGGGCCTGGAGTTCATCGCTCGGCCGCGGCCATGAGGCACGACGCTTGGGGGTTCGGGCGATCGTTGAATCCGGGTCGAGCGACCTGATGTCGCAGCGGACCGAGGTCGGATTGTTCCCGCCCGAGTCGACCCGGACTGATCCGGCGACACGATAGACGGCTTCGCCGCCACCGTTCTGGCCGATTGCCGAGAGTGTGGTCCGGTCCATGCTGAAAGTGCCAGGGCCAACCTTGACTTCGTCCGGAGTCTTGACCTCTTCGATCGTGGTCCATGTCAGTTCGGCTGAAGTGCCACCACCGGCCCAGTCGAGCGCCAGGACTCCGAAGGTGCCGATCAGGCCGACAATCACGACGACGATCGCGCCGCGCGGAATTCGGTCGGATTTATTGTCGGGCTGGGGATCGCTCATGGGCTGACGCTTGAATCGTTTGAATACGCCCGGCAAGATTCGAACTTGCGACCTTCCGCTCCGGAGGCGGACGCTCTATCCAGCTGAGCTACGGGCGCTCAGGATGGGCAGTCTACGCAACCGGCAACCAACGCCGGGCGCCGTCCATCTACGCTAGGGGACATGGATCTCTCCGTTGCATTTCTGGGTACCGGTGGGCCGGTGCCGACCGCCCTGCGGGGAACCGCCAGCGTGCTGATCACACGTGGTGGCGAGAGGCTCATGTTCGACTGCGGCGAAGGCACCCAGCGTCAGCTGCGCTGCTCACTCGGGCTGGTTCAGGTGGATGAGCTTTACCTGACCCATTTCCACCTCGATCATTGCCTGGGTCTGCCCGGACTGCTCAAGACCTACGACCTGAATGACCGGACCGAGCCGCTTCTGCTTTTTGGTCCGGTTGGGATCCACAAATTGATGGACGACTTTGCGCCGATGATCGGGCGTCTCGGCTATCACCTTGAAGTTGACGAGCTTGAACCGGGCGACCTGGTCCCGCACCAGAATTACGAGATCGAAGCCTTCAAGGTCGAACACCGCACCCGCGCGCTGGGCTACGCGCTGCTCGAGGACGACCGGCCGGGAGAGCTTGATCCCGAACGGGCTGCCGAGCTCGGGGTCAAATTTGGTCCCGGGCTGGGCGCGCTCCAGCGTGGCGAATCGGTCGAGGGCTCCAAAGGCACGGTCATGCCTGACCAGGTGATGGGCGAGGAACGCCAGGGCCGGGCGGTCGTGCTGACCGGCGACACCGGGCCCTGCCAGGCGACCATCGCCGCTGCGGCTGACGCCGACCTGCTGATCCACGACGCCAGCTTCATGACCGAAGACGAAGAGCGGGCTTTGGAGACCGGCCATTCGACTTCAGCCCAGGCGGCGGAAGTTGCTGCAGCCGCCAACGTGAAGATGCTGGCCCTGGTCCACATTTCCGCCCGGTACCACGTGAAAGCTTCGCTGGAAGAGGCAACCGCCAAGTTCGGGAACACCGTTGCGCCGCGCGACTTCGACCTGATCGAGCTTCCCTTTCCGGAAAGGGGAGAGCCGAAGCTGGTGAAACAAGGCGCAAAACGCGACATTGAAGTCGAAGCGCCTGGAGTTGAATCCTGACCTCCTGCTAGGCTGAGCTTCGTTCCTTTAAACCGGTCCAGAGAGACCAGGAAGGGTCGTTTTGAACGAGAAGGTTGTGCTGGAAAGCAATGATGTCGAGCGCACGCTGCGCCGCATCGCCCATGAGATCGTCGAGAAGAATCCCGACATGGCCGAAGTCGCCGTCGTCGGAATTCACACTCGTGGAGCCGTCCTCGCCGGCCGCCTGCACGGCATGCTGGCCGAGCTCACCGGGGTCGAAGTTCCGCTGGGAGAGATCGACATCTCCTTCTATCGCGATGACCTGAAGGCCCGCCAGAACAAAGAGCTCCGGGATCGCCAGCCGGTGGTCCACGCATCCCGTCTCGACTTTCCGCTCGAAGACCGGACGATAGTCCTGGTGGACGACGTCCTGTTCACTGGTCGCACTGTTCGGGCCGGGATCGATGCGCTCTTCGACTACGGCCGGCCCGCCCGGATCCAGCTGGCCGTTCTCTGCGACCGCGGACACCGCGAACTGCCGATCCGCCCGGACTATGTCGGCAAGAACCTGCCGACATCCCGGGGCGAAAGAGTTTCTGTCCAGCTGGTCGAAACCGACGGTTCCGACGGCGTGTCAATCCTGAGTTCGGTGGAGGCAGTCCAGTGAAACACCTGCTGACCATTGAAGACCTCGATCGGGAACAGGTGGAGATGCTGCTCGAAAGGGCAGAGAGTTTCGCCGAAGTGACCCGGCGCGACATCAAGAAGGTCCCGACCCTTCGGGGCCAGACCGTCGTCACCCTCTTCTACGAATCGAGTACCCGAACTTCGTCCTCGTTCGAACTGGCCGCCAAGCGGCTCTCCGCTGACGTCGTTTCGGTCAAAGCGAGCGGCTCTTCGGTGGACAAAGGTGAATCGCTGAAAGACACGGTCGAGACCCTCGCCGCCTACGACCCGGCGGCGATCGTGATCCGCCACCCCTACGCCGGAGCGGCAAAGATGCTGACCGACTGGGTCGGCGCTTCGGTCATCAACGCCGGCGACGGCATGCACCAGCATCCAAGCCAGGCGCTGCTGGACGTCTTTACCCTTCGCAACCGCCTCGGAAGCCTGGAGGGCCGGAACATCTGGATCGTCGGCGATGTTCTCCACAGCCGAGTTGCCCGTTCCAACATCGAGGCCTTCCAGTTGATGGGCGCGACCGTAACCGTCTGCGGGCCACCAACCCTGATCCCGCGCGGGATCGAGGCCACCGGCTGTCAGGTCAGGTATTCACTTGATGACCTCGACGAAGCCGATGTCATCTACCTGCTGAGGATGCAGCATGAACGGATGAGCGAGAACTTCGTGCCGTCGATTCGTGAATACGCGCGGCTCTTCCAGGTCAACGAAAGACGCCTCCATCCGCGCCAGTTGGTCATGCATCCCGGTCCGGTGAACCGTGGCGTCGAGATCGGCAGCCGGGTGATCGACTCCGGGCAGTCCCTGATCGCCGAGCAGGTCGCTTCCGGACTCGCGGTCCGCATGGCGATCCTCTACGAACTCCTGACCAGCAACGACGAAGCCTCCGGCCAGTCTCCTTCCGGACCGGTACCGATCGGAGAGCCGGCATGAACCGCGCACCCGAAGAAGTGGTAGAACGCCTGCCCGAGCCGCTGGTCCAGAGGCCCGGCCCTGACGCTTCTCTGCTGATCCGCGAAGTGAGCCTGCTCGACCCGGCCGCCGGAGTCGATGGCCGTTACGACGTCCTGATCAAGGGCGGACAGATCACCGAACTGGCCGAAGCCGGCAGCGTCGAGGCCGAAAACGGCATGGAAGTGATCGAAGCCGACGGACTCCATGTCTTTCCGGCTTTCTTCGACCCTCACGTCCACCTGCGCACGCCCGGGCAGGAGCACAAAGAAGACCTGGAGACCGGGACCCGCTCCGCCGCGGCCGGCGGATACGCCGGGCTCCTGCTGATGGCGAATACGACACCGCCGGTCTCGAACCCGGCCGACATCAGCGCTCTGCGGCACCAGGCAGAGACCGAAGCGTCGGTCCCGGTCGGGTTCATGGCGACGGTCACCCGTGGCATGGAAGGCACGGAGCTGACCGACATGGCCGAGCTGCGCGAAGCGGGCGCGGTCGGTTTCACCGACGACGGACTGCCGATCAAGGATCCGGGAATCATGCGCAGGGCGCTCCAGTACCAGCGCATGTGCGGGGGCAACATCGCTCTCCACGAAGAGGATCCCGACCTGTCGGCCGGTGGGGTCATGCACGAAGGCGATGTCTCCATGGCACTCGGCCTGCGTGGGGTGCCGTCGATTTCCGAGTCGGTGATGATCAGTCGCGACGCCGCGATCGCCGGCTACGAAGGCGGCCGCATCCAGGTCCAGCACCTTTCCGCCGCGGAATCAATCGAGGCGGTACGCCAGGCCAAGGCGAACGGAGTCGAGATCACCTGCGAAGTCACGCCTCACCACCTTTGCCTGACTGACGAAGCGGTCCGTGATCTTGATGCCAACAGACACAAGATGAACCCGCCGCTGAGGACCGAAAAGGACCGGCAGGCATTGATCGAAGCGCTGCTGGACGGCACGATCGACTGCATCGCAACCGACCACGCACCACATGCTCCGCACGAAAAGGAAGTCCCTTACGAAGCGGCGATGATGGGTGTGACCGGCCTTGAAACCGCTTTCTCCTCGGTCTACACCAAGCTGGTCCAGCCGGGAGTCATTCCGCTCGAATTGCTGATCGAAAAGCTCGGTTGCGGCGGTGTGCCGTTCGATATCGAACCTTTCAGCCTGGAAGAAGGCTCCACGGCGAACCTCTGCCTGATCGACCTCGAAGCGGAATGGGTCGTCGGCGAAGACGGATATGAAAGCCGCTCCCACAACTCCTGGTGCGAAGGACAGACTTTGAACGGACGAGTACTTATGACCCTGGCCAACGGCCAGATTGCCTACCGGCTTCGAAGCTTCAGCATGGGCGTGGCATGAGCGGGTCCAGCGCTGGCTACGTATTGCTGGAAGACGGCACCCGTTACGAGGGTTCAATCTGCGGTTCGCTGGAAGGCGGCGTGGGGGAGGTTGTCTTCAACACGGCGATGTCCGGCTACCAGGAATCGGTCACCGATCCTTCCTATGCCGGCCAGATCATCACGTTCACCTACACGATGATCGGCAACTACGGGGTATCTCCGGCGGCCATGGAGTCGACGCGGGCGCACGCCCGCGGAGTGATCATGCGGGAAGCCCGGAATGGCGATGACGCCGCGACCGCCGAAGGCGGCTGGCTCGACTGGCTGGAGGCCAACGGCGTCTGGGCGATCACCGGAGTGAACACCCGGGCGCTGGTCCGCCACATCCGCGACCAGGGAGCAATGCGCGGCGGCATCTTCCGCGGCGATATTTCGACTGAAGACGCATTGGCACAGATCGAAGTCGAGCCGGGCATGGCCGGATCCGACCTGGCCAGCACCGTGAGCCCGGCCGAGCCGATCGAGTTCGCCCCGGAAGGAACTGTCAGGAGCGGCCCGCACGTGGTCGCGATCGACACCGGCATCAAGTCGAGCATCGTCGAGCAGCTGGTTGAGCGCGGCTGCCGCGTGACCCTCCTGCCCTGCGACGTCGGGCCTGAAGACGTCCTGGCCCGGGATCCCGACCTGATCTTCCTGGCCAACGGTCCCGGTGACCCGGCTGCGGTTGACCATGTGGTCGCGACGATCCGCGAACTCGTCGGCAAACGCCCGATGGTCGGCATCTGCCTGGGTCACCAGCTGCTCTGCCGCGCGGTTGGCCTCGAGACTTTCAAGCTTCCTTTCGGCCACCGTGGCTCGAACCACCCGGTCAAGGATCTGGAGACCGGGGTCATCGAGATCACTTCGCAGAACCACGGTTTCGCGGTGTGCGGGCCGGGCGGAAGCAAGACGATCGACTCCGACGAGCCGGTCCGCTGGGAAACCGATTTCGGCCCCGCGGTCCTTTCACACATCAATCTCTATGACCGAACAGTCGAGGGACTTCGCCTTCCGGAGGCCAAAGCCATGACCGTCCAGCACCATCCCGAGGCCGGCCCGGGTCCCCGTGACTCGCGCCACCTCTTCGACCGTTTCATCGACCTCGCAAGGACGGGTGTCTGATGCCGCGCCGCGACGACATCAAGAAGATCATGCTGATCGGCTCCGGCCCGATCGTGATCGGCCAGGCGGCCGAATTCGACTATTCCGGCGTCCAGGCCTGCAAGGTCCTGCTGGAAGAGGGCTACGAAGTGGTCCTGGTCAACTCGAATCCGGCGACGATCATGACCGACCCGGAGTTCGCGACCAGCACTTACGTCGAGCCGCTGCTGCCGGGCCCGGTTGCCGCAATCATCGAGAAGGAGCGCCCCGACGCGCTGCTGCCGACCCTCGGCGGACAGACCGCCCTGAACCTGGCGATGGACCTTTCCGCCGATGGCACCCTGGAGAAGTTCGGGGTGGAGCTGATCGGCGCCGACCGCAAGGCGATTACCCGGGCGGAAGACCGCGAAGAGTTCCGCAAGGTCATGAACGAAGCGGACATCCGCATCCCCTGGTCGATCACGGTTGAGAGCGTCGAAGAAGCCTTCAAGTCACTGGACGAAGGCGGGGCCTCCCTGCCGGCGATCATCCGCCCGGCTTTCACCATGGGCGGACAGGGTGGCGGCATTGCCGAAACCCGCGAGCAGCTGGCCGAGATCGTGGAAAGAGGTTGTGCTGCAAGTCCGATCGGCCAGGTGCTGGTCGAAGAGTCGGTAATCGGCTGGGGCGAATTCGAGCTTGAAGTCATGCGTGACCACAACGACAACGTGGTCATCATCTGCTCGATCGAGAACCTCGATCCGATGGGTGTCCACACGGGCGATTCGATCACGGTAGCCCCGGCGCAGTCGCTGACCGACCCGGTTTACCAGTCGCTGCGGGACATCGCGATCAAGGTCATCCGCGTCGTCGGGGTGGAGACCGGCGGCTCGAACGTCCAGTTCGCGGTGAACCCGGCCGATGGCGAGATCGCGGTGATCGAGATGAACCCGCGGGTTTCACGTTCCTCGGCCCTGGCGTCAAAGGCGACCGGTTTCCCGATCGCCAAGATCGCCGCCAAGCTGGCGGTCGGTTATGCCCTGGAAGAGATCCCGAATGACATCACCCGGGCGACCCCGGCGTCCTTCGAGCCGACGATCGACTACGTGGTCACCAAGATCCCGCGTTTCGCATTCGAGAAGTTCCCCGGTGCCGACAACCGTCTCTCCACCTACATGCAGAGTGTGGGGGAGGTCATGGCGATCGGCCGGACCTTCCGCGAGTCTTTCGCCAAAGCGATGGCTTCCCGTGAACTCGATGCCACCTGCGAGATCCCCGCAACCAACGAAGAGCTGCTGGAGCAGATCAGCGTCCCGACCCCGGACCGGATCGATCTGGTCCTGGCCGGCCTGGCCCGCGGCGTCTCCGTGGAAGAAGTGGAAGAGCGGACCAAGATCGATCCCTGGTTCCTGCGTGAGCTGGATCTGCTGGCCAACGAAGGCGATGGCACCGAGGGCCTGGAGCGCATTTACAACTCGGTCGATACCTGTGGTGCCGAGTTCGAGGCCGCCACTCCTTATTACTACTCGTCGCATGAGCAGCCGGGCTCGCCCTCCGAAGTGCGCCGCGGCGAAAAACCTTCGGTCGTGATCCTCGGCGCCGGTCCCAATCGGATCGGCCAGGGGATCGAATTCGACTACTGCTGTGTCCACGCGGCGATGACCGTACGTGAGTGCGGCAAGGACGCAGTGATGATCAACTGCAATCCGGAGACCGTCTCGACCGACTACGACACCTCCGACCGTCTCTACTTCGAACCGCTGACCCTCGAGCACGTGCTTGCGGTCTGCGAGATCGAAAAGCCTGAAGGCGTGATCGTCCAGTTCGGCGGGCAGACCCCACTGAAGCTGGCCCAGGGCCTGAAAGATGCGGGCGTGCCACTGCTCGGCACCCCGGTCGAAGCGATCGACCAGGCGGAGGACCGGGCCAAGTTCGGTGCGATGATCGACAAGCTCGGCATCAAACCACCGCCTTATGGCACCGCGCTTTCGGCCGATGAAGCCGGTGTGATCGCCGAAAGGGTCGGGTTCCCCCTGTTGGTCAGGCCTTCGTTCGTGCTCGGCGGCCGGGCCATGGAGATCTGTTATTCGAACGGAGATCTCGAGACTTACCTGAAGAACCACGTCAAGGCATCACCGGAGCACCCGCTGCTGCTTGACCGTTTCCTCGAGAACGCGATCGAGATCGACGTCGACGCTCTCTGCGACGGGGACGAAGTGTTCGTCGCCGGAATCATGCAGCACGTCGAAGAAGCGGGTGTCCATTCCGGCGATTCGGCCTGCGTGATCCCGCCGATGAGCATCGGCGACGACATGCTGGAAGAGATCAAGAAAGCGACGAGTGCGATCGCCATGGAACTCGGCGTGATCGGCCTGATCAACATCCAGTTCGCGATCGCCACTGGCGAGCTTTACGTGATCGAAGCCAACCCGCGGGCCTCAAGGACTGTGCCTTTCGTCTCCAAGGCGGTCGGAGCTCCGCTGGCCAAGATCGCTTCGCGCATCATGCTCGGACAGAAGCTGGCCGAGCAGGATCTGCCGAAGGGTGAAGGCAACCACGTGAGCGTCAAGGAAGCTGTGCTTCCTTTCTCCAGGTTCCAGGGTGCCGACTCGATGCTCGGGCCGGAGATGAAAAGCACTGGTGAAGTGATCGGCATCGGTCCCGACTTCCCGACCGCTTTCGGCAAGGCGCAGGCGGCGGCCGGCGTCGCGCTGCCGGACGGCGGCACTGTCTTCATCTCAGTGACCGATACCGACAAGGCTTTCGCCACCCAGCTGGCGACGAGGTTCCACGACCTCGGCTTCAAGGTTGTCGCTACCGGTGGCACTGCGCAGGCGATCAGCCGCATGGGTATCCCCGTCGAATCGATCAGGAAGATCGCCGAAGGCTCGCCACACGTGGTCGACATGATCGAGAACCACTCCTGCGACCTGGTCATCAACACGCCGACCGGCTCCGGCGCCAGGGCAGACGGATACGAGATCCGCTCCGCGGCAGTCACTCACGGCATCCCCTGCATAACGACCACCACCGGCGCTTCAGCGGCGGTCCGGGCGATTGCGTCGCGCCTCCAGGGACCGCAGGAAGTCGTCTCGCTCCAGGAACTGCATGGCCGCTGAGGACGGCCGCCCGCTCGCACCGTTCAACCGGCGTGGGTGCCGGGTCGCTGAAAGCCGTGCGGCTGGCGGTTACCGCGTTTTCACGCTGATCGACGAAGAGGGTCCGGAGCCTGCGCCGGGCCAGTTCTACATGCTGGCGGTGAAGTCCGACTGGCATGACGAATCGGGCCGGCCATATCTGCCGCGGGCGATCTCGGTCGCTCGAGTGCTCGGGGTCAAGGGCTCCCTGCGGCTCGAGTTCCTGATCGATGAAGTCGGCCCCGGCACTTCGAGGATGGCGGCGATGGAGAGTGGCGACGAGTGCTGGCTGGCGGGACCATTCGGCAACCCGTTCTCGATGCCGAAGCAGATCAACCCGAACGCGGCCGGCGCGATCCTGGTCGGTGGCGGCATCGGCATCGCTCCGATGGCAGCGTTGCGGCGGGCCCTGGTCAAGAGGGGAGTGCCTTCCCGCACCCTGCTTGGCTTTCGGGACCAGGCCCACTCCGGCGGCGTCGATGAACTTTTCGGCTGCGAAGAGACCCGCCTGGCTTTCGAAGACGGCAGCTCCGGCCACCGTGGATATGTGACCGACCTGCTGGTGAGGATGCTTGAGGGTGACGACCCGGGCGGTGCCGTCGTCTATTCGTGTGGACCGCCGGCCATGCTCGAAGCCGTCCGGGGGATCTGCGCCGACCGTGAGGTGCCGCTGGAGCTGGCCCTGGAGTCACCAATGGCCTGCGGCTTCGGCGCCTGTTACGGCTGCGCCGTCCCGAAGACCGATGGCGGTTACATGCGCCTCTGCATTGATGGACCGGTGGTCCGCGGTGACCAGATCACTACCGCCATGGCCGGCGAAGCCAACACCGAAGGCTCTCGCCGCCTTTACTCCGTGCGACGCGTGGAGAACGACGACAGGACCCGATCCTGATGGACCTTTCGACCGAGATCTGCGGCATACCTCTGGAGAGTCCGGTGCTCAACGGTTCCGGCACTTACGACGCGCTCGCCGCCCAACGGGCCTTCGGCCGCGCCGTGATCGATGATTTCCCTTTTGCGGGTTTCGTTTCAAAGACGATCACCCGCCACCCGCGGGCGGGTAACCCGCCGCACCGGCTGTGGGAAGCACCATCGGGAATGATCAACTCGATCGGCCTGCCGAACCCGGGGCTCGAACGTTTCGTCGAAGGGGACCTGCTTGAACTGATCGAGCTTCCGGTGCCCCTGGTCGTCTCGGTGATGGCCGACAGCGCCGAAGAGTTCAGCGCTCTCGTTGAAGCGGTCGCCAACGTCCCCGGTGTTGCGGGCATCGAACTCAACGTGTCCTGCCCCAACGTCCACTCCGGCCTGATCGTCGGCGAGCAGCCCAGGGAAACCGAAAACCTGATGAAGGCGCTCCGGCCGCTGACCAGGCTGCCGATCATGATCAAGCTGACCCCGAACATGGCTAATCCGCACGAGGTCGCGATCGCGGCCGAAGCGAGCGGGGCGGACGCGATCTCGCTGATCAACACGATCAAGGCGGCGGCAATCGACCGCAACCACAACCGGACCTGGCTGGGGGTCGGCGGCGGCGGACTTTCCGGCCCGGCCGTCCGGCCGATTGCCCTGGCCCAGGTGAGGGCCGTGTCCGACGCGGTCGACCTGCCGGTGGTTGGCATGGGCGGAATCGCGGACGGCGAGTCGGCGCTCGAATTCATTCTCGCCGGTGCAAAAGTCATTGCGGTCGGCACAGAAAACTTTCGGGACCCGCGGGCCGGAATTTCAGTCCGGGATGGCCTGGTCAGTGCCCTGGAGCGCCGTGGATTCTCTTCATTGGCCGAGGCTCAGGCTTCAACCTTGAGTTGAGGTTTAGGTGAATTTGCCCAAATCGGGCGTTTTCACCGATGCCTCTTGGAGATGGTGGCTATACTCGCCGCCTTGATGCCTGCCACTTCGAAGACCCTCTCCAGTTCGCCGGAAGCCCCGGAAAGGTCCCTCGATCAGCGGATGGATGCGCTCAAGAGAGCGAACGACATCCGAACGGCACGGGCACAGCTCAAAAGGGACCTCAAGGGTGGCCGGACAACGATTCAGGAGCTGCTCAGCTCGCCGCCCGAATACGTCATGACTGCCAAAGTCTTCGACATGCTCCTGGCCGTTCCGAAGTACGGACGGGTCAAGGCGAACCGGGTTCTGAACCAGTGCCGGATCTCTCCGGCGAAGACGATCGGCGGGCTGTCCGAGCGGCAGCGCAAAGAACTCGTCACGCTGCTCCGCCGCTGAGGCGGGCTTCCTTTCGGTCCAGTCCGGACCAACCTCTAGTCTGGCCTTTCCGTGGCCGCTGACAAGTCAAAAGTATTCGTGATCACCGGTCCTTCGGGAGTCGGCAAAGGCACCCTGATCGAAAAGCTCCGGGAGCGTCTGCCGGAACTCGAGCTTTCGACTTCAGTCACGACCCGCCAACCCCGTGAAGGTGAGCTTGATGGTGATCACTACCACTTCCTCACGACCGAAGATTTCAATCGAAAGGTCGCCGCGGGTGAGTTCCTCGAGCACGCCGCTTACAGCGGCAATCAGTACGGAACCCTGCTGTCGGAAGTTGAAGACAGGATCGAGAACGGCCACCCGGTGGTGCTCGAGATCGAGATTCAGGGGGCCGAGCAGATTCGCAGGACGATGCCCGAGGCGGTCCAGTTCTTCATCACTCCGCCCGAACCGGCGCTCGAGACCCTGCTGTCACGGCTGAGTGACAGGGGCACCGATTCGCCCGAGGCAATCAAGGCCAGGATGGAGGTCGCCGAGCGTGAATTGGAAGCCCGCCATGAGTTTCACCACCGGGTGGTCAACGACGACACCGAGCGTGCGACGGATGAGCTGGAGGCCATAGTGCGCGCCAAGCTGTCAGACTTGACTTAATGATAAAGCCACGCGTCGACCATCTTCTTCAGAACACTGACTCTCACTACGCAGCCGTAGTAGTCGCTGCACGCCGCGCCCGGCAGATCAACAGCTACTACCAGAGCCTCAATGAAGGTGGTTACGGGGACTACCCGCCGCCGATGGTTCCGGCCACTCCGGGCAAAGGCCCGCTGACCCTCGCGCTTGAAGAAGTGGCTGAGGGCAAGCTCAAGTACGAGTACCGCAGCTAAGAGGCACCATGGCGAAGATCCTGCTCGGAGTCAGCGGCGGGATCGCGGCCTACAAGGCGGTCGAATTCGTCCGCCTTGCCACCGGGGCCGGACACAGCGTCCGTGTCCTGATGACGGCGTCGGCGAGGAAGTTCGTCGGCCCGGACACTTTCGAGGGAATCCTCGGCGCGCCCGTGCTCACTTCAGAGTTCGAGCGTGACCCGATGCGCGGCACCTTTCCCGGTGAAGCGATGCCCGAGCATGAACCGATCGGCCACCTCGCCGTGGTCGAGTCGGCAGACGTCTTCCTGGTCGCCCCGGCTTCAGCCAACACTCTGGCCAAGCTCGCAGTCGGCCAGGCCGATTCGATCCTGACCACGAGCTTCCTTGCCTGCGAGACGCCGCGCCTGGTCGCGCCGGCGATGAACGACCGGATGTACAACGACGCGGCAACCCAGGCCAACCTCGAGACCCTGCGCGGCCGGGGCATTGATGTGATCGAACCGGGGGAGGGTCGCCTCGCATCGAAGGGTGAATACGGGGTGGGCCGCCTGCCGGAACCAGTCGAACTGATGGCCCGGGTGGAAGCTGCCCTGGCCGGCCCGGCTTCCGGCGACCTCGCCGGGATCAGGGTCCTGGTCACTGCCGGTGGCACCCGCGAAGCAATCGACCCGGTCCGCTATATCGGCAACCGATCGAGCGGCCGCATGGGTTTCGCCCTGGCTGAACGGGCCCGGGACCGCGGCGCTGTCGTGACCGTGATCGCGGCCAACGTCAACCTGCCGGACCCGTCCGGGGTGACCCGGATCGACGTTGAATCAACTGCCGAGCTCGCCGCCCGGTGTGAAGAACGCTTCCCGGATTCAGACCTGTTGCTGATGGCGGCTGCGCCGGCCGACTTCACCGTCGCCGGCAGTTCCAACGAAAAGCTCTCCCGCAGCGGAGGCGAGTTCTCCCTCGATCTAGTTCCGACGGAAGACGTCCTCGCCGCGATCAGCAACACCCGGTCCGCGGGGCAGACCATCATCGGATTCGCCGCCCAGTTCGGTGGCGATGCGATCGGCAAGGCCCGGGGGAAGCTCGAAAGAAAAGGCGCCGACATGATTGTGCTGAACGACGTCTCCGATTCGTCGATCGGTTTCGACTCGACCGAGAACGAGGTGACCCTGGTCACCGCAGGCAGCGAGATCAAGGTGCCCCGGGCCAGCAAGTTCGAAGTGGCCGACCGGATCCTCGACCGCGCCGTCGAGCTCCGCAACGGCTGATGCGGGCGGTAGTTCAGCGGGTCTCATCTGCCGCGGTCGTGGTTGATGGCGAAGAGGTCTCCAGGATCGGCGAAGGTTTGGCCGTGCTGCTGGGCGTGACCCACGGGGACGGCCCGGCCGAGGCGGAGAAGATGGCCAGCAGGCTGCTGAAGCTGCGTGTCTTCGAAGACGGGGATGGCCGGATGAACGAAGCGCTTGGAGACCGGGAAATTCTCTGCGTCAGCCAGTTCACCCTCTATGCCGACACGTCCTCCGGGAACCGCCCCGGATTCAAGGATGCCGCTTCAGGTGAGGTGGCCGAACCGCTCTACGATCAGGTCTGCGCTCTGCTCGGAGCCAGGAAGGGTGTGTTCGGGGCCGACATGCAGGTGGAAATCGCCGGAAATGGCCCGGTTACCATCCTGATTGACGTCTGATCTGCGAATCCGGGCCGAGCGGCTTGGCTTGGGGTGGCAAGCGAGCTATACTGGTTAGAGCTTTTCCCCTCCAGTTGTGTCGAGAAGTGGGCCTTGCCCGCTTTTTTTAGGCCCGAAACCAACGAGAAACACTTGATTCCACGATCCGAAGACATCGAAAAACGACTCGCAGAACTCGATCAGCAGATCGAATTTCTGGCTCTGGAACCGGCCGGTGGTGGTGCCCTGCGCATCTTCATCGACCATCCGGACGGAGTCAACCTCGAGATCTGCCAGAAAGTTACGTCCGGACTTGGCGATCTGCTCGTGGATTATTCCCTGGAGGTCTCATCACCCGGACCAGAACGTCCTTTGACCAAGCCCGAGCACTTTTCGAGATTCGAAGGCCGCCGGGCCAGGGTCATGACCACCGAGCCGATCGAAGACCGTCGCAAGTTCACCGGGACGATCCTCGAAGCGGCCGAGCAGGAAGTAGCACTCGGCGTCGACAACTCGGTCGTCCGTATCCCATACCAGAGCGTCGAACGCTCTCATCTAGTGCCTGACATAGCAGGAGGAGCAAGCAAGTGACCCAGGAGATCGTTGACGCAGTAAAGGTCCTTGAACAGGAGAAAGGTATCTCCGCAGATACCCTGATGGACGCGCTCGCCGACGCGCTGCTTTCGGCCTATCGCAAGAGCCCCGGCGCGGCGAAATACGCGCGGGTTGACCTCGACCACGAGACCGGAGACTTCCGTGTTTTCGAGCTGGTCCTTCCGGCCGAGCTCGAAGAGAAACTTCTTTCCGAAGCCATCGAGCAGCAGGAGCGCACGATCGATCCGGAGACCGGCGAGCTGCGTGAGCCCGAAGAGCCCGAACTTGATCCCGAGATGCTGGCCCCGTACGAAGCCCAGATCACGACCAAGGACGTGACCCCGGAAGACTTCGGGCGGATTGCCGCCCAGACGGCCAAGCAGGTCATCTATCAGCGGATCCGCGAAGCCGAACGCCAGATGATGTACGACGAGTACCGCGACCGCGTAGGTGAACTGGTCACCGGACTGATCCAGCAGTCGGACAAGCGATACACCCTGGTCCAGCTGCGCGAACGCGTCGAAGCTCTGCTGCCGAAGTCGGAACAGGTTTACAGCGAACGCTACGACCACGGAATGCGCGTCAAGGCCGTGATAACCGATGTTTCCGAGTCCACCAAGGGCCCGAGCATCGTCGTTTCCCGCCGTTCACCCGAACTGATCAAGGGCCTCTTCGAACTGGAAGTTCCGGAGATAGCCGACAAGCTGGTTGAGATCGTCGGCGTCGCCCGTGAGCCGGGCTACCGTTCGAAGATCGCCGTTGTCTCCCACGCCGATGGCGTCGACCCGGTCGGCGCCTGCGTCGGCCCGCGTGGTTCCAGGGTCCGCATGGTCGTTTCCGAGCTGCGTGGCGAGAAGATCGACATCATTCCGTATAACGAAGAACCCGCCCGGTTCGTGGCCAAGGCGCTTTCGCCGGCCCGCGTCCGTGAGGTCCTCGTTGACGACGAAGAGATGCAGGCGACAGTCGTCGTGCCGGACGACCAGCTTTCGCTGGCGATCGGCCGTGACGGACAAAACGCCCGCCTCGCCGCCCGCCTGACCGGCTGGCGCGTCGACATCAAGTCCGAAAGCGAGTTCGCCAAGGACGAGAGCCAGCACGATTACGAAGGCGAAGAAGAGTTCGACGGCCGCTGCATGGCTGTTCTGTCCTCCGGACGCCGCTGCCCGAACGCCGCCATCGGTGGATCGACCTACTGCGGCCTGCCGCAGCACCAGGCGCTTTCCCGCTTTTCGACCAGCCACGTCGGTGTACTGACCGGGCTGGGCGACAGCGAGATCGCCACCCTGGCCGACCCGGAATCCGACGACGCTGAAGTGACGGCGATCGTTTCCGGTGCTGAAGCCAACTTCGTTGAGCCCTCAGACGAACCGGTAGCTGAAGCAGAGGCCGCTGAAGACACCGTCGAAGAAGCGGAAGAAGAAGCAGCCGCTCCTGTCGACGGAGAAAGCCAGGCCGAGTGAGCAAGAAACGCGTTCATGAAATAGCCAAGTTGGAAGGAATCAGCAGCAAAGAAGTGATTGCTGCGCTCAACGCTGCCGGAATCCCGGTCAAGGTGGCTGCCTCAAGCGTCGATGAAGACGAAGCGAGGAAGGCCGTCGCGGCCTCGAAGGCACCTGCCGCGAAGCCGTCTGCGGCCAAGAAGGCCCCGGCGAAGAAGTCGGCAGCGCCCGCTGCCGCGAAAGCTGCGGCCAAGCCCGCTGCCGCCGCTGAAGCAGCACCTGCGGCCAAGGCTGCTCCAGCCGCGTCATCCGCAGCGTCTTCCAAGCCGGTCAAGCCTTCCGGAGGCAACGGGGCCGCTCCGCCGGCCGCCGCGGATGGTGCAGCTGCCAAAGGCAAACGACGCCGTGTGGTCATTGATTCACAGGCTTCCCGTCGTGAACAGGGTGGAGGCCCGCCGCCTCAGCGCCCGCCGAGAAGGCGCGGTGGACGCCGCCGGCGCCCGCTGCTCGAAGAGCCGGGTCCGGTTGATACGAACCCGGCCGAGCCCGAAGCGACGATCGTCGGCTCCGGGGTCACCGTGCGTGCCCTGGCTGAACTGCTCGGACTGAGCTCCGCCGAACTGATCAAGAAGCTGATGATGATGGGTGAGATGGCAACACTCACCCAGACCCTGACCGACGAGTCGGTCATGGCCATCGCCGACGAATACGACCGCAAGATCGAGATCGTCTCGGCCTCTGAAGAAGAAGCTGAGCTGCCGGACTTCGACGACTCCGAAGAATCGCTGGTTGACCGCCCACCCGTGGTCACGATCATGGGTCACGTCGACCACGGCAAGACCTCGCTGCTGGACGCCGTTCGCGAGACCGAAGTAGCTGCCGGCGAAGCCGGAGGAATCACCCAGCACATCGGTGCTTACCAGGTCCACCAGAAGAATCACACGATCACTTTCCTCGACACCCCCGGTCACGAAGCCTTCACGGCCATGCGTGCCCGCGGTGCCCAGGTGACTGACGTCGCCGTGATCGTGGTCGCTGCTGACGACGGCGTGATGCCGCAGACGCGCGAAGCGATCGACCATGCGAAAGCGGCCGATGTGCCGATCCTGATCGCGGTCAACAAGATCGATAAGGAAGGCGCCCAGCCCGACCGGATCCGCAATGACCTTGCGGCCGAAGGACTGACCCCCGAGGACTGGGGAGGCGACACGGTTTACGTCGACGTCTCCGCCAAAACCGGCCAGAACCTTGATCAGTTGCTCGACATGATCATCCTGGTCACTGACCTTGAGGAACTCGCTGCCAACCCGGATGCCCCGGCATCCGGTTCGGTGATCGAATCCCAGCTCGATCCGGGACGTGGTCCCGTGGTCAGCGTGCTGATCCAGCGTGGCACCCTGCGGGTCGGCGACTCGGTCGTGGCCGGTCCCGTCTGGGGCAAGGTCAGGGCAATGCACGACTACCTCGGCGAAAAAGTCACCGAAGCCACGCCCGGCATGCCGGTCGAGGTGCTCGGATTCGACGGCGTCTGTGATGCCGGCGAACTGTTCCAGACCGCCGACAATGACCGTCGTGCCCGCCAGATGGCCCAGGAGAAGCTGAACCGCCTCAAGGCAGAGACCATCGCCCGCCGCCAGGCGCGCAAGGTCACCCTCGAGGAGATCTTCTCGCGCGCCCAGACCGGCGACCTCAAGGAACTCAACATCGTTCTCAAGTCGGACGTTGCCGGTTCCCTCGAGGCGCTTCAGGACGAAATCGCCAAGGTCCCACAGGAGCAGGTCAGCATCAACATCATCCGCGCCCAGACCGGTGGCATCACCGAGTCGGACGTGATGCTTGCTTCTGCCTCGAACGCGGTCATCCTCGGCTTCAACGTGAGGCCGCTGGCTGACGCCCGCAAGGCCGCCCGCGCCGAAGGTGTTGACGTTCGCAGCTACTCGGTCATCTACAAGATCACCGAAGATCTGCGGAACGCGATGGAGGGCATGCTCGACACGGTCGAAGTCGAGGAATCCCTCGGCGAAGCCGAGGTCAAGGAGATCTTCAAGGCGTCCAAGGTCGGCAAGATCGCCGGCTGCATCGTCACCGAAGGCCGCATCACCCGCGACGGCCAGGTTCGTCTGGTCCGTGAAGGTACCGTCATCTGGACCGGCAAGCTCGATTCGCTGCGCCGATTCAAAGACGCCGTCCAGTCGGTCGAAGAGGGCCAGGACTGCGGTATCGTGCTCGACGGCTATGCCGATGTCAAGCCGGGCGATGTTCTCGAATTCTTCTCGACCAAACAGGTCGAGCAGACTCTCGGTTAGGTAAGGAACCATGGCGATATCGCGGATGCGAAGGGTTAATGAAGTGATGCGTCAGGTTCTTGGCGATGCGATCACCTCCGACCTGAACGACCCCCGGGTGAACATGGTCACCGTGAACTCGGTCGAAACCAGCCCTGACCTTCACCACGCGAAAGTTTTCGTCACCGTTTTCGGTGACGAGGACGCGCGAGATGATGCACTCAGGGCCCTCCGGCGAGCCCACGGATACCTCCAGGGCAAGGTCGCCCAGGAGACTTCGATGAAGCACACGCCGACCCTCACCTTCGAATACGACGAGTCGGTCGAGAAGGGGCTGCGAATTGCCGCCCTGCTCGACGCCGACGCCGACGATGACGACGGACGGGAGATCCGTGAATCCAGCGACTGACGCCAAAAAGGTGGCCAAGGGCAACCTCGACGCGATCGCTGACCTGGTCCGGGACAACGGCAAGTTCCTGCTGACCACCCATGAAGGGCCGGACGGCGACGCCCTCGGGTCCCTGCTCGGCATGCACCAGCTGTTGGAGACCCTCGGCAAGGATTCGGCGATGTTCCTGGCGGCGAAGGAGTTCCCGCTACCGATCGAATACCGGCACCTGCCGCTCGAAGGCGTGTTTCACGAACCGCCGGCCGACCTGCGCGACCGGGTCGTGGTTTTCCTCGACTGCGGCAACATCGACCGGATGCCGGTCGACTTCCTGCGCCACGGAGGCAAGCTGGTGGTCAACATCGACCACCACCACGACAACACCGAGTTCGGTGACTTCAACTTCGTCAACGCCGGCGCGTCCTCCACCGCGGAGATCATTTACGAACTGGCGATGATCCTTGACGTGAAGATCAGTCCTTCGATGGCCCGTGCGCTTTACATCGGCATTGTCACCGATACCGGCAAGTTTATGTACGACAGCACCGACGCCCGCACCCATGAGGTCGCGGCGGCACTGGTCCAGGCCGGGGTCGACATCGATGACGTCAACCGGCGTCTCTACGAAAGCATGCCCTTCGAGAAGCTTCGCCTGCTGAGTCGTGCCCTCGACAAGATCGAGCTTCATTGCGACGGCAACCTGATCACGACTTACATCACCGCCGAGGACTACGAACAGACCGACGCCGGTGAAGAAATGACCGAAGGCATCATCGACCACCTCCGGGCGGTTGACGGGATCCGGGTCGCCGCCGTGGTGCGCGACCAGGTGAGTCGCGGCCGCGCGGCGCGCAAGATCAGCATGCGCTCGGGCGATGAAGTGACCGACGTTTCCATCCTTGCCCGGAAGTTCGGCGGCGGCGGCCACGTTCGTGCCGCCGGCTGCTCGACCGAGCTCGAGTTCGAGCAGATCGTCAGCGAGATCTGCGCCGGACTCGCTGAGCAGCCAGAAGCCTGACCCGGAAGCTGGTTGGCTGTGACTGAATCGGGCATCCTCGTCTGGGACAAGCCGGCGGGAGTCACCTCGCACGATGTGGTCGCCCAGGTGCGCCGGGACCGTGGAGGCAAGGTCGGGCACGCCGGAACCCTCGACCCGTTTGCCACGGGTGTACTGACCGTGTTGCTGGGGCGTGCCACCAGACTCCAGAAGTACCTGCTCAACCTTTCCAAGACTTATGTCGCAACGGCCAGGCTGGGGTGGACCTCCACCACCGGCGACCCGGAAGGTGAACTGACCGAGACCGGGATCATCCCGGAAGCGCTGACCCTGCCGACCGGCCTGATCGAGCAGATGGTCCCGATGACGTCAGCGGTCAAGGTTGATGGCGAGCGCCTTTACAAGAAGGCCCACCGCGGCGAGACCGCCGAGCGTCCGGTGCGGGAAGTAACGATCCACCGGGCCGAACTTCTCGAAAGCGGTGACGGACGGGCCCGGTTCGAGATCGAATGCAGCTCTGGCACATACATCAGGACCCTGATCGAGACCCTCGGTGACGCCTACTGCGAAGAGCTGCGGCGCACGGCTGTCGGGCCGATCGGAATCGAGCGTGCCGGCGAAGTCCTGAGCCCG
>Ga0105048_10001152_pt1 | contig 42720 bp, 38 predicted proteins | sample MAT05_FD_78382 | JGI IMG/M metagenome (GOLD analysis project Ga0105048, IMG submission 78382) | Freshwater microbial communities from Lake Fryxell liftoff mats and glacier meltwater in Antarctica - MAT-05 | ecosystem: Environmental > Aquatic > Freshwater > Ice > Liftoff microbial mat | place... | reverse complement strand
CCTGTACACGCTCCAATTAAATAATTAAGAGCAATGTTTAAGGAATAAGAAATCCACACAGAGATAAAAATAACCCCCGTCAAGACAAGCGTGATTAACAATAACCTCTGGAAGAGTTCATAGTACTCTTGCATGGATTTACCTGATTCTGTGTCTTCAGAATCAGTTTTAGCATCTTGTTGCGTTGTCGGAGTGGGCGCAATTGATTCGTCTGACAAGCTCACGGGACTTGAAACCAGTACAGTTAAACATTATGACTGCACATTCAGTCAGATGAATCATATCACGATCCGGTAACAATACTTTAGGAAAAAACAATTAACTTCTTGGCAACGTTAGACAGTCAGTAAAATCGCGCTCCCAGAAGCGAGAGAGCGCCTGATGATGTAAGAGACTGTACGGCCGAATAATCAATAATCGCTGCCTGAAAATTCAAAATTTCTTCCAATTCTAGCTTTTTTTGAGTCAATAATTCTTCTCCAAAGTAATTACATAGAATCTTAGTGTTTGAATTAATTGGGGGTCAATAAAATCAATTGGTGCTTGAGGAGTGTATGGGCGTACCGCAAATGATAAATCGGAGAGTAGCGGCTTGTCATTAAGCAGCGCACCACTGCTGAATTTCAAAAAACTCCAACTTTTGGGATGTAGAATACCCGTTTGTTGGGCACTTTCCTAATCTACATTAATTTGCCAAAAGTGGTGATGGGCGATCGCTCTTCACCACGAGTATAAATTGACAAATCTTAACTTAGTATCAACGTGAAGTGTAATTAAACAGGTGTCGATAAAATCAGCTGCTGCTGAAGAAGCGTTCTTACCCCATCCAATCCCAGTTGCACACCTGCTAAAATATCTGCCACTGTTGAATTAGCATCACATTTTTGCATAAATTCAAACTCTGGTACAGATAAATTAACAATCTGGTAATCGTAATTAAAGAAACATTGGCTGGGAAATCCTTCAATACAAGGATTAAGTTCGGGAATCGCTGCCAATAGCGCGTTATCGTCTGTCCAGTCGGCCTTGATTAAGGGAGGACGACCAAGGAAAAACTCGTAATGAGTTACTTCTGGATCTAGTAATTCTATCAGACGGTAAAGCTGCCGTTGGCTTTGCCCGCCGCAGGCATCGCTCAATTGTTTTGCCCGTTCTATCAACTCTGGTGCTTTACCTAAAAGTCTCTCCAAATCCCAGAAACTCGGATTTGAGAAACCAATAAATTCCAATCCCGAAGCATCTATTAATTCAAACAGCGTCTCAATGTTGTAGTCAATTTCCTGGGGATGAACGTACATATCCGCAAAGTTTTCATCCTTGTGGTTTTCTAATGACCAGCGCTGTTTATCATATTTGACAATTCGGTTATTTTCTGGTAATGAAGCAAATATTTGTCGTCCGACTTTGACACCATCGCGGTAGTCGCCTTTTTTATCACCTTGAAGAAGTGCGATCGCTTTTTGCATGAGTTGAATTTCCCAGCGTCCCAACTCTCCATATACAAAAATGTGCATCAAACCGCCTGGGGCTAACTTCTTCGCCAAAGCTTGAATACCGCGAATTGGATCGGATGTATGATGCAAAACTCCAACACAGTTGATTAAATCAAACTCACCCGGTAACTGTTCCACATCAAACAAGCTGAGGTGATGAAATTCCACGCGGGTAGCGCCAGAACGCTGACAACGTTCTTTTGCTACAGCCAAAGCGCCAGTACTGAGGTCAATTCCCACAACAGAAGCTTGAGGATTGAGGTGAACCAAGTACTCCGTACTCACACCAGTACCGCAACCTGCATCTAAAATCCGAATATCTTGCTTTTGGGGTTTTTGACCGGTGCAGAAATTATGAGCGGCTAGCCAATTCCAGCGCCAGTTATAGCCTGGAGGTGGTTCATCTAACAGGGCTTCCGGCGGAAAGGGATAGGTATTGTAGAGTTTGGCAACGGCAGCACTGACAGTTTGAGAATCGGACATGATCAGGAATAACGCAGTATTTCTGAGTTTACCGGATAGTGGATGATTAGAGCAAAGATTACTATTGCTTATTTCCTGCTACTTATCCAACAGCAAAGTCAGTAAATTCGCGTTTATAAGGAGCTTGAAATCCTAATACAATATCTTCTTTAGGTACACCAGCAGCGATTAATTCGTTAGCGATGACGATTTCTGTACCATCTCTTTGTATCCAAATTCTTTTGTCTTTGATATCAACATGAATTATCACTCTATAAATTCTCCGTTGTTCTTTCCAGCCAATATTTAATACTTGATAATGATGGCGTTCTACGTCAAATAACAATTGAACCTCTGTGCCATTAGCCACGTCATTAGCGGAATGAGTAATTAAAATATCTTGAATTATTTGAGAGTAATTTATTCCTTCCATAAAACAATGTCCTGACTTAAGTAATTAAATATTAAAAGTTTAATTTGATATTCTTTTAAAGAATCTTGAATAAATTGGCGTGAGAAAAAGTCTTGATATGTGTCTTGGCTAATAGCTAGCTTTCTGCTTCGATGAAACGGGTTTCTAGTGGCAAAGTAGGGCAAGCTGTAGCTTTACCGGCTATGGGATGGGGTCAAATTAGCAGTTAGAGGAAATTTTGTGAATTGGAAAGCTGTTGGGCGTTCTGCAATTGGAACAAGTCATCAAAAACAGGGGATAGTTTGTCAAGATTATGGGGATTATCGCATCTTGGATGATGTGATTGTAGGTGCTGTTGCTGATGGTGCTGGTAGTGCTAAACATTCTGATGTTGGTTCTAAGTTGGCGGTAGAAACGGTACTCAAATGCTTTTCTGATATTAATGAATCTCCTCATAAGGAAGCTTTTTCTCAACCACTGTCCAAAGAAGAAGCTGAGAAAGTGTTTGCTAAGATTATGAACCAAGTTATTACAGAATTACAGAAGCAAGCAGATGAAGAAGATTATTCTGTCAATGATTTAGCTTGTACGTTGTTGGTTTTCGTGGCTACTCGTATGCACCAAATAGTTTGATTCAACCTGTAGATAGCACAATTCCGCTTGAGATTGTTCACCCAGAGGTTCAGCGATGTTTTCTCAGATGCTTTAATGATGGTTATAAAAATCCTAACTCGCGCCCAACTGCTAGGGATTGGGTAAAGGCGCTCAGACTTGCTGTTAATGAGTTAACTATCTGTGGAAAGGTAGACAGCCACTATTACAGCCAAACTTATGGTAAGTGTTATTGGTGCGATCGCTCTACAAAACTTGGTATTGATATATTTCCTGGGTTTGTTAGACCAAAACAACAATCTGCTTTTGCTGTAGCAACATTAAAACCTAAAGCTTTTGCCGCAGATAAAATTATAGAAAATGTTGCAATAGCAGGGCGAATCAGCACTCTCCAAGAGCGTGCCGAGCGGTTTTTTGTTATTATTATTGGTTCAGTATTAGCCTGGGCATCACTTATTCTTATTATTTTTGCTACTGGTAGTCTATTTTCTAGCTCTAACAATTCTAATTCTGTAAAAGATGGAACACAAAAATTAACTCAATCGCAATTGACAGAAATAGCCACCAGTGAGATTAAAGAGTATACCATCGGTATTGGTATTTCATTCCAAGTTAATGAAGAAACTAAAATACCAAAAGTTACGAATGTCTTGGAAAAATCTCCAGCAGCATTGCGAAATATTAAAATTGGTGATCAAATATTAGAAGTAAATGGCAGATCGACATCAACAATGAGTGCGACAGATGTAGCTAATTTGATACAAGGAGATGTAAATACTGTAGTTTTTTTGCTCGTAAAACGTTGTTCATACCGTCTTAAACCGGGAGATTATGGTATCATCCTGATTAAATGCCAGAACATTGAGACTATACTTAATAACTAAGTGCTAACTGAAAGTATAAGTGATCTGTATCTAAATATTTACACAATACTCACTTTGTCTCATTCTCTAAATCAAGTTCACGGCGATCAGCTTCTATATATCCTTCAGCTAGTGGTTGAGAAAATCAAAGAAAGTATTTATAATGAGTGTAATACCACAGGTTGACATTAGTAAATTACCTCCAGAAGTTCAAGCTACTATCAATCTTATTTCCGTAGGCGGTTCTTACCCTCATAGCAAAGATGGCATTGTGTTCAAAAACCTTGAAGGATTACTGCCACCACAACCGCGAGGATATTACAGAGAGTACACAGTACCAACTCCCGGATCAACAGATAGAGGTAGTCGCCGTCTTATTGCTGGGCAAAATAACGAAATTTACTATACTGCTGATCACTACAATAGCTTTCAAGAAGTCATTTATTAGTCGTGATAAGTAAGGAGGAATACATGAGTGAATTTCTAAATATTTCGTCAATAGACTTAAAACAGGAAATATGTGAAGCAGTGGAACAAATAGCCGCAGAACCAGGAACTAAAGTTTTTTATCTTGATGGTAAAAAAATTAATAGCAAAGAAACATTTTTAAGGAAAGCTGCTGAAGCAATGCAATTTCCTACATACTTTGGTGCTAACTGGGATGCTTTTGATGAATGTATCACCGATTTAACATGGTGTCCGGCCCAGAGATACATCATATTGTATGACCATGCTGATATCTTTGCTCAAGCTGAACCGACACAGTACCAAATAGCATTGGATATTTTAAATTCAGCTAAAGAATACTGGCAAGCTAAGAATATTACTTTGAAGTTTTTTACTATAAACAAATAAGTTAATTTAGCCTTGAGATAAATTAAGATATAGTCCAATCTTCTAAACGCAAATTAGGCACTTTTTCAAAATCCTTGCGGTTGCGGGTTACTAAAATCCCATTTACTGACAGCGTAATTGCCGCAATGCGTAAATCTTGAGTACCAACGCGAATTTTTTGCTTAACTAATTCAGCATAAACATTACAAGCTTTAGTATCAAATTCAAGTAATTTTATATTTTTGAAATATTCTATTTCATCCCATAATCCCTTGTATCCCCATATTAATTTGTCATACTTAGAAGGTTGATTATTATATTTTTTGATAACATTCAGCCATCCTTTAACTTTCTCCTCGAATGTAATCACTGTTATTGCTAAATTTTCGGTATTCTGCTGTCTTATGCGTTGCGTGACTAGTGGATGAGTATTTTGAAATAAAGACAGATGATCTGTATCTAATATCCACATAATACTCACTTTGTCTCATTCTCCAAGTCAATTTTGCTGCGTTCAGCTTCTATGTATTCCAGCACCTCAGCAAAAAGAGGGTTATCTTTGTGCATTCCCGCAAATTTCATCCAAGGATTTTCTACTTTGGGTGCTTCAATTTCTAAAGTCACAATTTTGGCTGTTTCTAACCGAGTTTGCAAACTTTGACTGAGTTTTTCTATTGCTTCCGTTTCCGTATTTCCTAAGCCTTGACAGTCTGGTAAACCTAATAATATTGCTTTGACTGTACCATCTTGTTGATTCTCAATCAGCACATCATAAGTTAACTTTGGTGCAGTTGTTGGAGAGGTAGTTTTTACAGCTAAATTCATAATTTTATTTTTCAAGTTTTATATTGATTATAACTCCTGACCTAGAACAAGTTCATAGTCAGGATTTTAGTACTGAATTTTTAAGCACTGAAGTGCTTACTACAAACCTTTAATTATTTACACTGGCTTGGTTAATTTGTGGTTTGATTTTTATCATATTGTTTTTGCGATCGCGTGCCTTTGTTTACTGATAATGCGTATGTAAATTACAGGCTACAGAGTGACATACTCCACACACTCCCCTGCGGGTGAGTGTGGGCTTCTCAACGACTCTTCTATGAAGACATTAATTGAGCTTTAAGGGCGTGTGTCCCACGCGCCTTTATGTTTATGGCCGCGTTCATATCCCTACACAAACTGACCTTACAATTAGGACAATTATGTATTCTTTCAGATAGCGACTTTTTAACTTTGTGACTACAGTTAGAACACTCTTGACTTGTGCCGTTCGGGTTAACAGCTATCACTTTCAAACCAGCGTTTTCGGCTTTGTTTGAAAGTATATTTATAAACTGTCCCCATCCGGCATCATTTATACTTTTAGCCAACCATGTTTTAGTGAGTCCTTTTATATTCAACTTTTCAACAGCTATTACATCGTATTTATCAAGCAATGTTTTAACTGTTTTAAAGTGAAAATCTTTTCTAGTATCAGCAACTTTTTTATGCTTGATACCCAATTGTTTGATTGCTTTATTTCTGCGATTAGATCCTTTCTTACGACGGGAAACTTTACGCTGTGCTGACTTTAATTTTCTTTCAGCTTTACGTAAATATTTTGGTGCAGGAATTCTGGTATTGTCAGAAGCAACATAAAAATCAATTAATCCAACATCAATGCCAATAATATTGTCAACATCAAAGTCAGGTTTTATAGTTGGTACTGTTTTGTCGTCAAGGCTTAAGGTGACATAATACCCATCTGCTTTTTTGGTAACAGATACGGTTTTGATGTCGAACCCATCAGGTATTGGACGATGCACAATTACTTTAACATCCCCAATCTTTGAGAGTGTTATTCTGCTGTTGACAAAATGATAGCGCAGCGTTAGCGAGTCATCGAGCGTCTGACTTTTAAATTGGGAATATGTAAATGTTTTGTATTGCCCTTTGCCCTTGAATCTAGGTCTACCCGATTTTTTACCGTTTACATCTCCTTTTAACCAACGGTCAAAAGTAATTTCAACTTTTTTAGGGACTTCTTGCAATACTTGAGAGGGAATATTTTTGTACCAAGGACGGTCTTTTTTAAGTTGAACTAGAGAGGCTTTTTGATTGTAATAATTAGGCTGTTCTTTTAATTCTGGTAAGTGACAAATTAAAGGACATCTATCAATAGGACACCGATTCATCTCATACCAGTCAAACCTCTGAGCAAGCAAATAGTTATATTGATAGCGCAACATTTCAAGTGTGTTATTAATTTTTTCTGCCTGTTCTTTAGTTGTTTTAAGCTTGTACTGGTATGATGTTTTCATTTTTTTGTCCTTTGTTTTTCGACCTGAATACAGTATAACATAATATGTATCCATCGTGTAACCATAATGAAAAACAAACAATTAAGGCTGAGAATGTCTGAACGCCGTTTTAATAAGCTTCAAAAATATGCAGTTTACGCTGACAAGACGATGACACAAGTTATAGAAGAACTTCTTGACTCATTACCAAGCATAGAAATTGGTGATTCCTTATCGACCCACTGCCCTGTCAATCCTGCGGATTGAATTGGTTGTAGGTCAATTCGTCATCACCCAAAAATTCATCCCACGCTCCCCTGATTACAGGGTGAGTCGTGGAGCAACATTCGTTTAAGCTAAAGAGACTTCCAAATAAAAATATCCCAAAACTGACACAAAATTCCTCTTTATTTCTCCTCTCTGTGTTCGGTTATTGAGCGACTTGTACTGAGCGTAGTCGAAGTAAGTCGAAATACTGCGTCTCTGTGGTTCGTTTATTTCTTAGAAATCCCTAATTAAACATCGCACTGATTAGTTTGACAAAATTTGGCATTATCTATAAACTCTTGCAACTTATTCAAGGGAATTATCTGAAATGATGTGCCATCCTGCACCGCCGCAGTGATATAAGCAAACTTTTGCCCACGATAATATTGGTCACGCCCAACTTTGGTGACATACCGAGACTTCTGGAAGTCATTGGCAACATTGGAATTATAAATATTTTGTAACAATTTTACTGCTTTGGCATTTTTTGTGGTGAATTTGATGCTTGAGTCACCACTAACGGTTATTCCTTCTTTAGTCACTGTCCCATTTTGAGAAGTGACATCAGCATAAAAGTATAAATTTCCCTTTGTACCATCATAGCCGTGGGCTTCGCTGTTGTATCTCAGAGTTGGTAGTTGCGATCGCGTTTTTGCCCACTTAACAACGGTGTTAATGTTTTGCTCTGGAAGCGCATTTGCAGGAGTAACGGCTAAAATAACTGCGATCGCAGACAGGGTAGCATTAAATAAATAGTTAAATTTAGAACTTTTGTGCATAGTATTTTCCCGTTAAATAATGCTAATAGCTAAAGCTAAAATCGCCACAGATTAAGAATTATTTCCAGAGTAGCTTGAGTTTTTAGTATTCAGCCATCGGTAGCAAAAACAACCTAACATCAACTAATGACCACTGTCCACTGACTTTGCTAATTCTAGGGTGGACAGCAAGCTGTTAACCATTGGCAAGTTGCATATTACTCATAAAGATAGTCGTTGGTCATTGACAAAGGACAAAGGACTAATGACAAATGACTACCCCAGTTAGTTACAAAACTTAGATTTTGTCTCAGCCAAATAAGAGTATGTACTCTTAAGACTGGATGCATCTAAACTACAGGTTCTACACACTTCTTAATAAACCAGCCTTGAGAACGCAAAACGTTCTAATCTAAAAGCTAACCGGGTTAATTTACTGGCAGTTTTGCAGGCAGTACTCTCAAGCTCATAAAGCACAGACACACCGATGTGTCAAGCCTCAAAGCGAACCAGACTTAACACATAAATGATTATGATGGGAGTTTTACAAATCCGATGAGTGTTAAGGCAAGTGGTGGAAGCTCAGTTGCGCGTCCGCAACTATATCAAACCCTAGCTGTAGCGACAATTACCCAAGCCGAGCAGCAAGACCGCTTTTTGGGAAGTGGTGAATTAGATGAACTGGCAAGCTATTTTGCATCTGGTGCAAAGCGTCTAGAAATTTCCCAAACGCTGACGGATAATGCCGAGATTATCGTATCTCGCGCTGCTAACCGGATTTTTGTCGGTGGTTCGCCAATGGCTTTTTTAGAAAAGCCCAGAGAAGCGGAACTAGTAACTGCTGGTGGTGGTGCTAATGTTCAGCAAGGGATGCAACTGGGAACTGTAACCTACGTTGAAAGTCGTGGTGGGTTCCTAGAAAATTTACGCTCAATATTTAACTCATCCCCCAGTGGCCCGACACCTCCAGGTTTCAGACCAATTAACATTGCTCGATATGGCCCAAGCAACATGGCCAAGAGCTTGCGGGATTTATCCTGGTTCTTGCGCTACGCTACTTATGCGATCGTTGCTGGCGACCCCAACATCATAGCGGTGAATACACGGGGTTTGCGGGAAATAATTGAAAATGCCTGCTCTGGTGAAGCAACGCTGGTAGCTTTGCAGGAAATCAAAGCCGGGTCACTCTCTTTTTTCCGTAAGGATGCTGAGGCTACAGAAATTGTGTCTCAGTACATGGATGTTTTGCTATCAGAATTCAAAGCAGCCACACCTTCAAATAAAGTTCGCCAACGCCCCTCTAGCGACCAGCAAGGCTTGGAACTGCCGCAAATTTACTTTAATGCGGCAGAACGGCGTCCCAAGTTTGTGATGAAAACTGGGTTGTCAGCTAGCGAAAAAAATGAGGTAATCAAGGCTGCATATCGGCAAATTTTTGAGCGCGACATTACCCGTGCTTATAGTTTGTCCATATCTGACCTAGAATCTAAGGTGAAAAATGGCGACATCTCCATGAAGGAGTTTGTCCGTCGTCTAGCTAAATCTCCCCTTTACCAAAAACAGTTTTACCAGCCTTTTATTAACAGCCGAGTCATCGAACTAGCTTTCCGTCACATTTTGGGACGGGGGCCAAGTAGCCGTGAAGAAGTACAAAAATACTTTTCGATTATTTCTAACGGTGGTCTGCCAGCCTTAGTAGATGCCTTAGTAGATTCTGCTGAATACAGCGACTATTTTGGCGAAGAAACAGTACCTTACCTCCGGGGTCTTGGTCAAGAAGCACAAGAATGTCGCAACTGGGGGCCGCAGCAAGACCTGTTTAACTACAGTGCGCCTTTCCGCAAGATACCTCAGTTCATTACCACATTTGCTGCTTACGAACAACCACTACCAGACCAACATCCCTATGGTTCCGGTAATGACCCCTTGGAAATTCAATTTGGGGCAATTTTCCCGAAAGAAACTCGCAACCCCAGCACCCGTCCGGCTCCTTTTGGCAAGGATACCAAGCGCATCCTGATTCACCAAGGGGCAGGGATTAATAACCAAAATAGCAATCCCAAGGCGCGGGGTGAAGCTCCTGGTACTCTTGGCCCCAAGGTGTTCAAGTTAGATCAACTGCCTGGTACTATTGGTAGAAAAGCTGCCAAAGGTTCTAGCGTCAGATTCTCTGAAAGCTCCACACAAGCACTGATTAGAGCTGCTTACCTGCAAGTTTTCGGTCGTGATCTTTACGAAGGTCAACGCCCGAAGGTATTGGAAATCAAGCTGGAAAACGGCGACATCTCTGTACGGGAGTTTATCCGTGCTTTGGCTAAGTCGGATGTATTCCGCAATCTGTACTGGTCATCGCTCTATGTTTGTAAAGCGATCGAGTATATTCACCGCCGCTTGTTGGGTCGTCCTACCTATGGTCGTCAAGAAATCAACAAGTACTTTGACATAGCTGCTAAACAGGGCTTCTACGCGGTAGTTGATGCCATTATTAACACCGTAGAATACAGCGAAGCATTTGGTGAAGATACAATTCCTTACGAACGCTATCTAACTCCTGGTGGTGTCTCAGGGCGACAATTGCGCGTTGGTAGTATTCGTGAAGATGTTGCGGCGAAAGTTCAGAAAGAAGTAACGCCGAGCTTTGTGACACTGGGTACAGTGACAGAAAATCGGTCAGAACCAGATATTCAGTTCCGCATTAACCAAGGCGTCAGCAAGCAACGCGAACAAACCAAAATCTTCAAGTTGGTGGCGAATATCAGTGACAAAGTTGCAGTAAACACTTTGATTAGCGCTGCCTATCGTCAGATTTTTGAGCGGGATATTGCCCCCTACATCGCCAAAAACGAATTTACAAAATGGGAAAGCAAGCTGGGGAATGGCGAAATTAGTGTGAAGGAATTTATTGAAGGTTTGGGTTACTCGAACCTCTACGTGAAAGAATTCTACACACCTTACCCCAACACCAAAGTGATTGAGTTGGGAACCAAACACTTCTTGGGACGTGCGCCACTAGACCAAGCAGAAATCCGTAAGTATAACCAGATTTTGGCTACTCAAGGTATTCGTGCCTTTATTGCTGCTTTGGTAAATAGTGTGGAATATAACGAGGTATTTGGTGAAGATACGGTGCCTTACCGTCGCTTCCCCACTCTACCTGCGGCAAACTTCCCGAACACGGAGAAGCTGTACAATCAGCTTACCAAGCAAAATGATGACGTAGTTGTACCTAGCTTTAAACCCGTGCAACCGCGTGTAGGACTGAGTAACGATACGCCGCTTTCGGTGCAGGCGATCGCAGATATAGCAGCGCAAACAAATGGTAAGCCCTCATTTGCTGAACTGGGTCGTTCTTACAACGATGGTAGCGGACAATCTGTGGAAGTGGCTGTGCGTAGACATGCACGCATTTACCGTCTAACTGAAACCGCAAACCAAGCTGAAAGACAACAGGCAATCAACGCCATTTACCATCAAGTGTTGGATGTATTTAGCGGTGAAGTGCCTGATAATTTCCGCCTTACTGACCTAGAGGGCAAACTCCAGAATGGTGAAATTTCCGTCCGGGAGTTTGTGCGTGAACTAGCTAGTTCCGAAATCTATCGCCAGCGCTTCTTATCACCTTATCCTCATGCCAAGGTGATTGAGTTCCTCTTCCGTCACCTGTTGGGGCGTACACCCGCAGATCAGGAAGAAATTCGCCAGTATAACAATCTGCTAGCTGATAGTGGTTTGTCTGCTGCTGTAGAAGCAATAGTCGATAGCCCAGAATATAGCCGCTACTTCGGTGAAGATGTTGTACCTTACAACCGCTGCCCAATAGCGAATAGGGAATAGGGAGTAGGGAATAGGGTACAGATTATTTACTGTCCCCTGTCCCGTGTCCCCTTCGTAACCTTTCGTAATATTGCTCTCAGATTACAGCTAAAACCGGAAATTCTGAAAGGCAATATTACAAAGTATTAAGAGCAGTCATAAATGCTCAACAGAATGCCGGAAAATGTTTTGCGGAAGGTAACTGAGTTTAAAAGCTTGTGTACTTGTGTTGACTCAAGAAAACTCGTAATTCATTAGCCGTAACAGTTATTAAACTGTTGTATCTAAAAGAACGAGAAAACAAACTCAGTGAACCTAATTAAAGTCGCACCAGTTTAATCAAATCCTGGTTTCATTCGTATTTGGAGGAATCCATTAATGAGTATCGTCACGAAAGCTATCGTGAATGCTGACGCAGAAGCTCGCTACCTCAGCCCTGGTGAATTGGATCGGATCAAATCCTTTGTTACTAGTGGTGAACGCCGTCTACGCATTGCCCAAGTTTTGACAGAAAATCGCGAACGCCTGGTTAAGCAAGCTGGCGATCAACTGTTCCAAAAGCGTCCTGATGTTGTGTCTCCTGGTGGTAACGCTTACGGTCAAGAATTGACTGCTACTTGTCTGCGTGACCTAGATTATTACCTCCGCCTCGTTACCTACGGTATCGTTGCTGGTGATGTTACACCCATCGAAGAAATTGGTGTTATCGGTGTCCGCGAAATGTACAAGTCCTTGGGAACTCCTATCGATGGTGTTGCTGAAGGTATCCGTGGGCTGAAGAATGTCTCTGCTACTCTGCTGTCTGGTGATGATGCTAGTGAAGCTGGTAGCTACTTCGACTACCTAGTTGGCGCCCTGCTATAAGGTGATGTTGTTTCTCTGCCGAAACAGAATTATTGCAATACGGTTGGAAATAAGGAATTAACAACATGTCTCAAGACGCAATTACTGCGGTCATTAACTCCGCAGACGTTCAAGGTAAATACTTAGACGCTTCTGCTTTACAAAAGCTAAAAGGCTACTTCGCTACTGGCGAACTGCGAGTCCGGGCTGCTAGCACCATCAGCGCTAACGCTGCTGCGATCGTTAAAGAAGCTGTAGCAAAATCTTTGCTATACTCTGACATCACCCGTCCCGGCGGCAACATGTACACAACCCGCCGTTATGCTGCTTGCATCCGTGATTTGGACTACTACCTCCGCTATGCCACCTACGCTATGTTAGCTGGCGATCCTTCCATTTTGGATGAGCGTGTATTAAATGGCTTGAAGGAAACCTACAACTCTTTAGGAGTTCCCGTTGGTGCTACCGTGCAAGCTATCCAAGCAATCAAGGAAGTAACCGCTAGTTTGGTTGGTTCTGATGCTGGTAAAGAAATGGGTGTTTACTTAGACTATATCTCTTCTGGCTTAAGCTAAGAGCTAGTTTGCGCTTAAGAATTTAGGTGCGACTTTATTAAGGTCTGGAAATCAGCCGTGAGTGCTAGAACGTTATATTGCTTATCTTGGTAAATTATCAGCGATGAGTATTGGTGGTCTAGTATTGATGTTTGATTTCCAGCCTTTGAATGATTAAAAGATTTGCACTCAAGATTTTGAGATAAAAAAAGTTTTCACAAAATTTACAGGAGATTTTCAAAACATGGCCCGTTTGTTTAAAATTACTGCTCTAGTTCCCAGCCAAACCCGAATTCGTACCCAACGCGAACTCCAAAATACTTATTTCACTAAGCTAGTTCCTTATGAGAATTGGTTCCGCGAACAGCAACGCATTCAAAAAGCAGGCGGCACAATAATCAAGGTAGAACTAGCAACTGGTAAGCAAGGTGCTAATACTGGGTTGTCGTAATTGCTGTAGATAAAACATTATTTTAGAGAATTGGTAAGAGGTCGAAAAAGACCTCTTTTTTCTTGAGAGTTGAAACTACAAAAAATCAAAGTTTACGAATCTAGGTCTATAGGTAATAAATATTGATAAAGAGGTTTAATTTCCAGACCTCTTTATTTTTTGTTGCTTGTATTTCTGAAAGTTAAAACTTGAACATTTCTATAAGGCGATACCAGCGAATAGTGGAACTGGAGTACACCCGTAAGGGCACGGCAGTGCCGTGCCCCTACACCAGCCGATATAATGTTGTACCGCATCTGAATGGGAACCGCTATATATGTATAAAATAGTACTTTTTAATTTTCTATGCAGCGATCGCAAATATTGATCGAGTAGTGTATTAAAGTTGACAACTCTAAGATTTATGGTTGTAAAGCCTACTTATGAGTTATAAGTTATGATTTATAGGTTTTATTGCTAACTCCTAATTTCTAACTTTTTACCTGTACTGATCGTGAATCTACGCCGCCTGATTCCAATTTTTGATATTTCCGCCTCCAACTGGGCATTAGAAGCGCGGTTGTTGCGCTGGTTAACGTTTATTTGGCTGTTCGTCGGCTTGATCATGCTATTTTCAGCATCCTATCCTGTCGCTGATGCCCGTCATGATGATGGGTTGTACTACTTTAAGCGTCAACTGCTTTGGGTCTTAGTTTCCTTAATCGGATTCAATATTATTGTTAATTTACCGTTGCAGAAAATTTTGGGGCTATCCCATTGGTTTTTGTTACTGTTTTTGACGTTAATTTTTATTACACTGATCCCAGGATTGGGAAAAAAGGCTTTTGACGCAGCGCGTTGGATTGCGATCGGGCCTATTCCGATTCAACCCTCAGAATTAATTAAACCCTTTTTGGTGCTGCAAAGTGCCCGGCTTTTTGGTCAGTGGGAACGAATCAGTTGGCGGGTTCGCTTGGCTTGGTTGGGTATTTTCGGTCTGGTACTTCTAGGAATTCTTGCTCAACCTAACTTGAGTACAACAGCACTTTGCGGTATGACTATTTGGCTAATTGCTTTAGCAGCTGGCTTACCTTACAAGTACCTGGGAGGAACAGCAATTGGCGGAGTAATGTTGGCACTACTCAGTATTAGCATCAAAGAATATCAGCGTAAGCGGGTGATGTCATTCCTCAATCCGTGGGCGGATGCTACAGGAGATGGCTACCAGTTGGTGCAAAGTCTACTAGCCGTAGGTTCTGGTAGAACTTGGGGTTCTGGATTTGGGCTTTCTCAACAAAAGCTGTTTTACTTACCGATTCAGGATACTGATTTTATTTTTGCGGTGTTCGCCGAAGAATTTGGCTTTGTGGGCAGTATGGTATTGTTGGCACTTTTAGCTACATTCACCACTCTTGGATTAATCGTGGCGCTGAAGGCTAAAAATACAGTACATCGATTGGTGGCGATCGGCGTGACGATTTTGATCGTAGGACAATCATTGCTTCATATTGGTGTTGCTACAGGTTCTCTACCGACTACTGGCTTACCTTTACCCATGTTTAGTTATGGTGGTAATTCGATGATTGCTAGTTTAATAGCTACTGGGTTGCTGATTCGGGTAGCACGCGAGAGTAGTGAGGCTGAGGTAGTACCGTTGCGAAAACCCTTATTGGAAAATGGCCGTAGACGCCGAGGTTTTGATAAAAATAGGAATTGAGCTAACCAAAGCGGCGTTGCAGGAATTAAATAGATTATGGATGGCCATTGATTCGGGCCATTTCAAAGACTTGATATCTGGACAAGTTATATCAGAAGTAAGCTACACTGCCGATGAATATTTAACACTTTTGAACACTTACTCGCCATACATAAAATTAGATCCAGAAAATAAAGAGTCTTTATTTTTGGGATTAAGACATCGCATAGAAGATGATTTTGGAGGCAGTCTTCAACTTTCATATATCTCTGCTTTTCACATTGCTCAAAAAGTAAACTCAGAGCGAAGGGAGTCTTAAATAGGTTATTGCTAGGTGGCAGATTAGGTGAAATTAGGTTAAATATTGTGTAATAAATTTGTCGGTTATTGATTACATCTAATGCTGATATTGCTTTATAAAATCCTGAAACCTTTGCTATACAATAAATATAAAGATTTTTTACCAAAATTTTAGGATTTTGGCAATGATTTGGGCTTTTGACCTTTATTTTTAAGCCAATTTTTGATGTTTAACTAAATACAGCAGAATACAGAATCCAGGAGTAAAACACGCTTTATATCTGGGTAACAGACTGAGCTTGTGTACCTCACCAACTTGAAATCTGCTGGAATTTCGCATTAGAAATACTGAAGAACCAAATATTTTAAAAAATCCGAAAAGCAGCAACTTCTGTTTGAAGTTAAGTATATACCTACCAAAATGAGATGCACTCGTTTGAGTTTACCTCATTACCTTAGCTAGAAGTAAAAAAATGGCAACACTACATACCTCACACTTCCAAGTAAATCCTGCAACTTCCACCTCCTATGTTCATAGTTTAGTCTTCATTGACATGGCGGTTGAAGACTATAGCGATTTGGTCAATGGCGTCCTTGATAATGCCCAAGTGTTCGTGCTTGACTCGACACAGGACGGTGTTGAACAAATTACAGAAATTCTAGCAAGTTGCGATCGCCCGAATTTAACTAATATTCATATTGTGTGCCACGGTGCCCCAGGTTGCTTACAATTGGGCAACACCCATTTAGGACTGGATACCCTCGACGAATACAGCCAGCAGCTGCAACTATGGCACAAGATATTTTCAACCTCTGGCAAAAGTAATAACCTTTGGAACTTACTCATCTATGGTTGCAATGTGGCTTTGGGTGATGCGGGGACAGAATTTGTAGACAAACTGCACCAACTCACCAAAGCAAATATTGCCGCTTCTCGTCAGCGAATTGGCAATGCAGCATTAGGTGGTAACTGGGAGTTAGAAGTCCGTACCACTGATATGGAAGCGAGTTTAGCATTTGCAGAAACGACGCGCCAGACTTACGCAGGGGTACTAGCGACATTCACGGTGAATAATACAGGGGACATAGATGATGGCGATCGCAATAACGGCATCACAACACTCCGGGAGGCAATCAACTTAGCCAACGCTACTGCTGGGGATGATGCGATCGCTTTTGGGGGAATATTCACAGATACCACCCCAGATACCATTACCCTCACCTCTGGGCAACTGACAATTACCGATGATGTTACCATCTTGGGGACTGGGATATCTAAGCTTACTGTGAGTGGAAAGAATGTCTCTACAGTATTCGAGATATCGGGACTAGGGACAGGTGTCAATATTAGTGGACTGGCGATCGCTAGCGGCAGTATTAAGGTTAATAGAACTTCCATCCTCAACCTAGCAAAAAGCAGTGTGTCTGGTAATACAGCAGGAAGTGGCATCTCTAATAGCGGCATCCTCAGTCTTGCTAACACCAGCGTCTTTGGCAATACGCAAGGCGGTATCTATAACGGTGGTACTCTCAGCCTAACTAACAGCAGCGTCTCTGGCAATACCGGGGGAAGCAAAATTTTTAACGGCAATACTGCCGGAGGCGGCATTTTTAATGACGGTTCTTCTGGTAAAACTGGTATTCTCAGCCTAATTAACAGCAGTGTCTCCGGCAATACGGCAAACTCCGGTGGTGGCATCTATAATCAAGGCGGTACTCTCAGGCTGACCTATAGCACTGTCTCTGGCAATACTGCAACCTCCGGCGGTGGCATTTTTAATGGAGATGATGATGGTTATGGTTCCGGATCAGCTACTCTAACTAATAGTACCATCTCTGGCAATACAGCGTTAGAGGATGGCGGTGGCATATACAATGGCAGAGCCTACGCGGGTGACAACAGCCTGACGCTAATCAGCACTACAATTAATAACAACACAGCTGACTCAGATGGTGATGGTACTGGCAATGGCGGGGGTGTTTTTAGTTACTCTGATTCCTCTGTTGAGATAAAGGTTAGTAACACTATCATTGCAGGCAACTTCGACAAGTCCACCTCCGGTGATATACACCCCGACGTGAGTGGTGGGCTGATTGACTCCGGCAATAATCTGATTGGCAATAATACTGGTAGCACTGACTTTACCACCAGCACCCTCGTCGGCACAAGTGCTAGCCCTATTGACCCCAAACTTGGACTGCTGCAAAATAACGGTGGTGCAACCTTTACCCAGGCGTTACTTGCGAATAGTCCCGCCATTGATGCTGGCAATAATTCCCTAGTTCCTATTGGTGTTATCACTGACCAACGCGGCACTCGATTTAACAGGATATTCAAGGGTGCTGTTGATATTGGTGCTTACGAAGTCCAGCCTCCTATAACCCCGCCATCTGTTAACACTGGTACAGTGGTGACTAATACCAACGATTCTGGATCGGGGTCATTACGGCAGGCTATTCTCAATGCCAATGCGACCGTTGGAGCAGATACGATTACCTTTGCGGGCGTGTTCACCGATACCACCCCAGATATCATTACCCTGACCTCTGGCAAATTAACTATTACCAATGATATTACCATTTTAGGGACTGGGGCATCTAACCTGATTGTGAGTGGGAATAATTCATCAGGCGTGTTCGAGATATCGGGTTCTGGGACAGATGCCAACATTGATGGCTTGAAGATTGCTAATGCTAATGATCCTTTAGGCAGTATTTTGCTCAATAGCAATACCAGCCTCAGCCTGACTAATAGCACTATCTCTGACAATAGAGGGGAGGTAGGCGGGATATTTAACAGAGGCACTCTCAGCCTGACGGGAAGCACTGTCTCTGGCAATAGCGGGTCATCTTTAGGCGGCGGCATCTTTAACAAAGGCAACCTGAGCTTAACTAACAGCACTGTCTCTAAAAATCGTGCAAACGTCGGTTTCAACACTGCCTATGGCGGCGGCATATTCAACATAGGCAAACTCAGTATAAATAACAGCACTGTCTCTAATAATAGGGCGGACGCTAGCGGTCTTAATCGGGGGGGCCCTGACCCTTACCCATCTTACGGCGGCGGCATTTATAACTTAGGCACTGTTGATACCAGTAATAGCACTGTCTCTAATAATAGTGCAGGAGACGGCGGTGGCATCTCTAACTCAGGTACTTTTAAGCTGACTAACAGCACTGTCTCTGATAATACTGTATTGTACACCGGCGGCGGCATCTTGAACAGCGGCACTCTCACCCTCACCAATGACACGATTACCAATAACATAGCAGAGGGCTTTGGCTATGACGGTGTTCCTGGCAACGGTGGGGGTGTTGTCAGTAATGGCGGCACTGTTATCGTTGGCGATACCATCATTGCAGGCAATTTCTATACAGGCAATCCTGATGATGCGCCCAATTCCGGTTTTTCCCGCGACGTTAAGGGCAACTTCAGCGACGCTGGAAATAACCTAATTGGCGATCGCACTGGTAGCACTGGCTTTACTACCAGCACCCTCGTCGGCACCAGCACCAACCTCATTGATCCAAAACTCAGCCCCCTGCAAAATAATGGTGGTGCAACCTTTACTAATGCCTTACTTGCGGATAGTCCCGCCATTAACACTGGCAATAATGCTCTGATTCCAGCAGGTATCACCACCGACCAACGCGGCGCTGGATTTAACAGAATATCTAAGAGTACAGTTGATATTGGTGCATTAGAGTTTAACGGGCTGAATGGAACCAATGGCGCTGATAATTTAGTGGGCAAGAACTACAGTGACATAATTAACGCTCAAGCCGGGAACGATACCATCACAGGTAATCAAGCCAATGACATCCTAACTGGTGGCGGTGGCAAAGATAAATTTGTTTACAACTTAGGTGACGGTGTTGATACCATTACCGATTTTGGTGGGCTAGGTAAAGGCTCAAATCCTTCAGCAGCAATCATTGCCGAAGTGGATACCCTTAAATTTCAAGGTGCTGGATTGACAGCCCAAAATCTGCTACTCACCCAGAATGGTAACAATCTGGAAATCACCTTTGAAGGGGTGGCTGATGACAAAGTTATCCTGCAAAACTTTCCCCTGGAAAACCTAGAGAACGCATCGGCAGTAGGCAATATTCTGTTTAATGGGCAAACCAGTATTTCGGTACTAACGTCATCGTCTAGCGCTCAATTCTAGTCTGTAGCCACTGTTTTAAAAATAAATATTAGACATTTAGTGAAAAAGAACGTAGAGACGTAGCACTGCTACGTCTCTACAAGGGTTCTGGATAACGCATAATTAATTTGTGCAGATATCATTGCTTAATTTTGGATTTTAGATGTCTGTAAAATCTAAAATCCAAAATCTATAACTCTTAGAGTTGCCGGACTAATGGCTGACCATCTTTGACTTCACCAATCAAAACTAAATCGACACAGTTAACGAAAATACCATTTTCCAGGACACCGGGAATGTTATTCAATGTCTTTTCTAGGCTGACTGGATCTTCAATAGAGTCAAATCTGACATCTAAAACAAAATTGCCTTGATCAGTAATCACTGGGCCAGCTTTTTTTACACCCATGCGGAGTTCTGGTTTGCCACCGAGTTTTTTGATGGCATTAGTCACAGGAGTAATTGCCATTGGAATCACTTCCACAGGCACAGCGAAAGTAGAACCCAAGCGATCTACTAACTTACCACTATCGACCACAACGATAAACTGTTCTGCCAGGTAGTCCACGACTTTTTCGCGGGTATGTGCTGCACCACCGCCTTTAATTAAGTTCTTCTGCGGATCGACTTCATCTGCGCCATCAATGGCAATATCGATGTGGTCAATAGCATCTAAGGTGGCGAGAGGTACACCGTATTGCTTTGCCAGTACTTCTGACTGAAATGATGTAGGTATACCAATGATATCTTTGAGTTCACCAGACTTGAGGCGATCGCCTAAATACTGAATCGTATATGCTGTAGTTGACCCCGTACCTAACCCCACAATAGAACCCGACTTTACTAAGGCGGCGGCGGCTTTGCCAACTTCTTGCTTCATCAACTTTACGGGATCTGCTGCTGCGGTCATTGCCAAAACTCCTGAAAAACTGACTATAGTCCATAGTAGTGGGCAGATAACGTCAAAAGATGAAAGGTAAAAAACAAGTTTTTCCTAATTTCTACTTCCTTGATTAGGGATTTCCAAAAAATAAAACATCCTAGTGTCCGGAACAAAGGAGATAATTAATGTAAAAATAGGGTATATTAATATACAAAAATAATGAATAAACCACAGTACACTGATCCTACTATTAAGCAACTTTTCGCTGAGATTGACCCGGAAGTAGCAAATAGCTTCACGGTGGAGCAATTAGAAGCCATAAAAAGGGGTTTGGCCTCTCGTGCTAGGAAACGTCATTCTTTAGACATAAGAGTTTCAGTACCAATTCCCGGATTAAGGTTTTATCTGGTGTTGTTAGCAGGTTCAGAACGTCGCCCTAAAGAGCGTTTACGCTCTGAAAAGGGTTTATATCCTTTTTGGACTCCTGCCAATATCTTGTTCCTGATCGGATTTTTAATCATTATATCGATTTGTAGCTATACTATATTTTCTTCTGCATTGTCCTCAGTTACTCCCACATTTAGCTCCTATTTCCCTACTTCAATTCCTTGGATTGACGATAAATCAGAATGTGAACGCACTGGTAGAATCTGGAATCGTGGGAAGTGCTGGGATTTTGAACAAAGTCCTAATTTTTAAAATTTATAGCCACACCCTACATAGCTAGAGCAACATTGCCCAGCCTAAATTCGTCACTAGCTGAGTTACAGGTTATTAAAAACACCAAATTTTGCGTTAATCTCAGTAACGTAGTTTTTTAAATTCACGTTAACAGCTAAAAGTGATTATGGTGATGCGTCAGCTTTCAATTACTCTATCTTTAGTGGCACTACTACAAAACTTACCAGCAATTGCTCAAGTGCCAGAAAATACTTCTGGAGTCCTATCTGATTCCATTCAACAGGTAACTGCTGTGAAATGGATGACCAACTTTTCTGATGGCAAGTTTTATCCAGAAAAATTACTCAATAGGGCCGAATTAGCGTCAATTATGGTAAGAGCATTTGGGCTAAATAAAAGACAAGCTGTTAGCAAAGAAAATTTAGCTATTTCAGATGTTCCTCGTTCTCATTGGGCATTTAATGATATACAGACAGTCTTAAAAACTGACATCATGAAAGGCTATCGGGGTAATGAATTCTTCCCTAACCAAAAGGTGACAAGGGCTGAAGCTCTTGCTATTTTCGCCCAGGCTTATGGTGTATTTCAGTTTCCCGATGACGCTGTTAATGATATTCTGGCTTCATATTCCGATGAAAAGTTTATCCCAACTTGGGCTAGAAAAGCGATCGCTACAGTAGCTACTGAAGGATTTCTCTATACAGATGCTCAAGGTAATATTTCCCCATTAAAACCTGTAACCCGTGGAGATATGGCTTATGTATTAAGTAAATATTTACAACGACAACAGCAACAACCCGAAACACCAGAAGTTCCGATTATTCCAAATAGCCCACAATCACCTTAGCTAGAATTTATCCAGCCAAGGTGCTTAAAATCACCTTTGACCTGAACCTCTATACCTGTCTCGAATCTGGCGAAGATATAAAGAATTAGACTGTGTTGGTTGCTGCAACACATAATTAGATTGTGGTGGTTGCGTCGGTTGCTGCAACCCATAATTCCCATAGTTAGATTGTGGTGGTTGCATCGGTTGCTGCAACCCATAATTCCCATATCCCGTAGGGTTTGTGGGGGTGACAACGCCTTGACTTGGAATCTGACTAGAGTAAGGTGCAATATTACTTGGTATGGCATAAGTGCCTGGGAGCGTTAATGGTGCTACATTAGGCACTACCTGTCCACTATTTAAATTATTGTACGGGCTTTGCGGTAAGTTCGTACCCGTTGATGTATAACCTGTACTATTATTTAATCCATTACTAGGCAATAACTGACCGTTATTTAAATTACTGTAGGGATTTTGCTGCAAGTTCGTACCCGTTGAGGTGTAGCCTGTCCCAGTAGTTAACCCAGCACTTGGTAGAGAATTCTGGCTGGGTAAGCTGTTAATGGGTGGCATCAACGTTGTTCCTGGCTCAGAGGCTCGACGCAAGGCATTTGTCTGAGTTGCAGTCCCATTGAAGCTAGAAAAGTTCTGGTTAGTCGATTGGTTGAGCGCTCCTTGCAGAGGGCTGATGGAGACAGAATTTTGATTCTTGTTAGTTTGATTTGTAAATCCAATACCCAGGTTAGAAGATGTTTCCTTTTCTGTTGGTTCAGATGCCGTAGTTAAGGTTTTAAGACCGAGAAACTGGTTATTATCAATCATCCCAGCCCGCAATAAATTTTCTGTTTGTACAACAAAGGGATTTTTTAAGCTTGGGGAGGTGTCGCCATTAACGCCTAAACCAGGATTTAACTTGGTATCAGTAGTAGACTTTTGTTTATTAATTACATCCTCTAAGAAGTTTTTGCTATTTTTTGCCTCAGTATTTTCCTTGGGATTATTTGGCGTTACTGGAAGACTTGCTTGCTCAAAGTCATTAAATAAAACTGGCAGGTTATCAATATCTGCTGCAATGGCTCTGTTTTCTGCTGAAAGCGAGGAATCAGAAGGCTTTTGTGAAGCGACTTGGTTTTTTTGCTTATAAACGAAAATATCTGGATTTGACCAGTATTCCCAGGTTCCTAGCCCTACTACAGATAAAAAAATTGCAGTTCCCCAAAAACCAGGTCGCCCTAGATTCCATAACCTGGCTCTGAGATAGCGTAAGTAGGCGGGAGGATAATGAGGATTTGGCATGGGATTGGTAATTGAAATTTACTCGAAATTGGTAAAACTTGACGGAAGCTGAAGGCATTGCTGTTTAATTCTTTTGCTTTCCTCAACAGGAAATATCTCAACTGAAGTTGGATGGTAACTTTTATCCTAACTTCTCCATCAATTATTAGTCATTACCAATAGACATGTAGTAGTCAAAAATTTACTTTTTAGCGGCTGGAGTCCTTTGACGAGATTTTCTAGAAAGTTATGGCAATTTATGCTTATTTTTTGAGTATCGGTCACATTGGATAACATCAGGAGTTGACAACTGGTCTAATTTATTGTTGTAGCTGGACAAAAGTTCAACTTTTTTATTTTCTAGTTAGCAAACTCAACTGTCTGTTGCAATGCTTCGATACGCCTCTGAGGGCACTGTGCTGCACCGTACTATTAACCAGGAGACTACAGCAATGATGAAAGCTGAAGATATCATGACCAAAGATGTAGTTACCATTCGCGGTTCGGCAACTGTTGCTGAAGCAGTGGGGCTGATGAAGGAAAAAAAATTGCGGGCGCTGGTTGTGGATCATCGCCATGAAAATGATGCTTATGGCATTGTCACAGAAACAGATATTGTTTATAAAGTAACAGCCTACGGTAAAGACCCAAAGCAAGTGCGGGTTTACGAAATTATGAGCAAGCCCTGCATTGTGGTAAATCCTGATTTGGGTGTGGAATATGTAGCGCGGTTATTTGCTAACACTGGTATTCATCGAGCGCCTGTGATTCAAGGCAAGCTGTTGGGCATCATCTCGATTACCGACATTTTGACCAAAAGCGACTTTGTGGAAGCGCCAAAAGCCCTATTGCTGGAGGAGAGAATTCAAAAAGCTATTGAGCAGTCTCGGGCTATTTGCACCGAACAAGGTGCTTATTCTAAAGCCTGTGCAGCCGCCTGGGATGAGGTAGAAGAACTTCAAGCAGAAGCCGCTCATCAGAAAGCTGAGGGTATGGTATCAGCCAAAGTCTCTTTTGAAGAATACTGTAAGGAAAACCCAGACGCACCGCAATGTCGAAATTATCATCCGTAATTGAAGGTGAGTTGGATGGCTGGAATTTGACCTTTCTCCTAAAAGGCTACGGTGTACACACAAGTCTTTCTGGACGCAATTTACAGTTTATCGAATAGCTTCAGAAAACCTCACCCTGGTTCTGCTATGCAAAACCTGTCCCTCTCCTTGGTAAGGAGAGGGATTAAGGACAGGGTGAGGTTTTTATTTTGGGTAATTGGATGATTTGGGTGTAGACTCTAGCACTTGCTCAATTTATCGATTGGCAACTCGCATCAATAAGAATAGACCTATTCCTAGAAAAAGAAAGTTGGGCAACCAAGCCCCGATCAAGGGAGAGAGGACACCTGCTTGGGCGATCGCACCACTAATAAAGAAAATTAAGTAGTACGAAAAAATAACTACGACACTAATCCCAAAGCTGGTACCTCTTCCAGTTCGCTGGGGTATGCTTCCCATTGCTGCACCTACCAAGCCAAAAACTACACATACAAAGGGTAAGGAGATTTTTTGTTGAATTCGCACTTCGAGTTTACGAATTTTTTGGCGATCGCCAACGAGATTTTCCACTTCTAGTTGCTGTAGTGCTTCAGAAATGTTCATCTCACCATAGTCCCGGCTTTTTTCTACCAGACTTAATGGCGTGCGCGGTAGTTGCAGTTGTTGGTGTTCAAATCTAACGATGTTTCGATAAGAGCGATCGGCAGCAACAAAATAGATAGTACCGTTATAAAAATCCCAGACATTTTGCGAAGGATTCCACTGGGCAGATTCTGATACCAAAATTTGATTCAGACCTTTTGTTGAACGGTCTATAATCGTCAAACCTTTCATCCGCTTACCATCAAATTGGTCGGCGTAAAACAAGCGGATCAAAATCCTATTCTTAGAGCCATCGGGCTGTGTAACATCCTGGTATTCAGGATAGAAAATATTTTGCTGTTTCAAAATTGGCTTGTCTGATTTGAGGGCTTTCTCCAGAGTCCTCGCCGCTTGGTAATTTGCTGCTGGTGCAATTTGTTCGTTAAACACAAATGTCATTCCTGTAACCACAAGACTTAACATCACAGCAGTTAGCACCATGCGATAGACGCTGACCCCACAACTACGCAGGGCAATTAGTTCGCTGTCGCTAGAAAGACGACTGTAGGTCATCAAAGTAGCCAGCAACGTAGACATGGGAAAGGCTAAAACGATAAAGTTGGGAAATTTTAACAAAAAAACTTGAATAGCAATGTCTATGGGTAGCCCAGATTCTACGATTTTTCTGACGAGATCAAATACAGCATCAATGGTGACACCAAGTGATGAAAAAGCTCCGACACCAAAGAAAAACGGCGCTAACAATTCGCTGGTAAGGTAACGATCCATGATCGTAAAAGGCAGCAGCGAATGGAGGTTGTAGAAAGACGTAAGTTTCTTTGATATCATAAGCGACTTGAAAAGTTAAATATTGACAACCCTGGCAAAACAAAGAATACCTACTGTATTTAGGATCAAAATTTAATTTTAAATAGCTGAAAATTCACTAATAAATTCATGTTTAAAAATTAAAAATAGCTTTTGGAAATTATTAAATAAATAATTATTAATTTAGACTTGAAAATTATCCCCTAAATAATATTGCCGCACCAGGGGGTTGCTGTAGAGTTCATCAGCAGCGCCAAAAGCGAGAATTTGTCCCTCGCGCATGATATAGGCGCGATCGGTGATCGCCAGGGTTTCGCGGACATTATGATCTGTAATTAAGATTCCCATGCCGCGATCGCGCAGTTGTGCTACGATTTGTTGAATTTCTGAGACTGCGATCGGATCAACTCCCGCAAATGGTTCATCCAAAAGTAAAAATTTTGGCCCTTCTTGTCCAGCAGCTAAAGACCTTGCTAATTCCGTCCGCCGTCGTTCACCACCAGAAAGTTGAATTCCTTTGCTCTTGGCTAATTTTTCCAACCGAAACTCCCGCAGTAAAGTTGTGAGTCGTCTTGCCCACTCCCATCGTGGCACATTCGTTTGCTCCAGCACCAACAGAATATTATCCTCTACCGAGAGTTGGCGAAAAACACTTGGTTCTTGTGCTAAATAGCCAATACCCAGTCGCGCTCTTTTGTGCATTGGCATTCCCGTAACGTCCAGATTACCCAGCCAAACTTTTCCTTGATTGGGTTTTTCTAAACCTGTGGCAATGTAAAATGTCGTCGTTTTACCAGCCCCATTAGGGCCTAATAAACCAACGACTTCGCCCTGAGCAACAGAAAGATTGACACGATTGACAATTACTCGCTTGCCGTAAGATTTGTGAATATTCTCTAAAACAATTTTCATTGTTCGTGCCTTTTCTTGATGGTAGATGCTAATTAGAAGGTTTGAATACTGGAGTCTGTGGAGCAGGTGTTGGAGTTTGTCCATTATTATTTGATTCCTCGATCATGTAGATGGACTCTACCTGACGATTGGATTGGGGTAAGGCAACAAATCGCCCTTCGTCGATTAAATAGGTTACTTTCTCCGCCCGGATACTATTACCGCCCTGTTGCAAAATATAGACGTTGCCACTGAAATCAATTCGGCGTTCCTTACTGAAGTACTGTGCTTGGGCAGATGTTGCCTGAATCTGGCGAGAAGGATACAACATTTGCACGTTACCGCGAGCAGTGATTACTTGATTTTTGGCGTCATATTCTTGTACATCAGCGCGGATAGTCAGAGGGCGATTTCCTCCAGATGTTTGTGCGGTGGCGGTTTGCACTTGGGTAGGGAAGGCAAAAGCGCCCAAGAGTGCAACTGGCAGCATTAAAGCTAATCCAAAGCGACGCATCTGGGATATGGGCAATTGATAGCAGGGCATCATAGCAATTGGGGATTCAGGATTTCAGCTTGCATTCTAATTATCTCAAGTACTTTATCCAGATATGAAATATAAAATCTGGAGTGATTTCCGATAACTACTGGCTGAAATAGTGACGCTACCCCCAACCTGAAGGTTTCAGGTAATTGGCATCTGAGCGAAAATAACGTAGGCACAATTCATGAATTGTGCCTACCGAGAATTTCGGGCAACGCATAATTAATTTATCAGATGTCTAATCAGTAGTTAGCACAATTTTAGGCAAAGATAAGACTTGATTTTCACCCAAATTACCAGATGTAATCAAGTCTTGTCCTATTTGTTGTAATGTCGTCAACAACACTGCACTCTGACTCAATAGTTCATCTACGTCAACGCCGCCGAAACTAGATGGGTAACGGCGTAGACGATTGCTGCCTTCACCCAGTAGAATTACTGCACCTCGCCAGTTGCGGTTTTCTAAATGATACAGCGCCACAGCAATTTGGAGAATGCCTTGATAAAAGGTTTTTTCCGGTTCGCCAGCTTCAATCCACAAAGCCTCTAAAGTGTCATGACAGGCGTAGAACTGACCAGAATTGAACTGTTTTACGCTTTGCCAAAACTCTTGGGGGATGGTTTCGCTCATCCCATGCTGTCTCGGACTTCTTTAATTGTTTCCAGAGAGATGTCTTGTTTTTCTCCAGCAAATTCGTTGTCAGGGGTGAGGAACAACATGCAATGGCACTCTTTGCGTTCTCTCATTGGCACACAGGGACAGTTCCAATATGTGGCGTGAACTTCAGCCTCTTTATCTTCGTAATGGCGACAGGGACATAAAGGCGCACCTAGATCGTCTTTATGTTTGGCTAGTCCTTCAATCACAACTGCGGTGACGGAAGGTTCAGAACAGAAGTATGTTCCAGTCCGCTTGGCGTATTGTTCGGAAAAATGCCGCATTGCCTCTAGGCTTTTATCGCTGGATTTTGTGTTATGTTCTGATGTGATCATGTCGCTCATAATTTAAATATTTATTTGCATTGTACCTCAGCCTCACTAGAGGATTACTGGGTGTTTTTCCCCAACCTTACCCGTTCAAGTTGTTTTACCTTTGCTCAAAGGTTGATATGTCTGGTGTGCTGGGATCAGAACAAATCTCAGAAATCGCAGAAACTTAACTTCTAAAAGCTTTACAATCTCTACAGGTAGCCTTTGTTCGTATAGCCCTTTTAGGGTGTAGTTTTTTGGCTAAGGTATTGATTAATACGAATTTAATGTTTTTTGCAGTTGGGGTTGCAGTGCGCGTAGGCGTAGCCCGTCGTAGACATCGCGCTGCAAAACTATACCAGGATGTTCCCAATTGATTACCTCTTGTTCTGCTGGTGAGGAAATATTTGGCCACAAAACCCAGCGGCTGCCTTGAGGAAGAGTAGCAAGGCTCAGGGGGTTTTGAGTCAGCCAAATGAAGGGATAGCTTTTAGGAACTACTGAACTTGCATCTTCTAGGGCTGTGGTTGCTGCTAAGGTTTCTAGAACATAGGCATCGCCTTTGATTAAATCTGTCGATGCTGTCCATAGCTGCACCTGTAATTGCTGTTGCTGTGCATAAAAATATAGTGATGCTGCGGCAATTACTGCTTGTTCAAAGTTTTCTTCTTCCCAATTGCTAGCGCTATCAAGGGCAATAACTATTTCTTGTCCACCTGTAACCATTTCTAACTCCCGCACCCTTAATTCTCCATAGCGGGCGCTAGTCCGCCAGTGAATCAGACGGGTGGGATCTCCTACACGATAAGGGCGTAGCGATCGCACCAGCCCCGTTGTCGCAGTCTGCAACGGTCTACCACGAGGATCGCCCTTTTTGCTCTCTTCTTGCCCCATTTCATCCACTAGGGGGCAGGTAGCCAAGGGTAACACTGTGGGATAGACGATCGCAGTAGCAGCACAATCACGCTGACGGCGACACCAGAACAACCCCAAAGGCGCACCAGAAGCCAGTTCGACTGTGTGCCAGCGATAAACGCCCCGGCGTTGGGTAGGGTGGTAATATACCCAACGGTAACTACCTTGGCTAGGAATTGTTTCGATTGCCTTTTGTACTGGTTTCCCTAAGACGAAGGGTAATATATCCTCAACTTGCAATAAGCTTACAGGCTGCTGTGTTTGATTGCGGATTTCTAATTCCACAGTCAGATCGTCGCCTGCTGACACAGCTTGAATGGGACGGCGGATGATGGATAAACCTGTGAGCGATCGCGGCGGTAAGATGGCTGCTACACCCAAAAGGGCAAAACTAATGCCGCTAATGGCGTACAACCAACCAGCCATCGTATTGATACCTGCGCCAAAAAAACAAATAGCCGTTCCTACTAGTACCCAACCGCCGTATGCAGGGGCACTGGCGCGGGTTTCTAACAAGTTTGTGATGGGTTTGATGATTTTCATGTTTCTTTTTTAACCCAACACCACCTGAAATTCACAGTGTTTCAGGGATTTGCCAAAAAAACCATACTCAAGAAGAGGTGCTGTTCTTGTTAGGTCTGTATTGAACTCAGCCGAGAAGGACTAAGCTGATGTGCAGCTAAATTGTATAACGCGAAAACGTAAAATTATTGTAGTGCGGGCATCTTGCCCGCGTCGCATATACAAATTAAATACGCAACAGCTTATAAAATCTAAAATTGCAAATCCAAAATTGAGTGGGCATTATGGGCGCGGTGACTTCTTACCAAAGCCATAGCGCAATCTATCCATAATCCAAGTTTGGAAGTTATCAATGTAGCTAAATATGACTGGTACTACCACCAGTGTCAGCAGGGTGGAAGTTGTGAAACCGCCCATAATGGCAATTCCCATTGGTTGGCGAACTTCAGAACCTGCGCCAATTCCTAATGCTAAAGGCAGAGTCCCTGCGATCGTTGCCAGAGAAGTCATTAAAATCGGACGCAGACGTGACACGCCCGATTCTACGAGTGCCTGACGTTGGGTTTTACCTTGCTGCATGTTGATGATTGTATAGTCAACTAATAGAATCGAGTTTTTGGTGACAATCCCCAGCAGCAACACGATACCAATTAGGGCATATAGCCCCAATGGTTTTTGAGCAACCATCAATGCTACCAATGTGCCGCCTAAACAAAAGGGCAAGGCTGCCATAATCGATAATGGATGGAGAAAGTTGTTATACAGCAGCACCAGAATTGCATAGATACAGATTAATGCCAGCCCTAATGCACCGCCAAAGCGACCGAAAATGTCTTGCATAATTTTGGCGCTACCGGAGGGTTGCTGTACTACTCCTGGCGGTAAGTTTTGCATCACAGGTAGTTTGTTGATTGTTTCTACTGCCTGTCCTAAAGAAATGCCTTGCAAATTGGCTTCTACGGCAACTTGACGGGCGCGATCGTAGCGGTTGATGGTTGCAGGGCCACTGCCAAAACGGATGTCTGCGACTGCGACGAGGGGAATCAATCTACCATTTTGACTGGGGACTTGCAGATTTGTGATTGTGTTGATGTCAGCCCGCGCTGTCGGATTGATTTGCACACGAATGGGGATTTGCCGATCGCTCAAATTAAATTTTGCCAAGTTGGCCTCATTGTCGCCGATGGTAGCAAGGGAAGCAGTCCGAGCGATCGCTTGCACTGTCACGCCCAAATCTGCTGCCCGTTGCGGGTTAGGAATTACCAAAATCTCTGGTTTAACTAAACTCGCAGTCGAAGACACTTCTACCAATCCGGCTATAGATCGCATCTGCTTTTCTAGGGCATCAGCAGCTTGATTCAACGCTTCGGGATTTTCACTTCTGAGGACAATTGATAAACCTTTCCGACTATCACCTGGTGACTGACTTTGGAAACTAATTCTAGCTCCTGGTATTTGCTCAAAGGAAGGGCGTACTTGTTCTTCAAACTGTTTTTGGGAAATATTTCGTTCTTCTCTAGGTTTGAGATTAATCGCAAGGCTTGCAGAATTGATCTCTTCCGTTGCTAGTACACGTTCAACTACTGGGTTTTGCCGGATGATGTCAGTCGCTTGTGTGACTACTTTGTTAACGTCTTCCAATGTGGAACCAGGAGGTAATTCTATAGATACGTTGGAAATTCCAAAATCGCCATCATCCACAAAACCCTTGGGAATCAAGGGAACCAGCGTTAGACTGGCAATGAAGAAAGCTAAAGCGATCGCCATTGTTGTCAATCTATGGCGTAACGCCCACTCAAGGAGCGATCTATAAGGTTGAAAGCCAGGACGCTTTTTAGTGATGAGTTTTCTACTTCCGTTCCCGCTACCTGGAAGTGTAAATTTGAAATTGAAGAATTTTATTGCTCTCCCTGCTGCCCTGCTCCTCTGCTGCCCTGCTCCTGTAGAGACGGGATTAATCGCGTCTCTCCCCTCCTTATCCTTTAAAAGATACGCCCCCATCATCGGCGTAACCATCCGCGCTACAAGAGTTGAGAAAATTGTAGAAACAGCAACAGTAACACCAAATGGTTGGAAAAACTGCCCCGGAATCCCACCCATAAAGGCAACGGGCAGAAACACCGCAATAATCGTCGCGGCACTTGCTACTACCGCTAAACCTACTTCGTCGGAAGAGTCAAAAGCAGCTTCCCAAGCTGACTTGCCCATAGCCATGTGCCGTTCCATGTTTTCAATTTCCACTACGGCATCATCTACCAAGTTGCCCACCGCCAGCGCTAATGCCAACAAAGTCATATTGTTGAGGGTGTAACCAAGGGCTTGCTGCACTGCGAAGGTGGGAATTATTGACAAGGGTAAGGCAACAGCCGTAATTAATGTTGCTCGCCAGTCCCGCAAAAACACTAAAATAACAATGATCGCCAGCACCGAAGCTTGAATCAATTCATCAATGGTGCTTTGGTACGATTGGCGAACAACATCGGCTCTAGTAAAAATTAAATCCAGCTTGACATCTGCGGGAAGGGTTTTTTCCAGTTCTTTAACTGCTGCTTTGACTCCTTGTTCTACAGTCACCAGAACGCTGCCAGTACTACGCAATACTTGGAAAGCTACCACAGGTTGATTATTCAAGCGGGCGGCTTGACGCACATCGCCAAATTTATCTTCTACGCTTCCCAAGGTGGATAAGGGTACGGAACCGCCTTGTGGTAAGAGGATTTCGTAGGTTTTCAACATATCCACACTGGCGGCACTCCCTAAAGTGCGGATACTTTGTTCGCTACCACCGACTTCGGCACGTCCCCCAGGTAAGTTAATGTTCAAAGCGCGGATTTGGTCGTTTACCTGGGTGGCGGTGATACCCAGAGATTGTAAGCGGTTTGGATTAAGATTAATCCGAATTTCTCGGTCAACTCCACCCACGCGCTGAATTTGGGCGACACCACGGACTCCCAATAAGGCGCGGCTAATAGTTTGATCTACAATATTGCTTAATTCTTCTACGGAACGCTGATCTGATTTAACTGCATAAGTAATCACCGGGCCACCGGAAAATTCCAGACGTTCCACAATTGGATCATTGATATCTTGGGGTAAATCTTGGCGAATTTGAGCGATCGCATTCCGAACATCATTGGTGGCGCGATCGCTATCTGTACCCAAAACAAAATTGATTGTCGTCTTTGAATTCCCATCGCTGACGGTGGAAATCATATAATCAATATTGCCCAACCCCGCGACGGCATCTTCAATTTTTTTCGTCACTTGGGATTCTAGTTCTGCTGGGCCTGCACCCGGTTGGGTGACTTTTATCGAAACTGTTGGCACATCAATATTTGGGTTAGTATCAATCCCCAAGGATATGAAGGAGAACCAACCCACAACCGTTAAAATTAAAAATAAAACTATTGTAGGAACAGGTTTTTTAATCGACCAAGCTGAGATATTAAAAGACATTGGGAAATTTTAGATTTTAGATTTTGGATTTGTCATTGGTTATTTCTCCCCATTCCCTTCAATTTGCAACTCGCACTTTATCGCCATCTTTGAGATATCCTGCACCATCAACTACAACGCGATCGCCTAATTGCAACCCACTCTTGATTTCCACTTTGTCGCCATTGGCGGGATCTCCTAACTCTACTTTTTGGCTGCGGACTATATCCCCACTCGATAATATAAATACAATTACACTTGAGTCTGCTTGAGATTGCACTGCTTTTTGTGGCACTACTATCTTCATCCCTGAGTTAGTAGTAATGGCAGCACTAGCAAACATCCCTGGTTTAAGTAAAGTTGTTGGCGGTAAGTCAATTTTGACTGTAGCCTCCCGTCTTTGATCGTTCACCTGTGGCTGTATCTCCCTGACTCGTCCCTGCGATCGCACGCGCTGATCGACATCAGAAGTAATTTGCACCGATGCGCCAATTTTCACTTGATTTAGTTGAATTTCGGGCACCTTCGCTTGAAGTTCTAACTTTTCATCTTGGATAATCGAAAATAGCTTTTGTGTGCCACCAATCACAGTTCCCACCTGGGTTTGTGGTGGTACACCAGTCACATCGCCTACTCTGGCAAGTTTTTCGGCGATTACTCCAGCAACCGGCGATCGCACCACAGTTTGTCCCAACTGAGTTTGTAGTTGTTGCACCCTAGCAGCACTACTGCGGACATCGGCTTTGGCTTTGTTGATGATAGCTTGGGCGTTACCAATATTAGCCTGGGCGCTGCCGATATTAGCCTCAGCACTACGCACATTTTCTTGGGACAGATTCACAACTTCTACAGCAGTTTTCACAGCGTAGGAACGAGTATCGAGTTCTTGCTTACTAATCGTTCCAGAGTCAGCCAGTTGTTGATAGCGCTGATAATTCTTGGTTGCTTCTTCTAACTTCGCCTTAGCTTGAGCCAAATCTGCTTGTTTTTGCTGGACTATGGCTTTATTTGATGCCAAATCTGCCTGCTTGGCTGCTAAATCTGCTTGTTTTGATTCCACATCTGCTTGTTTTGATTCCACATCTGCTTTGGCTTGGCTAATTTGGCTTTGCAGTATGGAACCATCTAACACCGCTAACACTTGACCTTTTTTGACAAAAGCCCCTTCTTTTACATTTTCGGGGATGCTTTTGATTTGTAAGCCGTTTGTCTGCGGTAACACCGGAATTAAATCGCGTGCTGCTACAGTTCCAGTAGTTTTGAGGGTACGGAAAACACGGGCGGTTTCTACTGTAGCGATAGTAACTGTCATTGCTGGGTTAACTTTTGTATCCGCTACCGCGCTTGGTTGACGAGCCGGAAGACGACTCAATACACCCATCCCACCAAAGGCGATCGCGATTCCTAAACCAGCACCTAAAAATAATGGCTTCAACCATGCCCTGGTTGGTTTTTGATATGATTTGCTCAAAAAGTTAGCATCTTCAGATGTTACAGGTTTATTCACCTCGACTTCTGAAACACTTTCATCGCTCACAGTCCTACCTCCACTTTCTGTCTATGCATACCAATCTTGGTATTTTCTTAAGAAAACTTGAAGTTTATTTACTTCATCTCAACTATGACGCATTTCATAGTAAATGTCTTTTCGATAAGTAGGTATATAATAAAACAAAGTTTACAAGAGTAATTACTAGCTAAAGAGGTTTATAAAAATTAATATAAATTATAATATAAAAAATTATCTTATATCATCTAGCTACTCAAGGTCACACACTATATGTATTTAGATCACCGTCAACCAATGCTTAGATATGAAAAACTAGTGAAGCGAATCTAGATTGATCTAATTTTAAATCCAGCCTTTTATGTCAAATAAATATTTTTGTGCGGCATCGATAATTCCTCTGAAGCCTTTGTGTCACCAGGAAACCATTCTCTACTATGCAATTTAGGCATAAGACAAGCTATAGCGGTTCTCAGTTGAGTGAGGTACAAGAACCCCACCCCCAACCCCCTCCCCGCAAGCGAGGAGCTTGCTCTGATGCACCTCATTTGATTAGGAAACGCTATAGCGTCCACAGCTAAACATGAGTTACAAAGGAGCAAAATATATTGTCCTAAATTCATGTGAGTTAGACAAACCTCTCTTACCCAGCCTCTCTGCGAGGGGGGAGCAATGAAATAATCAGGTTTTTAAGCCTCTCTCCTAGAAAGAGAAAGGAATGGAAGTGAGGTAGAAATTCCAGCAAGGGTGAGCCTGATTATGGAATTTTGAAATCAAATCAATAAATAATTGGTATTTACCAAAGTAACCAGATATGTTCAATGCCACTGAAATTTTAATTGATGCCTTTGTAAATGAAATTCGAGAAGGTTATCGTCGCACTTATGGCTGCTTCAAAAATGATTACCAGGACATTATCGCCTGGGCTGGTAACATGGCTTTGGAAAACATTGCTAATAGCGATGCCCTTTATCACAATGTTGAACACACAGTACTTGTAACCCTGGTGGGGCAAGAAATATTACGTGGCAAACACATTAGGGAAGGTGGTGTTTCCAGTGAAGACTGGCTGCATTGTATCATTTCCTTGCTGTCTCATGATATTGGCTACGTTAAAGGAGTTTGCCGACAAGACCGAGAAACAGCAGGCTTATATGCCACAGGTAAAAATGGCAAAATGATTTCTGTAGCTCCTGGCGCTTCTGATGCCAGTCTGACGCCGTATCATGTTGATAGAGCCAAGCTTTTTATTGATGAGCGTTTTGGAGGTCACAAGTTAATCGATGCTGAAGCAATTAAGAGCAATATTGAATTGACTCGATTTCCCGTGCCTGCGGCAGAAGATCATCAAGATACAAGGTGTTTTGCAGGATTAGTCCGTGCTGCTGATTTGATTGGTCAACTAAGCGACCCGCGTTACCTGAAGAAAATTACTTCTTTATTTTACGAGTTTGAAGAAACTGGTGTAAATAAAGTTTTAGGCTATAAAACCCCTGCTGATTTACGGAATAACTACGCTAAGTTTTACTGGAATGGTGTCTATCCCTATATCCAAGAGGGGCTGCATTATTTATCACTGACACAACAGGGAAAACAAATTCTGGCTAATCTCTACTCAAACGTGTTTGTTGTGGAACATGAAAAACAACAGGAAGAACAACAGCGCTATTTAGAGAAGTTAGGAGTTGGGAATTAAGAGCGATGCCCTGAGCCTGCCGTTCGCGCAGCGTCTCGTAGAGAAGGGTTAGGAGTTAAGAATTATGAGTTATGAATTAAGATAAAAGCTTAATAACTCATAAATCCTAATTTATAACTCCTAACTACTATGGATTGGTGGCGACGACTGAAAAAAAATCCTTTGGCACAATTTGGGGCGATTTTGCTGTTAATTTTCTACATAGCAGTAATTGCAGCAGATTTCGTCGCTCCTTATGACCCCTACGCTTCACAGCCCAATGGTTCACTGCTGCCACCAACTAAGATACATTGGGTTTCTCAGTCAGGGCAGTTTATTGGCCCCCATGTTTACCCAACGACTCAGGGAGACACGAATTTAGAAACAGGCGATCGCAAAGTCATTGTAGACTTGACAAAGCCCTCACCCCTGCGTCTATTTGTCTCCGGGACAGAATACCGATTGTTGCAGATGAGTTTGCCATTACCCCCGAAGTGGGATGAAGTGACAATCTTTCCTGGTATTCCCTTGAATTGGCATTTATTTGGCACAACAACTGGCGTAAAATTCAACATCTTGGGCACTGATGACCAAAGCCGCGACCAATTCAGTCGCTTGCTACATGGTGGTCGCATCAGTATGTTTATCGGGATTTTTGGTATTATTATTACCTACCCCCTCGGTTTGCTCATCGGGGGAATTTCCGGCTATTTCGGTGGTGTGACTGATAGCGTCATTATGCGCTTGGCAGAAGTGCTAATGACTTTCCCTAGTATTTATTTGTTGGTTACTTTGGGGGCAGTTTTACCACCTGGTTCAAGCAGTACCCAGCGCTTTTTGCTGATTGTGGTGATTACTTCGGTTATTAGCTGGGCTGGTTTAGCACGGGTTATTCGGGGACAGGTACTATCAATTAAAGAGCGAGAATTTGTCCAAGCGGCACGCGCAATGGGCGGAAACCCAATTTATATCATCCTCCGCCACGTTTTGCCGCAAACGGCTAGTTATGTAATTATCTCTGCTACTCTTGCAATTCCCAGCTTTATTGGTGCAGAAGCAATACTGAGTCTCATCGGTTTGGGAATTCAACAACCAGACCCTTCTTGGGGAAATATGCTTTCTCTGGCTAGCAATGCTTCAATTTTAGTACTGCAACCTTGGTTAATTTGGCCGCCTGCTGTGCTGATTATCCTCACAGTGTTAGCATTCAATTTACTTGGTGATGGACTCAGAGATGCACTTGATCCTCGTAGTTTGAGAAGATAAAACTAAACGGAGTAGTAGTTCTATGGCCTACAGCGAGTTTAGTTTAGCTAAAGCAAAACAAGAGTTTCGTTTAACTACATTAGAAAAACGTGATATTTTCGCTGCTGTTCCTGAATTAACAGCGAGTAATTTACTTACAGAAACACTCAATTATAATCTGGAGATCGCTTTAGGTAGTAATAGTGAAAAAGCTCGTTCTGAGTTAATTATTGCTCCAATTTTAGTTGATTTACGCCGACAATTGCGCGAACAAATTGGTTTATTTTCTGGGGTAGATTTCACTGTCGATAATAGCAAAGGATTAAATGGCACTTGCGATTTTATTATTACCAAATCTCCAGAAATTCTAATTTTGACAGCACCAGTAATTACAGTTGTAGAAGCTAAAAAAGAAAATATTAATGCGGGTTTGGGTCAGTGTGCAGCAGAAATGGTAGCAGCCCAAATTTTTAATCAGCAATCTGCAACTGAGATTAAAACAATTTACGGCGTAGTGACAACCGGCAGCATTTGGCAATTCCTCAAGCTAGAAGAACAAACATTAAGCATTGATTTAAGCGAATATTATCTCAAAGATGTGAATAAAATTCTTGGTATTTTAGCAAGTGGTATTTCTTAATAAAATTAACAAAATGTCAAGCAGCTTAATACCGAATTCGCGGATCTTTATCACGAATGGGTTTGTTTAGATTGTCTCAATAACCGAACCAGTCCTTTTCCTGTAATAATTGCATTTACAAAACCAAAAACCATCCCAAAAAAAAGCAATGGAACACCAAATGCAAAGTTTGAGTGATATAAGATACGGGAAAAAGAACCTACTGCTTTAAAAATTGCATTAAAAATAGGAGAGTGAAAGCCTATAATAAGTGCTACAGTCCAACCTAGACTCCAACTTACAGACCAACCTAGAGTACTAGTAATTATCCACAAGCGATTTACAGAAAAATTCTTTCTAATTAAAAGATGTTGAATTATTCCAGTAATAATTCCTCCTACAGCACCTCCAATCGCACCTCCTATACTGGCTATTAAAAATGTCTGTGTTAGTTCATTATTAACTTCTAACAAATTAATAATAAATTTTGAAGTAAAAATAAAAGACCAAGCTAAAACTGTAGAGATGAAACCTAAATACAATCCGGGTACATTCGATAGTATCCATAACCAACTTATGGTGGGAATCTTTTTTAGGAGTAGTAACCACTGTGATAGTCCAATTACAACACCAGGTAAAATAAACAGGATAAGATAGAAGGCTAAATTTGGTTTAAGTTGAATATTATCTATCAATACTCCTAAAATTAACTAGATTAAAAAACCTAAAAAACAATTAACAGTGTTTATAATTATCCATTCCATCTGAAAGTTTTTACAATTTTGTCTACTAAGCATACGATTTCCTAATATAAAATTATTGTAAATATCAAAAACCACTTCTTATCATTTTTATATAAAAGAAGACAACAAAACAAAAACCTCACCCTGTCCTGACGGACATCCCTCTCCTTAGTAAGGAGAGGGACAGGTTTTGCGTAGCATAACCAGGGTGAGGTTTCTTTGGGCTATTCGATAAACTGTAAATTGCGTCAAGAGAGACTTGTGTGTACACGGTAGCCTTTTAGGAGAGAGGTAAGAGTAAACAAAAAACGCTATATTTACGAATCACAAATTATTTTAATAACTCTTTGCTAATACCGAATTCGGGGATCTACATAAGCATTTAAAATATCAATTAAAATGCTTGCACTCACAACGATCGCACCAAAAAATACCAACACTCCCTGAACTGTGGGATAATCGCGATCAGCGATCGCTTGATAGAGTCGATTCGCTAACCCAGGCCAAGAAAATGTTACCTCTGTCAAAATCGCCCCACCTAACAGAGAAGCAAAGGTTAATCCCAAGACTGTAATTACTGGAATTAGCGCATTTTTTAAGGCATGGGAGGCTAAAATCTTATTTTCACCAATACCTCTGGCTCTAGCGGCTTCTACATAATCTGCTTGCAAGGTTTGCTTTAAATTCACTCGTACAATTCGCTCAAAAATCCCACTGAGCAAAATTCCTAGTGTGAGACTCGGTAAGGCAAGATGGTGCAAAGATGTGAAAAACTGAGTGAAATTTCCACCGAGTAAGCTATCAATTGTATACAATCCAGTGACAGTAGTGGGAGCCGGAAGATTGGGCGGAAAGCGGTTAGAATTGGGAAACCAACCCAATTGCACTGAGAAAATCAACTGCAAAAGCATTCCCGCCCAAAACATGGGGAGTGCGTAGGTGATGATACCAAATAAGCGCCCACCAACATCAAAATATGTCCCAGGACGAGAAGCAGAAAGAGTCCCAACCGCAATTCCAACGATGAGTGCAACCGCCATACTACATACTGCTAACTCCACCGTCGCCGGGAAATATTGCCCAATTATGTCCCAAACATTCTGTCCTCGACTCATTAAAGACGTTCCCAAATCAAAACGTAGTATGCTTCCCAAATAATTGAGGTACTGTAGCCACAGAGGAAAGTTTAAACCTAGTTGTTTTCGCAATTCTTCTTTAGCCGCTTCTGGCGCACGTCCGCCGAGAATTGCATCTGCTGGATCTCCTGGTGTTGCTCTTAGTAAAAGAAATACAATAGTGATGATCGTTAATAGCTGAAGTGGCGCGAGAAGCAACCGAGAAACAATGTAATACTGTAAAGCTTTAGAGCGAGACATAAGCAATTCAAAATTCAAAATTCAAAATTCAATTTTTGAAAGTATCTTGTCTATTGACTAGATACGAAAGATATTTACTTAAGAACCAAGAGTCAAAATAAAAAATATTGGACATAACCCTTTCAAAGTGACTTGTAAAATTTCTTTATTCTCTCTGCGCTCTCTGCGTCTCTGCGGTTAAAAATTAATTAAATCAACCACACAGGCGCAGAGAACACAGAGGTAAGAGGTTAAAGAGTAATTTCTTGCCCCTTTGACTTTTTAACTACTTTTTAATTGTCTGGTAAACCAGAATTTGGGTAGGGTTAAGTTGTACGCTACTAACACCTTTTTGGGCAAATACGTAGTCTTTACTTTGCCATAAAGGAACATAAGGTACATCAGTAGCTACTTGCGTTTGAATTTCTGCAAAAATTTTCTGACGCGCTTCGGGATTTAGTTCTTTGCGTTGCTGATCAATCAGTTTATTCATGGCTTCGCTATAGTAAAACGAACCCTGAGTTTGACTGCCTCCATCTTCGCATCCTTTAGCAATCGAACCTTTATCACAAGACAAAAACGGCTGGACGTAATTATCTGGGTCTAAAAAGTCTGGATACCAATCAAGTAAAGCTCCTGGATATAAACCTTTAGAAATGTCTTTAAAGAAGGCAGGCCCTTCAGCAGGGGTGACTTCAAATTGCAGTATTCCATCCATTTTGGCATCCACAAGAGATTTGAGCGTCTGTGCTGCCAAACTACGAGTAGGTGAACTAGAAGGATACCAAATTTGTACTTTTGCCGGATTCTCTTTAGAAAAACCAGCAGTAGTTAATAATTTTTTAGCTTGATCAAAGTTAGCATCGCCATATTTATTTTTAAATAAGGGCACAGAAACATTAAACGTTGTGGGAATCATGCTATAAAGCGGATCTGCTTGACCAAGTAACGCCCGCTCATTTAACAGTGGACGGTCAATTATTGATGCGATCGCTTGTCTTACCTCTAATTTATCTAAAGGTTTTTGATTCCGGTTTAATACCAGATAACTTACTACACTACCCTCAGCTGCGATCGCTTGCCAATCCCCTTTTTTACCACCTTCTTCTAAGCTACGATTTTGATCTGGCTGTAACGACAGATAAGCTACATCAATTGCGCCTGTACGGAAAGCATTAAACAAATTAACCGGACTAGTTTGAATTTGCAGGTTAACACCCTTGTTAGCTGGTTTCTCTCCCCAATACTTATCAAACACATCAAATCGGATTGAATCAGTACCATACTGTCCTAATTTGTAAGGGCCAGTCCCCACAAAAATATTCGGCTTGAATTTACCTGCACCAAGTTCGTAAGCTTTTGGCGAAACTGCACACACCCCAGGAAACGCCAGTAATGAAGGAAACGCTGCAAAGGGCTTTTTCAGCTTGATTGTTAACTCATAATCGCTTGGAGTTTTTACGGAATCTACTATATCACCTAGTAAGAATGAGGGTTTTCCTTTATTTTGAATAAAGCGGTTGATGGTAAACGCCATTGCTTGGGCATTGAAGGGAGTTTCATCGTGAAAAACTACTCCCTGACGTAAGGGGATGGTATAAGTTAAGGCATCTTGACTGACTTTAGGTAATGCTGTAGCTAGCTGTGGCTTAATTTCTGTGCTTCCTGGTTCGTAGGTGTAGAGGCGATCGCTCATATTAAACACCAAGCCTAAGGATGCTAACTCATAAGCATCAGCCGGATCAAGGGTTCTCGGCTTTGCTGTTGTACCTATAGTAATACGACCATCACCTGTAGGGCTATTTATAGAACCCGATGGCGGCGTAGTAGTCTGTGGACGAGGAGCGCAACTAACAACTAAAAATAAACATAGAGAGAACAAAGATAGGAATTGTGTAATCCGACCCCACCGTTTCACCGACAAGGAAAACCAGGTCATACAGTTAAATTATATGTAACGAGAAGTCAGCAATTATACTATATATTCACTAGTTTTATAGAAATTTTTACAATTAATTACTAATTCACCCATTTTTTGATACTGAACAAAAAGATCCCCGACTTCTTCAAGAAGTCGGGGATCTAAGTCTCTGCTGGGTTGCTGGGTGTTTATAAATATATATAAATAATTAGAAAATGCGAAAAAATATCATTATTTTAAATATTGAATAATTCAAAGTGTTGAAATTAACTGTTCATAATTTTGAAAATTAGAGTCAAGAGAATAGTAATTTAATATAAAAATTTCTTTCCCCTTATATCGTTCACCTTTAAAATTATCGGTTCTACCGATCCCCTTATGGAGATTTAACACTAAAGTGCCAAGATAATAGGCAGCGCAATCGAAAATTTGCAAAATTACGAAAGCCATAACCTAGCCTTTTAATCAGCTTCAATTTATTG
>Ga0105048_10001145_pt1 | contig 42825 bp, 37 predicted proteins | sample MAT05_FD_78382 | JGI IMG/M metagenome (GOLD analysis project Ga0105048, IMG submission 78382) | Freshwater microbial communities from Lake Fryxell liftoff mats and glacier meltwater in Antarctica - MAT-05 | ecosystem: Environmental > Aquatic > Freshwater > Ice > Liftoff microbial mat | place... | reverse complement strand
GGGACGGCGCGGCGGATGTGCATGTCTTCCGCGGCAGTGTGGCGGTGCGTGGACGGGGCGAGGCGCACACGCTGGCGGAGGGCCGGAGTGTGCGGGTGACCGCCGCGGGGGATCTGGCGGATTATGATGAAGCGGCGCCCCCTTTCCCCACGGGCGAGGCGCTGGAACTGCGCGCGGCTTCCGGCCTACGGGCGCGGCACGCGGACTGGCAGATCGCCGCGCGACAGATTGCGACGATGCCGGGGCTGGTGCTCTTTTTTGATTTCCAGAGCAGCGTGCCGTGGGCGCGGACGCTGCCGAATGCGACCGATATTGCAGAGCGTGCGCCCTCGGGGTCGATCGTGGGCTGCCGCTGGAACGAAGGCCGCTGGCCGGGCAAGCAGGCCCTGGAGTTCCGCGCGGCCACGGACCGTGTGCGCCTGAGCGCGTCGGGGGAGTTTGCGTCGTTTACCTTCGCCGCGTGGGTGCGGGTGGATAGCCTCGAGCGGACTTACAGCTCGCTGATCATGGGCGACGGCTGGGGGCCAGGCGACGCGCACTGGCAGATCAGCAAGAAAGGCGAGGTAATCCTCGGCCTGCACGGCGGGCGGAACTACACCACGCTCCCGATTTTCCCGCCGGAGCGGATGGCGCAGTGGACGCATCTCGCAGTGACCTTCGACCGCGCAACTGGGCACGTGATCCACTATCTGGATGGTCGGGCGATCATGGATGAGACGATCTCGCCGGGCACCGGTCCGGCGGTGCGGCTGGATCACGCGGAACTCGGGAACTGGAACCAAGCGGCCCGCCCGGATGGGCAGCCGATCCGCAATTTCAATGGACGCATGGACGAGGTCCTCGTCTTTCGGCGCGGCCTGAGTGCAGCGGAAGTGCAGGCGATCCATCGGGCGGGGCAGCCCACGCAGCAGATCATGGCGCAGGCGGGAGATCGGCCGGTTCGTTGAGATTGCGAAAGAGGAGCGTCTCCGCCGCGGTGAGCGGATGGGGCTGCGCAAATCCGGCGGCGATGAGCTCGCGACAAAAGCGCTGCATCGAGCGGTCCGCGCGCTGGAGAGCCGTGTGGGCGAGCGGTGCGGCGGTGCGCGGGTAGAGCGCGGCGAGCGGCTCGAAGAAATCCCCGCGCTGCGGAATCACGCCGCCGGGTTCCGCCAGCAATGTGCGGAGAAAATCCGGGGTGATGAGCGGCAGATCGATGGCGAGCACGAGCACGCGTGGCGCCTCGATCCGGGCGAACGCGGCGGCGAAGCCACCGAGCGGGCCGAGATCCGAGACGAGGTCTTCGATGATCTCCACGCCGGCCGCGGCGAACGGGCCATCGCGCCGGCCGGAGATATAGAGCTCCGCGGGAGCGAGCGCGCGGAGCGTGGCGAGTTGGCGCTGCCAGAGCGGCGCATCGTCGAGGTGCAGCGCGGCTTTGTCCGTGCCCATGCGCGTGGAGCGGCCGCCGGCGAGCAGGAGGGCGGCGAAGTTCGGATTGGCGGTGACCGCGGGGTTGGGCACAGTGTTTCTACGATGTCAGACACCGCGCCCATCCGCATCAAGCACCTCTACGTTTCTCCGGAACACAATTTCTTCGGGCACCACGGCGCCGCGCCCGGCGAGCACCCTGCGGTGGAGGTGCCCGAGGTGCGCTGTGTGGCCGGCCGCGGGCTGGAGGGCGACCGTTTTTTCGACTTCAAGGAGAGTTACAAGGGGCAGGTCACCTTCTTCGCGAATGAGGTTTATGACGAACTCTGCGCCGCGTTTGCGGTCTGGGATCGCGCGCCGTCGGTCTTCCGGCGGAACATCGTCACGGCGGGCGTGGATTTGAACACGCTGATCGGAAAGGAGTTCACCGTGCAGGGCGTATGCTTTGCCGGCACGCAGGAGAGCGCGCCATGCGAGTGGATGAATGTGGCCTTTGCGCCCGGGGCCGAGGAGTGGCTGAAAGGGCACGGCGGTCTGCGCGCGCGCATCCTCACGGATGGGGTGCTGCGGGTGGGATGATCTCGGGTCATCTGGTGCTTCTGTAACCGCCGAACAAGGCCGCGGGAAAAGTTCGTTTCGTCGTCCATTCGTCCCGCTTGTTCCTTCTCCGCCGCCATCCTACCCCCCGGGGCAAAAATAAAGCAGCGCTTCAGCCCGAGGGCCGAAGCGCTGCTTCTAGGAGGAAATCTGGGGTGACCTTAGTTCGCCTGAGCGACTGGGTCAACATTCACGCGGCGGCCGTCGCGATCGAAGCGAACGGTGCCTTCGATGAGCGACCAGATCGTGTAGTCGTTGCCGAGGCCGACATTCTTGCCGGGCAGGAACTTCGTCCCGCGCTGGCGGATGATGATGTTGCCGGCGATCACGGACTGACTGCCGAATTTTTTCACGCCAAGCCGCTTGCTGACGCTATCGCGTCCGTTCTTGACTGAGCCTTGACCTTTCTTATGTGCCATGAGGAAGAGTGGATTTGAGGGTTGAGAGAGCGGATTAAGCGCCGACGCTGGTGATCTTGATGCGGGTCAGTTTCTGGCGATGACCTACGGTGCGGTGGTAGCCTTTGCGGCGGCGAAACTTGAAGGCGATGACCTTGTCGGCCTTCACCTGCTCGAGCACTTCGGCGGTGACAGTCGCCCCCTGGAGGTCGGCGCCCGTCTTGAACGTGTCGCCCGCGCCCACGAAGAGCACTTCGGAAAATTTCGCCTCGCCGCCGTCGGCCACGTCGAGCTTCTCGACTTCGATGATGTCACCCGCAGCGACGCGGTATTGTTTGCCGCCAGTTTTGAAAATTGCGTAAGCCATAAAGGGTCTAAGTCGGTTTTGGAAAAGGGCGGAGATGGTCCCACACCTCCCCACGGGCGGCAAGGAGTTTTTCCGATTCATTGCGAAAGTCCCGGGGAATCTTTCGGGATGACCATTGTCGAAGACGCTCCTACCCTGCGCTCATGATCGAATCTCTGGAACCCCGCATCGCCCCCGCGACTGTCTCGGTCGCCGCCGCTCTCCGCACCGCCACATGGACTGATTTCGACGGTGACAAGGTCACCCTGAAATGGACCACCGGGGATGCACCCGTCTTCACGACCGTAGATGCCGGCCCGGCGGACGGACTCATCGTGAAGCGCATCATCTTCGGCACCTCGAACACCGGCGCAAGGGTGACGATCGCGGTGAAAGCCGCAGGCGGGGGCGATGGCCGGATCGATCTGGGGCGCGTGGATGCCACCGGTGTCGGGCTGGCGAGTTGGAGTTCTCCCCGCGCGACGATCGCCGAGATCGATGCGGGCGACGGCACCGTGAGCTTCAGAACATTCACCTCCGCCGGGCTGGGCGTACAGCCCTTCGGTTTGTTTCCGAACTCGTCCGGTGATGGGGTAAGCCGGATCGACGGAAAAGTCGGCACCTTCACCGTCCGGGGCGACATCGGAGCGACGAAGCTGCAGTTCGCGGCGCCCTTGGGCACCAAGATCGCTAAAATCGACATCAAGGGTGACCTCCTCGGCAGCGCTCCGAACAGCCCGGCCAACATCGGATCGAGCGGTGTGATCGAGATCGACGGAGCCGATGAAGTCACCTCCATCGTGATCGGCGGCAGCATCATCGGCGGCCGAACCGCTAATACCGGGTTGCTCCAGTGTTTCACCTCCATCGCCTCGCTCACGATCAAGGGCGGTATCATCGGCGGGGACGCGACCAATACGGGCGTCGCTTCGCTCGGCTCGGTAAAGACCATTACCGTGGGAGGTAATCTGCAGGGTGGAACCGCGGACTCCACCGGGACGCTGACCGGTGGCGATGTGACCAGCAGCCTCACCCTCGGCGGCAGCGTGATCGGCGGCGCGGTCCCCGGCACGGCCGTGATCGCCTTCATTAAGGCGGGGAAAGTCTTGATCAAAGGCAGCATCATCGGCACGGCCGAGATCGCGAACGGGGCGAACAAACCGAGTGCCGCGCTGCTCCTCAGCGGGGCGGTCGGCAGCGTGACGCTCGGCGGCGATCTCCTCGGCGGGAGTAACGGCGCCGGGGCCAGCATCAGTTACAACGGGGCCCTCCTCTTCGGCGAAAACGTCGGCTCCGTCACGGTCAAGGGCAGCATCCGCGGCACAGACGGCCTGAGCGCGGTCATTCTCGCGAAAGGCGCGACGCCCGTTCAGCCCGGAAATTTCAACGCGATCGGCAAACTGGCGATCGGCGGCAGCGTCTCCCTCGCCACGATCGCTGCTGGGCACGAGTACGATCTCACCACGCTCGCCGCGCGCATCGGCAGCGCGGAAAACCCGGATGCCGGCATCGGCAGCGTCACCGTGGGCGGCGACTGGCGGCACAGCAATCTGATCGCCGGGATCAGTGATGCGAACTCCAACGGCGTGGACGCCACGGACACCCGCGCCACCGGCGATGCGACACGCCAGGCGGGGATCGGCGCGATCGTGATCAAGGGCGACCTGCTCAACAACGGGGCGCTCGCGGGGACCAGCGGGTTTGCCGCCGAGAAAATCGCCAGCATCACCGCCGGCGGGCAGAAAGTTTTCTCCACCGCCGGCCCGGATAAACCGCTGAGTTGGGACGGTCGCGTCTCGGTGCGGCAAATCTAGCGGAACGGGAAAAAGCCGCACCGACCATCGGTTGGCATTTCCCCTGCTATGGGAGGCGGAATGGAAAAAAGCACCTCACGCCCGAAGCGGCCGCGCCTCCGCTGGATTCGCGGTAGCACCGGCGAACGCCTTGGTCTCGTGCTCCCGAGCCCTCGCTAGCGACCTTCGTAGTGAAGCCGAACGGGGTGGTGAAAGCCTTCGTAGGCAGGCTGGGCGATGGCGCGACGCTGACCGCCGTCGGCGGGCTGGCCGAAGACGGCACATGGAGCTTTTTTGCCGAGCCCTACAAGCGAGCGGGGCTGCTCGCTGGCACGCTCGCCTTTCAAGACAATGCGATCGGCGGCAACTTCGTGTGGCGCACGCTCATGCCGACGACCCACACGCTCGCGGCGCTCGGCTCCCGCTTCGCGCCGGGCATCTCTTTCAGGAGAAGGCGTCCCTCGGAGCATTCAACTTGTTACGAAGCCGGAGTTTTCGGCCTAACCTTCCGCGGCAACTTCCTCGACCCCACGGTCTCGTCCACGCAGCCCGCGCTTTCTTTCGCCATGGCCATCTTCAATGCGTCCGCCAGTCGCGGGCCGAGGCGGGACGTTTTGCGCGTGATGACGCGAATGGTCCTGGAAGGTGATGGCTTGAGGGGAAGGAAGACCAAACACTTGTCGGGTGGTAATCCGTCCACGGCCATGCGGGGGATGAGGGTGACACCCATCCCGGCGCCGATCATGGATTTCAGGGATTCGATACTCGCCGCGATGGAGACGGACGCGGCGCCGACTCTGTTCGCACTGCAGAAGTTGACGGCCTGATCGTTCAGGCAATGGCCGTCCTTCAATAAAAGCATCGTCTCGTGTTGAAGTTCCTTTGCTTCGACCTGCGCCTTTCTCGCGAGTGGATGAGCACGGGCGACCGCGAGCAGCAGTTCATCTTCGCCGAGCGGCGTCTCGGCGATCAGGGAGTCGTCGGTGTCCGTGGCGATAATCGCGGCGTCGAGTTCACCACGCGCGGTTGCCTGCACGAGATTCTGGGTGATGTCTTCGATGATGCGCAAGGTGGTGCCTGGATAGGTCTGTCTCATCGCTCTGAGCATGGGGCCGATCTGGTAGGGGGCGATGGTGGGGATCAGCCCCAGCGCGATCGTGGCTGGCATCTGGCCGCCTTCCAACGCGGCGTCGTCGAGCAACTCCTGCCGGGCTCGGAGAATGCCGCGGGCTCGCTCCACCAGCGAATGGCCTGCGGGCGCGACCACCACGCGGCGGCTCGTGCGCTCGATGAGTTGCACCCCGAGTTCGGCCTCCAGCTTTTGCAATTGGAGACTCAACGCGCTTTGGCTCACATGGCAGTGTGCGGCGGCCTGGCCGAAGTGACCGAGGTCGGCCACCGCCACGAGGTATTCGAGATCACGAAAGTTCATCGATTGATGGAATAGATCGATCCTCGCAGATTTACCAATCGGATAAAGGCGTCGCGGGTCGGTAATAATGGGAGAGATTGAACGCTCATTTTCAAATCCAGACATGAAATCCACCCCGAAACTATCCTTCGTCACCGCGGCTCTCGCGGTCATCGCCACCAATACGGGCATGCTGATGGCCCAATCAGCCAAGGCTCCATCCGATCCCGCGAACCCATCGGCCGCCCAATGCCCGGTCATGGGCGAGCAGGCTCCGTCCAACCGACACACGGCGGCCGGAGGCATGAGCAATCGGGACTGGTGGCCGAATCAGTTGAATCTGCAGATCCTTCATCAGAACTCGTCCAAAAGTGATCCGTTGGGCAAGGCATTCAACTACGCCGAGGAATTCAAGAAACTCGACCTGAATGCCTTGAAGAAGGACCTGATGGAATTGATGACCACGTCGCAGGACTGGTGGCCGGCCGATTACGGTCATTACGGGTCGCTTTTCATCCGGATGGCCTGGCATAGCGCAGGCACGTATCGCGTCACTGATGGCCGCGGCGGATCATCCTACGGCACCCAGCGCTTCGCGCCGCTCAACAGTTGGCCGGACAATGCCAACCTCGACAAAGCGCGCCGGCTGCTCTGGCCGATCAAGCAAAAATATGGCCAGAAAATCTCCTGGGCCGATCTGATGATTTTGACGGGGAACTGCGCCCTCGAATCCATGGGCTTCAAGACGTTCGGTTTCGCCGGAGGGCGGGCGGATGTGTGGGAACCGCAGGAAGATATTTACTGGGGATCTGAGACCGAATGGCTGGGCGACAAGCGCTATTCCGGCAACCGGGATCTCGCGAATCCCCTCGCCGCCGTGCAGATGGGATTGATCTACGTGAATCCGGAAGGGCCAAACGGCAAAGCGGACCCGATCGCGGCGGCCAAGGACGTTCGGTCAACCTTCGCGCGCATGGCGATGAACGACGAGGAAACCGTCGCTCTCATTGCCGGCGGACACACCTTCGGCAAGGCGCACGGCGCGGCCAGTGGGAAGAACGTCGGGGCCGAACCGGAAGGGGCCACCCTCGAGGAGCAGGGCCTCGGCTGGAAAAACAAACATGGCAAAGGCAACGCCGGCGACACCATCACCAGCGGTCTGGAAGGAGCATGGACGCCGACTCCGCGGGCCTGGTCACACGGATACTTCACCAATCTATTCGCCTTCGAATGGGAACTGACGAAGAGCCCCGCGGGTGCCCAGCAGTGGATCCCCAAGAACGGCGGAGGGAAAGGCACCGTGCCCGACGCTCACGATCAATCGAAAACACACGCGCCGATCATGTTCACCACCGACATCTCTTTGAGAATGGACCCCGCTTACGAAAAAATCTCCCGGCGCTTTCTCGCGAATCCGGGCGAGTTCGCGGACGCTTTCGCGAAGGCTTGGTACAAGCTGACTCACCGGGATATGGGCCCCTATGCGCGCTGCCTCGGGCCGATGGTTCCCCCGGCGCAGTTATGGCAGGATCCGGTGCCCGTCGTGGATCACGAACTGATCGGCGCGCAGGACATTGCCGAGCTGAAAGCGAAGGTGCTCGCATCCGGCCTGACTACCTCACAACTGGTCGCGACCGCCTGGGCCTCGGCGTCCACCTTCCGCGGCAGCGACAAGCGCGGAGGCGCCAACGGAGCCCGCATCCGCCTCGCCCCGGAAAAGGATTGGGAGGTCAACAATCCAACCGAACTCGCGAAAATCCTGCCGGTGCTCGAGAAAATCCAAAAGGACTTCAACAGCGCTCAGTCCGGCAAGAAGAAGGTCTCGCTCGCCGATCTGATCGTGCTCGGTGGATCCGCGGGCGTGGAGTCCGCAGCCAAAAAAGCGGGACACGAAGTGCAGGTTTCCTTTGCCCCCGGTCGGACCGATGCGACACCCGAAATGACCGACGTGCAGTCGGTGGCCATGCTTGAACCGAAGGCGGACGGATTCCGCAACTTCCTCGGTCACAAGCTCGACCGCCCGGCTCCAGAGACGCTCGTGGACCGCGCTCAATTGCTCACCCTCACGGCGCCGGAAATGACCGTGCTGATCGGCGGGATGCGCGTGCTGAAAACCAACGTCGGCTTCCCGGAACTCGGGGTCTTCACGAAGCAACCGGAAGCCCTGACCAATGACTTCTTCGTCCACCTGCTCGACATGAACACCGAGTGGAAGAAGTCGCCGCTCTGCGAGCACTTCTTCGAAGGCCGGGACAGCAAGACGGGCAAGGTCAAGTGGACCGCCTCCTCGGTGGACTTGGTGTTCGGTTCGAACTCCCAACTCCGCGCCATCGCAGAAGTCTATGGCAGCGCCGACGCGCAGCAAAAGTTCGTCGAGGACTTCGTCGCCGCCTGGACCAAGGTGATGAACCTCGACCGCTTCGACCTCGATCGCTCGGTGCGGAGTGATTCGAAGTCGGTGGCGCTCCACTGACGCCGATTGACCGTCTGAGCGGGTTCCGCCCGATGGACGAGTGTCGTTAAAGAATTCGACCCGCTGGTTCGCGCCAGCGGGTCGTTTCGTTTTTCCCGCGAAACGCCGGGAAGAAATGCCTCAAGGAAGCGTTGCTCCGACGCTCTGCGTCACGCGGCGGGGCACGCGACGCCTTACCCGGAAAAAAGGCACTGTCAGCTCAGCGGGCCGGTTCCAGAGATCGGGCATGGCAAAGGCGAAATCGAGCGGTCGAAAGAAAGCGGGCAAGCCGCACGCGGAGCCGGGTGTTGGAAATCCCACCGAGGTGGCAGAGGCGATCGCCCTGCGTCCGGCGCTCCCGCTGATTCGCTGGTCGGCGATTGCCACGGTGGTCGCGGCGCTCGCGGAGGATGTCATGGGCGATGTCGAGGTCGCCGCCCCAAAACTCGCGCAGCTCGCGAATCGACTGACCGCGCCCCATCGCATCCTCGCTCGCTTGCACGAGCTGACCGAACCCGTCCTGGCCGGGCACGGCGCCGCCGCGCTGGAGCTTCGCCGGCGGCTGAAGGAGATCGTCGAGGCGCTGCCTGAGACGGCGGAAACAGCGCAGCGCATTCTCCAGGAACACGTCGGGCAGTGCGGCTGTGGCTGCGGCGAAACCTCGCGAATCGATCCGCAGGCAGAACGGCCACCGGAAGAAAGCGCGGGAACGATCGACGATGGCGCGCTGGTGCGGCTGGCGGGGCGAATGCGCTCGTCAATCCGCCCGGGCTGTCCTCCTACGCCCTGGGCGCGCCCGGTCACCCGGGGCCGGACACCTTCACCTACCGACTCCGGGCGACCGGCCCGTCCGGAGTGGTCACTCGCGACGTGACCGTGGTGGCCACCCGCCAGCCGCGGCTGCGCATCGACCGGATCGAAGTGACGCAGGGAATCCAGAGCGCCGCGGGCGATGTGCGGCGGGTCGCGCTAAAGCCGACCGTGGTGCGCGTCACCGTCCGGCATGGCCTCGCCGGCTGGGGCGCAAACAACGTCCCGAAAGTGACCGGCCGCGTCCGCATCCGCGTCTTCGGCGGGCCGCTCTATGCGTGGCTCGATCTGGTGAACGGCTCCAACCCGATCGCCGCGACTCCAGGCGCCACGATCACTGTCCCGGCTGCGCCAGTTTCCTCGAACACCAATGACACCCTGAACTTTCTCATCCCCGGCTTCGAGTGCTACGGCATCGCATGGATCGATGTGGAAGTCCGCGTCGCCGGCTTCGACGCCCGGGCCGGTGGATTTACCGGCTGGTCGGAATCCGTTTCCCAGGCTTCGGCGCCGATGGTCTTTGAAAACCGGCGCGCCCTCGACCTGCGCTACATCCGCGTGAATTGGGGCGGCAGCACGCCGAGCGATGCCGTGTGCGACGCCACGCTGCGCGGCGCCATCCCGCTGCTGCCCACCCCCTCCGCCGCGATCACTCCACTCGCCGGAGTCGGCGTGCAGACACCCGGCGGCACCGCCACCTCGAACCGCGACGATTTGCTGGACGATTTCGACGACCGGCACAATTGCTCGACTTGGGAAGCCCTCACCGAATGGCTGGGCAGCGACTGCCCGGACGACGACGGCGCGATCTGGGTGTTGATTCCCGGCATGTTCTTCCGCGGCCGCGCCTACGACATCCCGAGCAACGTCTGCTTCACCCCCCCAGCGATGGACCCTACGCCGCCCACGAGCTCAGCCACTGCCTGAATCAGGTCCACCTCGGCGTCCTCTGCGCCAATGGCCAGACGGCGACCGGCGGCGACCCGCCTTCCTCCTGGCCCAATGGCGGCCAGCATGTCGATACGCCCTTTGACATCAACACCAACTCCGCGCTCGGCTCCGGCGGCGGCTCCGTCTGGGACATGATGACCTACTGCGGCACGCCCACCACCGGCGGCAACAACACCTGGCCCACGCCACGTCGCTGGCAGCAGTTGTGGGACTTCATCGGGAGCTGAGCCACCCACCATGCCCACTGCACCAGAACTCCAGGAATACCTCGTCATCCGGGGCCTGCTCGACCGGGCCGGCCACTTCCGGCTACGCCGCTGCGGCTCCACGCGCTACGTGCGCGAATGGCCCACGGCCGACTCCGCCGAGTATCAGGTCGAACTCCTCGACGTCGAAGGCCACCCACTGCATCGGGAACCGGCCTGCGTCGTCCCCGAGCGCAGTTGCGAACCCGGCGAGGCCAAGACCTCGCGCCTCACCGCCTACATCGGATACCGCGAGGACGCCGCCGCGATCCTCCTGCGCCGCGGCGAGATCGTCCTCTGGCACGACCAACTCCGCCCCGCGCCCACCTTCAGCCTGTCGATTTCCCGCGCTGCGGTGACTAGAGAACGGCCCGTGCAGCTCCGCTGCGAGTATTCCGAACCCGGCGAATCCGCATTCATCCAGGTCGTCTATCAATGGGGCGAACGCCGCTTCCTCGTCGCCGCCGTGGTGCCGCCCACGCGGCGCCTCGACCTCGACCTCGCCGCGATGCCCGGCGGCAGTGAGTGCCGCTTCGTGGTGGAGTATAGCAACGGCCAGCGCTCCGCGGTCGCCGCAACGCGCGCCTTCAGCCTGCCGCCCCTCGGCCCCACGCTGCAAATCGTCCGCCCCGCACCGCGTTCCATTCTCGAGGTCGGGCAACCGCTCAGCCTGGAGGGGCAGGTCGTCGACCCCGAAAGACCCGGCGGGCCGCGCCCAGCGGAATCGCTCTCCTGGTGGCTCGGAGACACGCTGGTCGGTCGCGGGCCGATCGCCGGCCTCGACCGCCTCCCCGAAGGTCGCCACCGCATTTTACTCCGCTACGCCGGCGCACGGACGGAAGAAAAGAGCGTCACCGTCTCCGTCCGCCCCGGCGGGCAGTCGCCGGCCGACCAATGGCAGCCGTGGGACGAGTTTAGCGATCCGTTCGGCTTTCAGGAGCCGACGGGACCGGATCGCTGAGCGACAGTCATCGCGTGATCGGACCACGGAGGATCCGTTTTGGTTTGGGTGAGCGTCCCACCTTGCTTCATCGCGCATCAGTCAGGTGATTCATGCGATTTGGTGTTCGTCTGAAAAAAGATGGTTCAGATCGCGGTGGTGAAGCACTCGGATGACGGATGGCACCCCGCGTTGGGTGCGTCCTTTCGCTGGTTCAAATCCGGCTCCCGCCAATCCACCTCTCCACGAGAACCTGCGAACAGCGTTGAGCCCGGCACCCGCTCTCGATCGCGAAAAAGGGACAAGCGCACGCCACTGGTAAGGAATCTGCTTGGAGGGACGGGATGCGATTCTTTACCCATCCCCTGCTCGCGCTGCTCTGCACGCTCGGTGCCGTCCGCGGTGGCGGGACCGCCGTGGAGCGTCAGGAATTCAAGCAATCGACCACGTATCCCTACGTCTTTCGGCCGATTTGCTACCTCGCCACTTCTGGACCGTTGGCGCTGCGGTTTTCCGTTTCACCGCCGGAGTGCGGCGACCGGCGGGCGCCCGCACTGCCACCCGCCGCCAAGAACACACCGAAACCCGAGCCGCCCCCCGCCCCAGTGACGCCTCCCCCGGTGGAGCCGAAGCCTGCAGCGATCACGATGTCGAGCGGTGAAGCGGCGCCAGCCTATCCGCCCCCCACCAACGCACCGGCACCCAAGCCGGCGACGGTCGACTTTGCGCAGTTCCCGGCCGAACTCGTGGAGGCCTTCAAGAGGGGCCGCGACAGTGTCGAGGCGCGAAACTACCTGTTTGACCCCATTTTCCAGCCTGCTCTCCCCCAGGATTTGCCCACGAGCAAGGCGACCTACCGCCAGAAGTAAGCGCGTGAAGTATCTCCTCTGGCCAGTGCTGACCGTGACGCTGGGGCTCCTCGCCCTACCCGCCAGCGCGTCCGAGTCTCACGGGGCCAAGAAGACGGAAAAGAAAGAAGAGAAAAAAGAGGAGAAGAAGGACGAACCCAAAAAGGAGGCCCCGAAGGCTGAGCACGGCAAGGCGGAACACGGCAAGGTGGAGAAGGAGAAGGAAGTGCCGCGCCCCCCCACGCCGCAGAGTGTCTTGAACGAAGTGGTCGCCTACGCACGGCTCGCCCGACAATCCGCTGATCAAGGCAAATGGCCGCTCACCGAGCATTTCCTCCAGCGCATGGTGGATCTCCCGGCGACCGATGATGAAAAGAAAAATGCTCTGCTCGAAATTGCGAAGACTTACGAACTCCACGAAAACTTCCCGAAGGCCGTGGCGATGTATGAGCAGGTGAACAAACTCTTTTCCGGCGACGCCGATCAACCCGACCGGTTGCTCGATCTCGGGCGTCTCTATCGCAAAGTCGGTGCGAACGAACTGGCGATTGCCCGCTTCTATAATGTCCTGAACTCGAGCCTGACCACGAGCACCCGACGCCTGGAATCCTCGCGGCTCCTGACCCAGCGGGCGCAGACGGAGATCGCCGATACCTACTTCGTGATGGCCAACTACAAACAGGCACGGCGTTTCTACGATCTGCTGAGCCGGCTGGACCTCGATGCGGCGGAAGGAGCGCGGGTCCGCTTTCGCCTGGCCCACACCTACTACCTGCTCGGCGAGATTGCCCAGTCCGGCGCGGCCACCCAGCAGTTCCTCGAAGATTTTCCCGACGACCCTTCAGCCGCCGAGGCGCGCTACATCCTGGCCCTCTCGCTGCGTGGCTTGAATCGCCCCAAGGATGCCTACGACCAGATCATCGCGCTCCTGAAAGATCAGGATGGTCGCAAGAAGAACGCCCCCGAAAAATGGCTCTTCTGGCAAAAGAAAGCGGGGAATGAATTCGCCAATGACCTTTACCAGAAAGGCGAATTCCTGACCGCGTTGAACATCTATCAGAGCCTGGCCACGCTCGGTGATACGCCAGACTGGCAGTGGCCGGTGGTCTACCAGATGGGCCTCTGCTTTGAGAAGCTGCGCATCGAGCGTCGCGCCGCGGAGGCTTATAAGTTCATCGTGGATGAAGCGAAGAAGTCGGAACGCAAACCGGAGGAACTGCCCGACAATCTCCGGACACTCCTGGAGATGGCCCAATGGCGCGGCGAACAGCTCGTCTGGATGGATGGCACCGCCAGTCGCCTCAGCCGGGTCCTCGGCAGCGAACCGGGCACGGAATCGCTCGCCAACCAAACCGTCCAATTTCGCTAACCTCCCTACCCTGCCGCTCATGAACCTGCTTCGATCACTCCAAAATCATCACGAGGTCTGTGAGGAAATTTACCGCGTCATGCTCGATCTGAATCGCAGCCTGAAATCCGGCGTCCAGAAGCCGGACGACGCCCTGCTCGCTCGTCAGCGCACTGCACTTTCGTCCCTGGATCGGGCGCTCACCGAAATTCGCAGCCAGAGCGGCAGCGCCACGCCAGAAACGCGGGCGACCCTCGAACGCTGCCAGCGCACGATTATGAAGGCACTGCTTCTGGATCGGGAAAATGAGCAACTGCTGCTCAAGAATTCGATGGTGCGGCCCCCGCAGATGGCCGCCCCGAAGCCGAGCGCCGGTCGTCTCGCCCGCGTTTACGGCCAGCATTAGCGAGGGATCAGCACCGGGCAGCGCTCGGGGACCTGAACGCGGACCGTTTCTCCAAAACAAAACCCCGGAGCGGCAGGCGCCACTCCGGGGTGATGAGTTTCAGTCGCGACGAACGCGGAGTTACTTCAGGGCTGCCTGATAGTTTTCCTCGGCCTGCTGCCAGTTGATCACGCTCCAGACTGCCTTGAGGTAATCGGGACGGCGGTTTTGATAGTTCAGGTAATAAGCATGTTCCCAGACGTCGATGCCGAGGACGGGCTTGCCCTCGATGCCGGCGATCGCCTTGCCCATGATGGGGCTATCCTGGTTCGCCGTGGAACCGATTTCGAGCTTGCCGCCGCTCACGTAGAGCCAGGCCCAGCCGCTGCCGAACCGGCCGACGCCGGCCGCGTTGATCTTCTCCTTGAGTTGCTCGACGTCGCCGAAGGTCGCCGTGATCGCCTCTGCGAGGGCGCCGACGGGTTTGCCGTCGCCGCTGCCGGTGAGGAGCTTCCAGAAAAAGCTGTGGTTCACGTGGCCGCCGCCATTGTTGCGCACCGGGCCGCGAATCGCGTCCGGCACGGAAGCGAGGTCCATGATGAGAGCTTCGGCGCCCTTGCTGGCGAGTTCCGGAGCGCTTTCGAGGGCTTTGTTGAGGTTCGTCACGTAAGCCTGGTGGTGCTTGCCGTGGTGGATCTCCATCGTCTTGGCGTCGATATGCGGCTCGAGGGAGTTGGTGGAATAAGGAAGGGGTGGGAGTTCGTAGGCCATATGAGGTGGAGTAGGTGCGCGCCGTCCGGGATGGAGGCGCGATGAGTAATCGGTTCGAAGATGCGAAGCGGATGCAGGCGTGACAAGTGAAAGTGTCGAATGCCGGACGATCTCGCCCTGCCGCCACTCGCCGCATGATCGATCGTCTTGCCAAAGTGCTTGCTCTCGCTCGTCGCTCCCGGCACTCATCGGCGCGCAATTTCACTACACAAAAAATGGATACCTCGATCAAGTCACTAGGGCCGGGTGAGATCGTCTCGCCGCTCCACCACATCGGGGGCGTGGAAGTAAACTTCCGCACCGAAGACGACCGCGTCTTGTTCGACCACACGCTGGAAATAGGAGAAGGCAGGGCCATCGGCGAGCCGCAGCTCAGCTTCGAAGCCGCCGGCCCGCGCGAACGCATCTTTTTCAACCCCGCAAAAACCACCGCTGCGATCGTGACCTGCGGGGGCCTCTGCCCCGGGCTGAATGACATCATCCGCGGTCTCGTCACCCAGCTCCATTACCGCTACGCGGTGACCAAGGTTTACGGCTTCCGCTACGGCTACGAGGGCCTGATCGCCCGCTACGGCCACACCCCGCTGCTGCTCCGACCGGAGAGCGTGGCGCAGATTCACAACTTCGGCGGCACCATCCTCGGGACGTCCCGCGGACCGCAAAAGATCGAGGAAATGGTGGACCTGCTCGAAGAGATGAAGGTGGACCTGATGTTCGTCGTCGGCGGCGACGGGACGCTGCGGGGAGCTGCCGAGATGGCAGCGGAGTGCGAGCGCCGAGGATTGAAGAAAGCGGTGATCGGCATTCCGAAGACGATCGATAACGACATCATGTATCTCGACAAATCGTTTGGTTTCGAGACGGCTTTCGCCGCCGCTGTCGGCGCGGTGAAGTGCGCCTACATCGAATCGGTCGGTTCCCTGAATGGCATCGGGTTGATCAAGCTGATGGGCCGCGACTCCGGCTTCATCTCCTGCTACGCCGCGCTCGCCGGCGGCAATGTGGATTTCGTGCTCATTCCCGAGGTTCCCTTTAAGCTGGAAGGGGAGCGCGGGCTGCTCGAAGCGCTGCGCTACCGCGTCTCCAAAAAGAAGAGCGCGGTGATCATCGTCGCCGAGGGGGCGGGCCAGGATCTCATGCAGTCGGAAGGCGGGACCGACGCCAGCGGCAACAAAAAATACGGAGACATCGGCCTTTTTCTCAAAGACCGGATCAACTCCTTCTTCAAAGAGCGCCGCATGGAGGCAAACCTGAAATACATCGACCCGAGTTACATTATCCGCAGCGTCCCGGCCAATGCGCAGGACAATGTTTACTGCTCCCAGCTCGCCCAGCATGCGATCCACGCCGCGATGGCCGGGAAGACCGCCATGCTCGTCGGGCGCTGGCACGGCGCGTTTGTCCATCTCCCCATCGCCCTCGCCACCCACGGCCGGAAGAAGGTCGATGCACACAGCGAACTCTGGCACTCCGTCCTCGAGACCACCGGCCAGCCGGCGCGGATGCTCTGACCTGCCGGGCCGCCGAGTTCGCCGTTCGCATTCGGGCGGGCGCGGGTCAGCCATTCCCATGCACCTCACCATCCTTGCCTTTGCGCAGGCGCAAACCCAGCTCGGCTTCCGCGAGCGGGTGGTGGAATGCACCGCCGCGGAATCCCCGCGCGCTTTGCTCGCCCGGATCGCGCCCGGCTTCGATCCTGCCGGGATGCGGGTGGCGCTGGATTGCGAATACCGCGAGTGGGACGCACCGATCGGCGGAGCGGCAGAACTCGCGCTGATCCCGCCGGTAAGCGGCGGCTAGCCATGGACTCGCCTGCCATCACCTTCACCCCGGGACCGATCGTTGTGCCCGCGCTCGTGCTCGCGTCGCGAGAGGTCGGCGCTTGCGTCGAGTTTCTTGGGATCGTGCGGGAGATGGAAGGCTCCGCGCCACTTGCTGGGCTGCACTACGAAGCCCACGAGCCGATGGCGCGCCTGCATCTGACCCGCATTTTCGATGAACTACAAACCGCGCATGGGAGTGCGGGCATTACATTCATCCACCGCCTCGGCTGGGTCCCGGTGGGAGAAGCTTCGCTCTTCCTCCGCGTGCTCACCGTCCACCGTGGCCCGGCGCTCCGGATCTGCGCGGATGCGATCGACCGCATGAAGGCGAATGTCCCGATCTGGAAACTCCACCGCTCCGGATAGCGGCGCCTTAGACTTCGCTCAATACCACCCCGCCGCTGGCGACCGGCGAGCCGCCGACACCCGCCTCGACGTCGAACTGCCACAGCCCGCCCACGGCGCCCCGTTTGATCGCGACCAGACGCACCGTTTCACCCGGCCGGACGGCCGCGAGGAACTTCATCGTCTTGATCGCCGTGAGCCGGAAACCGCGTCCCGCCTGTCCCGCAGCCAGCCCCGCCGTCTGCGCGAGCGCCTCGGTGAGGATGACTCCCGGCACGAGCGGATCGCCGGGAAAATGACCGCGGAAAAACGGCTCCTCTGGCGCAAATACCTTAATCGCCACGGCGCGCTCGCCGGGCTGCAACTCGGTAACTTCATCGACAAAGATGAAGGGCGACCTGTGCGGCAGTCCGAGGGCGATGGGATCGAGCGAGGTCACGGCTGGCCCTGCGGGAGAAAATAGGCGAGACGCCAGCTCCCGCGGACCACCCGCAATCCACAGCGGGGGCCGGCATAGTTCGGATCGCTGACCAACTCGGGAGGCGAGACCATGTAGAGTTCGTTCGGCGAAAACTTCCTCGAGAGGAGCTCATCGAGCACGGGCCAGAGATTGTTTTGATCCCAATAGGCAAAGACCTGCGCGCTCGGCGGGCCGGACTGGTCCCACGTGTAACCGAAATCATCCGTCATCAACGACGCGATCATCGGCACATCCTTGTTTTTCACCGCCTTGCGCAAGCGCCCGACGAACGCCTGAAACGCGGTGTCTCCGGCAGTGTTCTTGAGCGGCTTTCGATCCTCGGCATCCTTCTTCTTGTAAGGTTCGAGGCAACCGGACAACACGAAGCCGAGGAAAAGATAGAGGGCGGTTCGGGGAAACATCGGGGGTCGAATATCGACGATTCGTGAGCGAGCGGAAGCCGCAAGTTACCGGCCCATTTTTGCCGCCGCGCCGCAGGCAAAGAAAAAGCCGGGCGCTGCAAGCAACGCCCGGCTTTTTTGAATCATCTATCGGAAGGATTAGTCCTGCGCGGGAGCCGGCGCCGGGCCGTCCTCGAAACGAGGACGATCTCCACCGCGATCTCCACGATCACTCCGCGGGCCACGGTCGCCGCGGTCTCCGCGTCCGCCACGGTCGCCGCGATCTCCACGGTCACCGCGTCCGCCGCGGTCATCGGATTGTGGAGGCGTCGAGCCATCGGTCGCGAGGGCGGCTTCGCCACGATCTTTCATCGCGGCTCTGCGCGAAAGTTTCACCCGGCCTTTTTCGTCTACGCCGATGCACTTTACCCAAATCAGGTCGCCCACCTTGGTCACGTCTTCCATGCGGTTCACGCGGAAGTCGGCGAACTCGCTGATGTGGACCATGCCGTCCTTGCCGGGCAGCACTTCCACGAAGCAGCCGAATTCCTTGATCGTGACGACGCGGCCTTGATAGACGGCCCCCACCTCGATCTCGGCGAACATGCCGCCGATCATCTGCTTGGCGCGAGCCATGCCGTCTGGGTTGTTCGAGTAGATGCGCACGGTGCCGTCGTCCTCGACATTGATCTCGCAACCGGTCTCCGCGACGATCGCCTTGATGTTCTTGCCGCCGGGCCCGATCAGCATGCCGATCTTCTCCGGGTTGATCTTCAAGGTCTCGATGCGCGGGGCATATTTGCTCATCTCGGTGCGCGGTCCGCTCATCACGGAATCCATCACGTCGAGCACCTTCATGCGGGCATCGCGGGTGCGGTAGATCGCCTCGTTCATGAGGCTGAGCGGGATGCCGGGGAGCTTCAGATCGAGCTGGAAGCCGGTGATGCCGTCGCGCGTTCCGCAGAGCTTCCAGTCCATATCGCCGAAGTGATCTTCGCTGCCGATGATGTCGGTCAGCATGTTGTAACGAACCATGACGCCAGCCGAGTCGAACTCGGTGACCAGGCCGCAGGAGATGCCCGCGACGCTCTTCTTCAGCGGCACGCCGGCATCGAGCAGGGCGAGCACGCCCGAACACACACTGGCCATCGAGGTGGAGCCGTTCGACTCCATGACCTCGGACGAGACGCGGATCGCGTAGGGGAAGTCCTGCACATTCGGAATGACGGGCGCGACCGAACGCTCGGCGAGCGCGCCGTGGCCGATTTCGCGGCGACCGGGGCTGCCGGTGCGGCCGGTTTCACCGACCGAGAAGGGCGGGAAATTGTAGTGCAGGATGAAGCGCTTGCTGGTCTCGCCGCCGGTGTAGCCGTCGAGGTCCTGAGCTTCGTCGGAGGGTGCAAGCGTCGCGAGGGCGACGGCCTGCGTCTCACCGCGCTGAAAGAGCGCGCTGCCGTGCGAACGCGGGAGCAGACCCACTTCGCCGCTGAGCGGACGAATCGTGTCGAGGTCGCGACCGTCGCAGCGCACCTGCTTGTCGAGGATGCTGATCCGGAAGGCTTTCTTCTGCAGATAGTCGAAGGCCTGGCTGATTTCGAACTTCGTGGCTTCCGGGAATTTCGCGGTGATCGCCGCAGCGACTTCATCCTTGAGCGCGGCGATGGCTTTCTGCCGGGCGACTTTGCTTTTGTTGTAGATGGCCGCTTCGATGCGGTCGCCCGCGACGGCATAGGCGACTTCCATCAGTTCGTCCTTCACGGTAAAGAGCGCCACCTGGCGCTTCACCTTGCCCGCGCGGTCGGCGAGTTCCTTGATCGAGGCGACGATCTTGGAGACCTCGACCTGCGCAAAGGCGAGCGCCTTCACGAACTCATCCTCAGGCACTTCGTTGCCTTCGCCTTCGATCATGATCACGTCGGTCGCATTGCCCACGTAGATCAGATTCAGGTCGCTGAACTCGCGCTCGCTGTGGGTGGGGTTGGCAACGAAGTTTCCATTAACGCGCGCCACTCGCACGGCGCCCACGGGGCCCGCAAACGGGATGTCGCTGACGGCGAGAGCGGCGCTGGCTCCATTCAGGAAGAGGATGTCGGGATCGACTTCACCGTCCGCGCTGAGGAGCACGCCGATGATCTGCGTGTCGTAGAGGTAGCCCTTGGGGAAGAGCGGACGCAGCGGGCGATCGGTGAGTCGGCAGGTGAGGATTTCCTTTTCGGAAGGACGGCCTTCGCGCTTGAAGTAACCGCCGGGGAACTTGCCGACCGCGGCCGCTTTTTCGCGGTAATCGACGGTGAGCGGGAACCAGTCCTGGCCTTCCTTGATGGTGGTGGCGCTGACTGCGGAGACGAGGATGATCGTCTCGCCGCTGCGCACGGTCACGGCGCCGTCGGCGAGGCGCGCGAGTTTGCCGGTTTCGATGGTGATGGGATGCGATCCGACTTGGACCGTCACGTTTTGAATACTCATGTGTTTTACTGGATGCCGCTGACACCGCGTTCCCGTAAAAAGCTGGCTCTGGCTCGTAGCCCGGTGCGCTCTCTAAATTCTCTTCCATCAGTTTCCTCATCTTCGTCTTCGTCCGATTCCCGCGAGGAAATGAATAAAGATGAAGACCGTGAAGAAGAGGCGAGTGAGCGCGCTGGGCTAAGTCCAGGCTGCTTTGAAGGGGAAAGAAACGGTGCCGGGCGGACTTTGTTTCGGGGGTTGGTTTTTTAACGAACATCCACGCGCCCCCGGGCCGCGCGGAAAGTGGAAGAAAGAGATTCAGCCAGAAACAGTTCGCCCGCGAGGAGTCTCGCGGGCGAACAAGTTTCGGAAAATGCGGTCCCTACTTACGCAGGCTCAGCTTCTCGAGCACGTTCTTGTAGCGCTCGTTGGCCGTGCGCTTCAAGTAGTCGAGGAGCTTGCGGCGGCGGGCGACCATCTGGAGGAGGCCGCGGCGTGAGGAGTGATCCTTCACGTGGCCCTTGAGGTGCTCGGTGAGCTCGTTGATGCGCTTGGTGAGCAGCGCGACTTGAACGTCGGCGCTACCCGTGTCTTTCTCGTGCAGCTGGAGCGCCTGGAAGTTCGTGGGTTCGGTCATATCGGTAATTCGTGAGCCGCGTAGTATGGTGGGGAAACGACGGCTGGCAAGAATTTGTTCAGGTTTTTCTCTGTAGCGAACTCGGGATCAAAGAAGGTCGCCTCCGCGCGGTCAAACCGGCACCTTCCTCAACCATGCGTTCCTCCCTCGCCCCCCTGCTCTGCTCCCTCGGTCTATTGACTTCCACTCTCGCCGCGCCGCTCGATGCCCTCCCGCTCTGGCCGGGCACGGCTCCGGGCGAGACGGTCGAGCTGCCGCCGGAGGGTGACACGACGAAGCCGACCGATCGTGGCGTGGGGGGCAAGCCGGTGATGCGAATCGGCAACGTCTCGAAGCCTACGATCACCTTCTTTCCCGCGCCCAAGGAGAAGAACACCGGGGCAGCGATCGTCGTCTGCCCCGGCGGCGGCTACAGCATCCTCGCCTGGGACCTCGAAGGGACCGAGGTCTGCGCGTGGCTGAACTCCATCGGAGTAAATGCGGTCCTGCTCAAGTACCGCGTCCCCGGACGCAAAGATCAGGCCCCCCGCCTCGCGCCGCTGCAAGACGCCCAGCGTGCGCTCGGCCTCGTGCGGCAAAAGGCGGGCGAGTGGGGCATCGACCCGATGCGGGTCGGCATCCTCGGCTTCTCCGCCGGCGGCCACCTCGCGGCCCATGCCAGCAACAACTACGAAACCCGCGCCTACCCGCCCATCGACGACGCCGAAAAACAAAGCTGCCGCCCGGACTTTGCCGTCCTGATTTACCCCGGCTACCTCACGCTGAAGGACCAAGGCGACGACCTCGCCCCCGAGTTGAAAGTCACCGCGCAGACTCCACAGACCTTTATGGCCATGGCGCAGGACGACCCCATCCGCGTCGAAGGGCCCATCTACTATTCGCTCGCGCTGAAAAAGGAGAAGGTGCCCTTTGAACTCCACACTTACCCGACCGGCGGCCACGGCTACGGCCTCCGCCCCAGCGAACACAACGTCTCCCACTGGCCCGACCGCGTGGCCGAGTGGATGCAAACGCGCGGGCTGCTGAAGAGCCCCTGATCTCCCCGGTAGAGCGCACGATCAGCGCTGCACTTTCCCGCTCGGGGTGAGGGGAATGCTCGCCACGATGCGGAACTCCAGCGGGATCTTGTAGCTGGCCAGCGAACGGCGGCAATGGGCGATGAGCGCGGAAGTCTTCGGGGGCGCGCCGGAGTCGGCGGGGACGATCTCGGCAACCGGGACGGCACCGACGCGGGCGTTTTCTTTGCCGATCACGCGGACCTGTTTCACGTCGGGCAACTCGCGCAGCACGGCCTCCACTTCCTCGGGAAAGCACTTGAGGCCGGCGACATTGATGACGCTATGGCTGCGGCCGAGGAGGTAAATGTCGCCGTCTTCGTCGATCCGGGCGAGGTCGCCGGTGCGGAACCAGCCATCGGCGGTGATCTCAGCGCGAGTGCGCCACGGGACGAGGTAGGCGTCGAGCATTCCCGGTCCGCGGAGCCAGAGTTCGCCTTCCCCGCGGACCTCGGCAGCGTAACCCGGCAGCGGGCGGCCCACCGAGGTCGGCTTTTCGCGCGGTTGATCGAGATTGAGCAACGGCAGGCCCACTTCGATGATGCCCATGCCCTGGCAGAGCGGGATGGAAAAGCGCCGATCGAAGGCGTGGGCCGTCGCGAGCGGCAGCGTGGCGGCTGTGGAGACGGCGAGGCGCAGCGCGGGCCACGCGCGGCCGGAGGCATCGGCGGCGAGCAGGGCGTGATGAAAGGGCGCGCCGTAGAGGATGGTGCCGCGGTGCGTGATACCGGCGTTCAGGACGTCTTCCGCGAGGTGCGAACTCTCGATCACGGTGGTGGCGCCGTGGAGCAGGTAGAGCATGATCGAGACGGCGAAGTGATGCGCCATCGGGAGGATCCACACGACGCGATCCGCGGGGCCGATGCGCAGGCCGCGGTTGGCGGCGGTGACGCGGGCGAGGAGGCTTTCGTGGGAAAGGATGATGCCTTTACTGCGGCCCGTGGTGCCGGAGCTGAAGCGGATGAAGGCGGGGTTGAGCGCAGCGAGTTTCGCTTCATCGAAGGCGAGGTCGCCGACGGGCACTTCACGCAACTCCCCTGCTCCGTCGAGGACAGCACTGACGCCGGTCTCGCGGATCACGCGGTCCCGCTCGCGACCGACCAACTCACTGGCAATGGGAACGAGCACTTTGCCCGCGCGGACGATGGCGAGCGCGAGGACGACGTGATCGATCCCGTTCGGACAATCGAGGCCGATGCGGGCGGCCGCGGATTTCGCCAAACGCGCGGCGGCGGTGTCGGCGAGGTCGAAGAGCTGGCCGTAGGTGAGGTGCCGGTCACCGGCGATCAGCGCGATAGCGGAGCGGTCGGCGCGGCGGTGAATTTCTTCGATAATGTTCATCGCAGGAAATGCCCGCGGGCGGAGCGAATCGCGGCGGCGGTCACGTCCCGATCAGAAGCCGCGAGAGCCGCGGCGAGGCCGGCCGCTTCACCGGTGGCGAGGCAGGTGCCCATCACGCGGATGCTGGCCTGGGCCTCGTGGGTGCAGGAGAGGCAGCGCCCCGCGACGAACAGCCCGTCGTGATCGCGGGTGCGCAAGCTGCCGAGCGGGATTTCGCACGGGCGGCTCTCGTCGGGGTAACGCAGACGCGGACCGGTGTGGGTTTCGCGCATCTCCATGGGCCAGGTGGCGAGGGCGATGGCGTCGGGAAACTCGGCCCCGCGGGCGAGGTCGTCACCGGTGAGGACGTAGCGACCGACGAGACGGCGGCTCTCGCGGACGCCGAGGCGCGACGGATAGGTGCTGATGTAGTTGGTGGCGAAACCTTCGACATGCTCGCGGAGAAAGCCGGCCACGGACTCGGCAAGGGCGCGGCCTTCCATCTCCAGCGCGGTCAGGCACGCGGCAGAGGTGGGCTGGTAATCGGCGCCGCCGGAGAGATCGATGGTGACGAAGACTTCGCCCGGGCGACCGCTCTCGCGAAGGGCAACGCCGAGTGCGGAGACGGGCAGGCGCGCGGATTTCACGGCGTCCACGAGGCGGCGGGCGATGCGCAGGCGCGCGGTTTCGTCGGCGGCGTCAGCGTTCACATTTGCGAGGGCGAAGATGAAGGCGGGGCGCTGGAGTCGGTCGGCGGATTCCTGAAAGAACTCGGCGCCAGCGAGCGCGGCGACGTTGCCGTCGCCGGTGGTATCGACGATGGCGCGCGGGATGATCCGCTCGCGGCGGCCGCGGCAGGCCAGCTCGACGTGCGACAAATCTGCGGCGACATCGACGAGCTCGGTGTGCAGGCGCACTTCGAGGTTCGGCACTTCCTGCACCATGGCGTCGGCGAGGCGGGCGAAAGCGGTGGGCTGCTGGAGCAGCACATCCACGCGCCCCATGCGCGCGGGGCCGTGGGCGCCGCCGCTGGCGATGAGCCGCTCGGCGAATTCGCGGGCGAAGCCGTCATTGGCGAAGACGGGTGCGCTGTCGCCGTACGGCAGGCGGTAGAGGCCGCAGATGGAGTGGACGAGCGCGCCGGGTGCCATGCCGCCGAGTACGCTGGCTGACTCGACGAGCAACGTGCGCGCCCCGAGGCGGGCGGCCGAGATGGCGGCGGCGAGCCCGGCGCTCCCGCCACCGGCGATGAGGACGTCCACTTTCATCCCACGAGATCGGGCCGCGGTTCACCGAGGCAATCTTCGAGCGCCTGCCCAGCCATGAGGCGGCGCTCTTCATCGGTGAGACAGCCTTCGCGCCACGAGAGGGTGAGCGTCACGCGGCCGTCGCGTTCGCTGAAAAACAAGCCGGTGCCGGGCGGCGTACTAAGAGACGGAAGATGAAACCCATTGGTAATTTTCGCGCCGGCAAACTCGGTGATCTCCGGCGCAAACAAGCCGGTGTGCGAATGGAAAAACGAGCTGATCTCGCCTTTGAACTGCCAGCGCACGACGCGCATGAAGACCCACGAGGGCAGGCGCATCATCAGCTCCAGCACCGCGTTGAAGGATTCATCGAGCCGGGCGCGGGTCATCTCGGCAAACTGCCTCTTCATCGCGGCGGAGGCGGTCTCGATCGAGCCGAGGTGCTCGCGCAGCGCGGCAAAAAAGAAGACGGTGACTTGATTATGAAAGAGCGGGCCGCGGGCGCCGCGCTTGCGGGTCTGAATCGGCACGCTGGCCACGCTCCCGCCGGGCGACTGGCCACGATGCCGAAAGACGCGATCGTGCGCGCGGGCCGTGACGGCGACGTAAAAGGCCATGGGAAAAAGTGAACCGGTGATCGATTCGACGCGAGCGCGCACCTTGTCAGAATCCGCTTCGCTGAGCGTGATGATCTGGTAATGCCCGCGACCGGTGCGCGGGCGCGGGCCGCTGAGCGAGGGGATGCCGAGCTTGGCGAGTTCGCCGAAGCGGTCGATCGCGGGTTTCGTCTTCACGATCAATTCTTTCACGCTGAGCTGCGGGCGGATGGACTCCTTGCTCTCGATCGGCGCATCGATCCCGGCGGCGAGCCGCGCGAGTTCGACGAGGAGGAGTTCCGCGCCCTTGCCATCGATGAGCGTATGGCGCCACGAGAGCGCGAGGTAGAAGCGACCGTTCTGCAACTCGATGAGGTCGAGGCGGGCATTGATGGGTGCGCCGGTGGCGTGGAGTGGCTCGGCCATGATCGCTTGCAACCGGTCGAAGGCATGGGGCACTTCCGTGGCTTCCGGGCCGAGCGTGCCGGGGGCGCCGCTTTCCCGCCAGAGTCCGATCGGCAGGGATTTCGGAAGGCGCTCGGGGATTTCCCAACCCGCGAGCCAGGTGCGCCACGAACGACGGAGCGTGGCCGCGAGGAGCGGGTGTTTTTTCACCACCCGCACGGCGGCAGCGCGGAGCTGTGCGAGGTCCGGCGCGCACTCGAGTTCGAGCACGGATTGCATGACGTGAGCGCCCTGTCCGGTGCGGCGCATGAAGGCATCGAGCGCGAGGAGAAAGCAGTCCGCGACGCGGACGGGAACGCGCGTCGGAACCGCCAAGGCTTTATCCGCAGATTGCACAGTTTCGCGCAGATTCGGAGTCTGAAAATCTGCGCCCATCTGCGAAATCTGCGGATCGCTTTCCCTCCTCCCGGCCACCGATCAGGCGCCGCGGCGGTCGAAGATGATCCGCGAAAGGTGCCGCACGGTGCTGAAGTTTTGCCTGGTCAGCGCGGCCTCGGGAATCGAGACGCCGTAGTCTTCCTCCACGAGGATAAGGAGCTGCATGAGCGCCATCGAGTCGAGACCGGCTTCGTAGAGATTCGAGTCGGCGCCGAAGCCGGGCTGAACCTCCAGGAGACGTTCACTGACGAGGGTGACGAGCTGCTGATCGAGGTCGTCGATCGCGGGGAGCGGTTGGCTGGGCATCGGTGAAGCCGGTGAGGTACTGGATGGGTCCGGGGGCGTCAAGTAGCGGGGCGGCTCGCGTAGGCCCGCGCCGTGGCGAGACCCGCGGCGACGCAGACGGGGCCGAGGCGATGGGCGGTAAATAGGCCGGGGCGCGGGGCCTCGGTGCGGAGGAAAATGAGCCGCTTGCCGGCGCGGGTGGCAGCCTCGGTTTTGTAGCGGAGGAGTTCATCGCAGATGATCTGGTGGGAGAGATTGAAGCCGCCCGCGACGGCGAGTCGCGCGGTGCCGCCGCGGACGCTGGTCTCCACAGGGTTGACGACGGTGTGGATGAGGATGGTGTCGATCCCGGGATCGGCGATCCACGGATCAAAGGGGAGCGGATTGGCAATGCCACCATCCCAGTAGAGGGCGCCGGCGATTTCGCGCGCCGCGAAGAGTCCGGGGAAGGCGCTGCTGGCGAGGATGAATTCGGCGAGCGGTCCGGCGGTTTTTATCTCAGTGCGGCCGGCGGTGAGATTCGTGACGGAGAGGGCGATGCGCGGGGCGGTGCAGTGCTCGATCTGGTGATCGCCGAGGATCTGGCGGAGCTGCGCGAGGGCGCGGTCGGTGCGGATCACGCCGGTGAAGCCGGGGCGGTTCGCCGTGGTGCCGAGCGCGCGCCATGGGACGCCCCAGTCCAGCAGCGTGCGGCGGAGATCGGAGGCGACGAGGAGTTGGGTCGTCTCCGTCGCGCTGCGACCGCTGCCGAGGAAGCCGGCAACGAGCGCGCCGGCCGAGGCTCCGCTGACCGCCGCGGGGCGGATCCCGGATTCCTCCAGGCCCTGCATGAAGCCGGTGTGGGCGTAGAAGCCGAGGAACGAGGAGTTCAGGCAGACGGCGAGGCGACTGTTCGGGAGCGTCATAAGGCGTGGCGCGCGACTTCGCCGTGGAGCTGGCGCAGCGCGGCGGCGAGTTCGCTGTGGAAGGCTTGCCGGGCGGCGGTGCGGTCGGGGTTCTCGGGGAGGTGAATGGGCTCGCCAAAGGCCACGGCCCAGCGGGTGCGAAAGAGCGGGAGCCAGGCCGGCCAGCGGCCGAAGGCGTGACCGCCAGCGACGACGCACGGCAGCACCGGAACGCGGCCGATTTCCGCCAGGCGGGCGATGCCATCGCGGAGCGCGCCGCCCGCCAGCACGGAGTCGGGGCCGGCCCGGAGGTTTCCTTCCGGGAAGAGGCCCACGACGCGCCCGCACCGGAGATGGCGGAGGATGGCGCGCACGGTGGTGGCATCCGGGCGACTGCGATCGAGCGGAGCGGCGAGCATCGCGCGGAGGAACCAGCGCGAGAGCGGATGCTGGAAAAGCTCGACGATGCTGAGCCAGCAAATGATGCGCGGCGTGGCGGCGATGAGCAGGGCGGCGTCGAAGTGGCTTTCGTGATTGGCGGCGAGCAGGTAGGGGCCGGGCATCGCGGCGCGCTCGGGGTGCAGGATGAGGGGGCGGGAGGCGAGGCGGAAAACGACCGTGCCGAGCGTGCGGACGCCGCGATAGAAAAGTTCGCTCACGGCAGGATGCTGTCGGGTAGGGCAAACTCGCGGCGGGCCTCCGCGTAGAGCTGGCGCAGAGCGGCTTCGAGGCGGGAGGCCAGCTCGGCGCGGGCGATGCGGCGGTCGGAATGCGTGATCGGCTCGATGAATTCGCCATAGGCGATCCAGAGGCGCCCGCGCCGAAAGGGGATCCACGGAGCGAGGGCGTTCAGCTTCTCCGTGCCGAGGACCAGGCAGGGCAGAATGGGCCGGCCACTCCGCTGGGCGAGCAGGCAGATGCCGCGCTTGATCGACCCACCGCGGAGCACGGAATCAGCGCCCGCCTTGATCTCGCCCTCGGGGAATACGCCCACGACCTCGCCGCGCTCCAGCCGCGCGAGCGACTCGCGGATGGCGCTGATCGGGACGCCCTGGCGGTTCACCGGGAAGGCGTGGACGGTGCGCATGAGCCGCGCGGCGAGCGGGTGGCGGTAGAATTCGATGCGGGCCATCCAGCCGATCTTCTGCGGAAAAAGCGCGCTGATGCAAAAGGGATCGAGATGGCTGACGTGACTGCTCGCGAGCAGAAAACCACCGCGACGCCGGCCCGCACGGAGACCGCGTATCTTCATCCGCAGCGTGCAGCGGAAGACCACGCGCATGAAGGTGCGGAAGAGCCCGTAGATCATCGCTCAGGCGAGCTGCGCATCGTCCGGGATGACGAAGATGAAGCCGCGTTCGAGGAGGGCATCGACGCTACGGAGGATGGTCTCATTGCTGCGCGGGCGGCCTTCGTGGAGCAGGATGATGGCGCCGGGTCGCGCCTGGCGGACGAGGTGCGCGGCGACGGTGGCGGGGTCGGCGCGAAAGCCATCGCCGCCGCGGATCGTCCACGCGACGAGGCGCATCTGGAGCTGGCGGAGCAGCGGGTGAAGCCGGGCGTGCTTTAACCCGACAGGTGAGCGGAACCAGCGGGTGACGGTGATGCCGGCGGCGTGGAGCGCGGCATTGCAGGCGGCGATCTCGTGCCGCAGGCGGGCCGGAGACAGCCAGGCAAAGAGCGCGGAGGGATGGGTATCAGTGTGATTCGCGAGGGTGTGACCGGCGGCGACGAGCCGCTGCGCGATGGCGGGCTGCGCGGCGAGGTTGCGCCCCTTCACGAAAAAGGTGGCGCGCACGCCGCGCCGCTGGAGTCCAGCCGCGAGCGCCTCGCTCTCCGCCGCCGCGGGACCGTCGTCGATGGTCAGCCACAGCTCCTGCCCGCGCGGCTGGAACCGCGTGACGACCGGGCCAAACCAACCGCACTGCGGGCGCATCACGGCACTGGCAAACGCGGTATGGATACCGAAGACCGCGGCGATGACGAGCGGCTGCTGGAAACGAGTGGCGAGCAGGGCTGCGGGCGCGGCGAGATTGGCGCCGAGCAGGAGCTTCCGAGTCCACCATTGGCGGGGCGTTTCGATCATGAGGGCCGGGAGCCTATCCGCGAGCCCGGGCGAAACTCAACCCTGCTCCGGCGCGGCTCTTTCCTTTTCCGCAGAGCCACCCTATCGTGCTCCCCCCCATGCAAGAAACCTTCGACGTGGCCATCATCGGCGGCGGACCCGCGGGCAGCACCGCGGCAACGATCCTCGCCCAGGCCGGTCGCCGCGTCGTCGTGATCGAACGCGAGACATTCCCTCGCTTTCACATCGGCGAATCGCTCCTCCCCTACTCCATGCCCACGCTCGAGCGCATGGGGCTGCGCGAGACGATGGACCGCACTTTTCTCCAGAAACACGGGGCCGAGCTGGTCACGGCCTGCGGCTCCCGGCACATGCGGTTCCATTTCCGCGATAGCGTCCAGCTCGCACACACCCAGGCCTACCAAGTCGAGCGCGCCACCTTCGACAAACTGCTGCTCGACCACGCGCGGACGACCGGCGCCGAGGTCCATGAGGCCACGACGGTGGAGCACGTCGCCTTCGATGCCGAGGGGGTGACCTTGGAGGTGAAAGCGGCGTCGGGGCCCCGCGAGCTGCGCGCCCGCTACGTGATCGATGCCAGCGGACGCAATACCGTCATCGGCGCGCAGCGGCAGCTCAAGCAACGCTACCCGACACTGAACAAGTTTTCCGTCTTCGCGCACTGGGAAGGCGTGACCCGCGAGCCGGGGATCGACGGTTCGCTGACCTGCATGGTGCGGGGGACGGACCGCTGGTTCTGGATGATCCCGCTGGGCGAAACGCGGATGAGCATCGGGTTGGTGATGGACACCGCGGACTTCAAGGCGCTCCAGCGATCCCCCGAGGAAGCGCTCGAACAGGCGATCGCGGCCGAGCCGACCATCATGGCCCGCATGGCGGCGGCGGAGCGCGTCACCCCCGTCCGCTCCACCGGCGACTACTCCTACCGCCACTCCGCCTTCGCCGGGGAGCGCTGGCTGCTCGCGGGCGATGCCGCGGGATTCATCGACCCGGTCTTTAGCACCGGCGTCTTCCTGGCCCTCGCCTCGGGCGAACAGGCCGCCGACGCGATCGATGCCGCCCTGACCCGGCCAGCCGTGCGGGCAAAACGATTCAAGCAGTATGAACGAAGGCTCAACCGCGTGATGGATCTCTACCTGCGCTTTGTGCAGTCGTGGTACTCCCACCAGTTCATCGAGGTGATCTCCTCCCCGGCGAAACCCTTCGATCTGCCCCTCGCGATTAACGCCATGCTCGCCGGCAACGTTACTGCAAACTTTTCGATCTGGTGGCGGATGCAGTTCTTCTACCTCATCCTCTTTGTCCAGCGTTTCGCGCCGCTCTGCCCGCGGCTCAACCTCATCCACCCGCCAGCCACCGAACCCACCCCTTCATCCGCCGTCATCGAGACATGCGCGAGCTAGCCCTGCCCACCGTAGATCTCGCGGCCCAAGCGGAAGCAGCGCCCGCCCCGGCCGAGCCACCCAGCCACCGCAGCGGCCTCTACACCCTCGCCGGATTCAAGGCCGCCTTCACTCTCGCCCAGGTCCTGCCGCGACCCGTCTGCCAATGGCTCGCGCAATCCATCTCCCTGCTCAGCTACGAACGCCGGGACCACGTGCGCCAGACACTCGAGGACAATCTCCAGCGCGCGACCGGTCTGACCGCCGACGCCTTGCAGACCCTCTGCCGGGAGAATGTCGCGAGCTTTGGCCGGATGATGGCCGATTACTTTCTCTGTGCCGGAATGAATGCCGGCCCGCGCGCTCTTACCCTGGTCGAAGAATGGCGCGGGCTCGATCACCTCGAAGCGGCTCGCGCCCGCGGCCGCGGAACGATCATCGTCACCGCACACCTCGGCCACTGGGAACTCGGAGGAGTCACCCTCGCCCACCACGGCTGGCCACTCACCGTCGTCACCCTCGACGAACCGAGCAGCGAACTCACCCGCTGGCGCGACACCTGCCGCGCTCACCTCGGCATCCGCACCATCGCAGTCGGGCCCGGACATCCGTTTTCCTTTGTCGAGCTGATCCAGACCCTGCGGCGCAATGAGATCGTGGCCATGCTCGTCGATCGCCCGCACACCGGCACCGGCGCGCCGGTCGATTTCTTCGGAGGCCGCACCGAGTTTTCCACCGGCCCGGCACTCCTCGCCCATCACACCGGCGCCACCGTCCTGCCCGCCTTCGTCTTGCAGAAGCCAAACAGCCGTTACGTCTCCTTTGCCGAACCGGCGATCGAACTTCTCGCCGATCCCGACCCCCGCCGCGCGCTCCGGGAGAATACCCAACGTATCGCCACCAGCTTCGAATCCATCGTCCGCGCACACCCCGCCCAGTGGTTCAACTACGTGCCCGTCTGGTCCGAACGCCCTCCAGCGTAACCGCGCACCGAGGCGGCGAAAAATTCATGTCGCGTTGCGAGCAAACGTGAACACCTTGCGCGCAAACGTGAACACTCCGCATTGAGGCGGGCCGGGACCGGCCGCTACTTGGCGAAATAAATCCCCTGCCGATCGAGGATCGTGCCCGTGACGAGCCAGAGCTGACTGATGCTCTTGTTGAACTCCGCGATCGTGGCCAGTTCCCGGCTCTGCGCCTCGACCAGTTTCCGCCCCTGCTCGATGAGTTCGAAGCTGGAAAGCTGACCCTCCTCGAGACGCTTGGAGGCGACCCGCACGGCCTCCTGATTCAATTCGCGGGTCTTGCGCGCGGTATCGACCCGTTGCTGGTTGGTGAGGATGCGGCTGATCACGGTGTCCACGTCCACGCCCACGCCCAGCTCAGTCTGCTTGATCTTGATGATGGCCTGTTCTTTCAGCCCTTTGACGAGATTGAGCTGCGCGCGTTCTTTGACAAAGCCCCACGGAACCTGCACCTGCACGCCACCGGTCCACTCCGGAGCCCGGCCATCGAAGGCTTCATTGAAGGAGTCGCCATATCCGCCCTGGAGACCGTTGAGCCCATAGGTGCCGATGAGATCGACCTGCGGCCAGACTTGGTTGCGGGCGAAGCGCAGGCGGACATCCTGCACTTCGGCATCGAGCAGCACGCTCTGGTAGTCGTAGCGGCGGGCGAGCGCAGTCTGCATGAATTCGGCGCGGTCGATCCTAGGCGCCATTAGGCGCGGGGCCGTGGAGGGGACGTAAACGCGGCGCTCGTCCTGCTGGAGTTCCTTGAGAATAAGCCGCTTGAGCGCGAACTGGCGCTCCATGAACAGGCCCTTGGAAATGAGCAGCGCCTCCCGGTCGCTGCTGACCTGCACTTCCGCCTGCTGCACATCGAGCGGGGACATAAAGCCGAGCTCGTAGCGGCGTTTGTTTTGCCCGAGCAGCTTCAGGCCGGCCTGGATGGACTCCTCGCGCAGCTCTACATCGCGCATGGCATAGAGCATATCGTAGTAGGTCGAGATGACCGTCTGAACGATGGTGGAGACGCGCAGCTTCCAGGCGCAGACCTGGACCTGCCTGTTCAGCCGCCCGATCCGCACGTCGGCCAGGTTGACGTCGGACCCGAAGTTTTTCAGCAGGGGCTGAATAAGCGTGACCGTGGCCGACGTCGCATACTCGGGAAAGACGGTGCGCACATCCCCGGTGAAGGTGTTGCGCAAGCGGTTCGCCGACACTTGGAAACCGTAGCGCATGCCCCATGGCATGCGGCCTTGCACCGCGGAGCTGAACCGGTCGTTTTGCTGATCGAAGATGGTCCCATCGATCCCCACCAGCGTCTCGATGCCGCCGATATTTTGCGGAACGTCCACGCGGGCCGGATTGCCCCGCGCCGCGTTGATCGCGTTGGTATTCTGGGCAGTCGCGATTGCATTCTGATTGATCGCGGCGACTTGATCCCGCTGGCGCAGGGCATCCACGTTGGTGAAGTTATTGGCATTCTGCGGACGCCGGATGGACTCGCGGATCGCGCTGGCGCTGAAGGTGGGGTCGAACTGCCCCACCGCCAGACGGCGCCGGGCGTCCTCGATCTCGATGCCCACGGATTCGAACTTGGCGTCGAGATTGTTCTGCAATGCGAGCTCGATCGCCTGCTCGAGCGAAAGCATTTCGGCCTTCGTCCCCGGACCGAAAAACTCCACGCCGATGTTGGAGACGCCAGACGCGAAAACGCCAGTGGTGAGAAAGAGGCTAAGGGCAACGATCCGAAACATCAGTGAAGGAAATAAAGGCGCGGACAAAACGAGGCGGACGCCGGCGGGCTAGAAGCGATAATCGAGGCTGACCAGATCGAGCAGGCTCTGGAGGACCATTTTACCAAACGGGCGTTGACCAGCGTAGATCACGGCTCGGCCGGTCATCCCCGGGCGGAGCTGGGCGTCGGGATTTTGCACGTCGATCTGGGCGGCGAAGATGCGCTCGACGGGCACCTCGTGGCCCTCGCGATCGATGAACGTGCTGACGTCTCCAGAGCGCGTGGCGGAAAAGGCGGCGGGCATGTTCTTGGTGATCGGCACGAGCGGCGCGTCCACGATCTGCCCGTGAAAGGCGCTGCCGGGGTACGAGTTGGCCTTGAATTCGACCCGCTCGCCGGGCGCGACGTAGCGGACCTGTCTCTCATTGAGCGGGATCTTGATCCGGATGGGATCGAGCGGGGTCAGTTCGCAAAGGAGTTCGCCGCTCTTGAGCAGCATGCCGGTCTTGAGATGGAGGTCCTTGGTGAGGATGAGTCCGGCATGAGCCGCCCGGACCTCGAGCTGATCCACATCGCGCCGGGCACTGGCGGCTTCAGCCGCATAGCGTTTGCGGAGATTCTCGAGCTGCTGCTGCTCGGCCGGCTTGTCGAGGCCGAGGGCGCGCTGGAGCTGTCCCTCGGTGGAGCGCAGGCGCTGCTCGGTCATGATCAGCTTCTGCCGCAGTTCGCGATTTTCCAGGCGGGCGAGCACCTGCCCGGCGGTGACGCGGTCGCCCTCCTTGACGAAGATTTCCACCACGAAGCCCACGACCTCCGGACGCACCTGCTCCGGCTCGGCGAGCTCGATCGCGCAGACCCGCTTGATCTTTAACTCCATGGGCATGAAGCAGGCCCCGAGGAAGAGGGCGAGCGGGAGGCCGAAGACGACGCCAATGCGGCGCCAGCGGCCGCCGGGTTTAAGGTCTTCGCGAGTGAGTTTTAGCTGTTGCACAAAGTGGAGGAGCGGGACACCCACCCAACCGATTCCGGCGAGCCAGGCAAACCAATCCGAGAGCCCCTCGAGACCGAGCGGCTCAAGGTGAGGCTTCATAAACACGATCAAATTGTAAATGACCCAGTAGCCGTAGATCCACGAGAGGATGGCGTAAGTGTAGAAGAGCCAGAGCCGCTTTTTCGGCAGCGGCAGACGGGAGAGGAGCCCTTCCTTGTGGCTGCTGCCGAAGAGGATCTGGTTGATCTTGTGCTGGATGAGAGCGCGCGATTTGCCCTGGAGATTCGGCACCTCGATCAGGTCGGTCATGATGTAATAGCCGTCGAAACGCATCAACGGGTTCGCGTTAAAGAGGATCGTCGAGACCGAGGCGATGAGGATGATGTTGAAGAGGAAGTCCTTGAACCAGCCGGGCTGCACGACCGCCCAGAGAAAGACGGCAAACGCGGCGAAGATCAGCTCCACGTAAATGCCGGCGGCAGAAACGAGCATGCGGTGCTTGCGATTCGGCATCACCCAGGAGTCGGTGACATTCACGAAGAAATACGGGGTGAAGACGAGCGACATGAAGCCGACTTCGTGGACTTCGCCGCCGAAGTTTTTGCAGGTGAGCCCGTGGCCGAGTTCGTGGACGCTCTTGAGCAGGATCGTGGTCACCCACATCAGCGCGAGATTTTCCCAGTGGAAGATATTCGCGAAGGCCTCGTCGAGATGCTCAGCGTGCTGAAAGAACACCGCGGTACCCGCGATAATGATGGCGATGGAGATCCACATTGCCTGCTTTGTCCAGATCCACCAAAAGGGCTTGGCCATCGCCCCGAAAATTTTGTCGGGATCGAAGAGCGAGAAGCGGAAGAAGAACACCTGATTGGCCAGCGCGTAGAGGCCGCCTTTTTTTTTCTTCTGCGTCCTCGCTGCATCGTAGCGCGCTTTCAACCGCATCCCCTGCACGCTGAGGAATTGCAGGATCGCCAGGTCGTTCGCGAAACGAAGGAGCCGCTCATTCACTTCCTCCGGGGTGTAGTCCAGCCGCACATGCGGAAAGCGCTGCTGGTAGGCCGCCCGCACCTGGCCGAAGGTGCGGCGCCCGTCGAAAAGCGTGGCGAGGTAGTAGTCCTCATCCGTCATCCGGAAGTACTGGAGCGAGATCGGATCCTTCACCACGTAGTAGGTGCGGCCCTCGTAGCGCTGCTGCGTGATGACGAGATCCCGCCGGAGCGGCGGCATGACCACGCTTTCCTGCTGCGGAGGCGGTGGCGGTGAGAGGGGCTCGGGATGGACTGGCGCAGCGGCAGCCATGGTCAGGTCGTTCAGCGGAGCTTCGCAAAATCCGCCATGCCCCGCATGCCGGCTTTGATTTTGTGGTCGGCGTTATCGATCAGCACCTTGACCCGGAAGAGCCCGCTCCCCGCGTCGATGCGCGGATCGATGAATGAAACCCTGCCCGGGAAATCCTGCGTCCCGATGACCGGAAACCGCACCGGGATCTCCTGATCCTGCTTCACGGTCTGCATCAGCTTCGGGTCGAGGTAAAACTGGACGTAAACCTGGTCGATGTTCACCACGTCGAGCAGCTTTTCCACGCGGTCCACCGCCTCGCCGGCCTCCTTGTATTTCTTTACCACGATGCCGTTGAGCGGGGCGCGGATCGTCTTTTCCTTGAGCCGCACGTGAGCGGCGGCGAGCTGGATTTTTGCCAGCTCGAGCTCGGTCTGCTTTTCCAGCGCAGCTTCCTTGGAGCCGATTTTTTCGTTGTAGAGCTTCTGCGCGCCTTCAGCCGTGAAGCGCCGCTGCTGCACCACCTGGGTCGCCTGCTGCACCTCCAGCTCTTCCTTTTCGCGGCGCAATTCGATCAGCACCTGGTTTTCCTTTACCGTCGCCCCTTCCTCCACCAGCACGTGATCGATGATTTCCTGGAGCACGGGCGAACTAACGCTGACCTGCTTGAGGGGAACGACGAGGCCCTGCGTATCCTCGGCTGAGGCGGCCACGGCGAGGGTTACAAAAAAGAGGAAGAAGCGTCGGGGCATCGGGAAAAAACGTGGGATTAAAGGTTTATCGGGGCGATACCGCCAGAAACAAGAGATAAACCCCGCCAGCGCACAGGGGAAGATCCGCGTGGTATCCGCCGCGCGAAAGGACGCAGCGTTCCGGATCCAAACCTTTCACTGCCGACCGGACACGCCTCGAAATCGACAAACCTGCACGGGCCGCCTACGGTCGAATTTCCCATCGTCCTCCTCGCCTCTGGCACGGGGGATATCCGCGAATGCGCAACCTGACCCAAGCCATCTCCACCAAGATCCGCGAACGCCTCTACTCCAGCGGAATTTTTGCCCGCCTGCAGCGAGGCGCTGAGAACGCCAGGCGCCAACTCCTCGGCAAGCGAAATGAGCCGGCGGAAAACGCGAATCTCCTCCCACTGCTCATTCAGGTGCTTGCCGCTTTTTCCATGGCAAATGGGGAGGTGCTGGAGGAGGAGATCGACTCCTCGCTCGGATTTTTGCGCTACGACTACCCGGAGGCGGTCTATTCCGAACTGCGGAAACTTTTTCGCCAGGCACTCAACGAAACGCAGGATCTGAACACGATGGCGACCAGGCTCGCGAGTGAACTCAGCCCGGAGCGCAAGGTGATGCTCGGCGTGCAGCTCTACGATCTGATCTCCAAGGCAGGCATGGAGCGGGCGCAGGTGGTGACGTTCTATTCCTTCATGACGCAACTGGGCATGGCGGCGCAGGCGATCGACATCGTTTACCAACTGAACGCGGCGGAGGAATCCGACAAGGGGATCTACCAGCAGGGGCAGTCGCCGCTGGAGTCGCTCACCTTCGGCGCGAATAACTCGGCGGACGTGAAACTCAAGGGCCTGCAAGGCACGGAGCGGCTCGTGGCCTTCCGCTATCACGATCTCATCCTGCTGAAGAATAAGAGCAGCAGGGGCATCGTAGTCCGCGGGCGGCCCCTCGGTCCGGGGGCGTTTTGCCGCGTGTATTCCGGGCAGCGCATCGTGCTCGGCGAGCAGGTGCTCACCTATCAGGACCTCGCGTTTTATTTCAACGCGAAGAAGAACGTCTCGGTCACGCAGGTTTACCTGACCATCGACAACGACGACGAAGTGGAAATGGAGCGGGCGCGCTCGCGCGAGTCGTGTCTCGAGGTGCGCTTCGGGCTGAAGGTGCAGGTGCGGGCGCTGAAGAATGTGGACGCACTGCTCAATGGCGTGGCACTCCGGCCGGGGACGAGCGTGGAGGCGACGCTGGATGACAAGATCGTCTTTCACAACAGCTCCGAGCTGCCGCTCAACGACCTACGCCGCCGCGCCCGCGCGTTGGGCGGGCGCTTCCAGCTCAAGGCCTACAAATCCGGCTACCTGGTCTCGAACAATCCTTCGCTCCTCGAACAGGACGACATCCTCCTCTCTCCCGGCACGGGCGGCGAGGTGCTGCTGAAAATCCTCTGCGACTACGAAAACCGCGTCGGCAAACTCGAAGTGCTGCAAGCCGACCGGCCGATCCTGGTCGGCGACGTGCCCGTCCGGCAGACGGCCGACCTGAAGGACGGCGACACCATCCGCATCGACACCGGCCAGATCCTCCGCTGCAACTTCGCCGAGCGGCTCATCGAGGAAGAGCGCAACATCATCTCCCAGCTCGAGGTGCGAGACATCACTCACCGCTTCCGGAAGAAGGACATCGCGCTCGACAGCATCAATTTCACCGTGAACCGCGGCGAGATGGTGTGCGTGATGGGCGCGAGCGGGTGCGGCAAATCGACGCTGCTCCGCGCGATGGCGGGACAGCTCGCGCCGCAGCAGGGCGAGCTGCTGCTCAATGGGCAATCGCTTTACAGCAATCACGAGGCGTTGAAACGCTTCGTGAGCTACATCCCGCAGGATGATGCTTTCGACGATCATCTCACCATCGAGGAAAACATGAGCTTCGCCGCCGCGATCCGCGCGCCGCACCTCTCGAGCCGCGACCGGCAGCGCCGGATCGAGGGCAAGCTGACCGAGCTCGGGCTCAGCGAGCGGCGGCAGAATGTCGTCGGCACCGCGGTGAAAAAGACGCTCTCCGGCGGCGAGCGCAAGCGGCTGAACATCGGCCTCGACATGGTCTCCGGCGCGGATGTGTTTCTTTTTGACGAACCAACCAGCGGCCTCAGCTCGAAGGACAGCGAGCACGTCATCGAGATCATCCGCGCGATGGCGCACAATAAGATCGTCCTCGTCACGATCCATCAGCCCACCTCGAAGCTCTTCCAGATGTTTTCGAAGGCGCTGCTTTTGGACAAGGGCGGGCGGATGGTCTTCTATGGCACGCCGAGCGAGATGCTCGCCTACTTCGCCACCGCGGAGCACGAGCAGCATTTCGGCACCGATCTCGGCGGCTGTCCGGCCTGCGGCACTACGCGGCCGGAGTTCATCTTCGACGTGCTGGAGACGCCACTGCGCGACTTGAGCGGTGACGTCATCTTCGAGGAAAACAACCAGGGCCAGCTCATTCCCGCACGCCGCTTTTCGCCGGATTACTGGCGGGATAAATTCGACGCCTACCGCCTGCTCCTCGAGACCAAGCTGGTCAATCTCCGCAAGCCTTCACCGGCGCCCCAGCCTCTGCCCCTGCCCACGGAGACGCCGGTGCGCCGCCGCCAGAGCATCCGCTGGGGCGATGAGTGGACGCAGCTCCGCACGCTGCTCCAGCGCGCGTTCGTCGCCAAGTTCCGCAACCGCGGCAACCTCATCATCACCACCGTCGCCCCCCCCGCGCTGGCTGCTCTGATCGGGTGGGCGCTTTACTTCACCGACAACGAGTCCGGCCGCTACGACTTCGCCAGCGCCTTTCACATCCCCACTTACATCTTCATGTCGCTGCTCATCGCCATGTTCCTCGCGCTGATGAACAGCGTGGACGACATCATCCGCGATCGCGTGGTGCTGCACCGCGAGCGGAATCTGGACGTCCGCCTCCCCTACTACATTTTCGCCAAGTTTCTCACCCTCGCGCTCTTCTCCGCCGTGCAGTGCGCGCTGTTCGTTTTCGTCGGCAATGCCATTCTCGAGATCCGCGGGATGTTCTGGCTCTACTTCAGTTGGATGTTTATCACGGCGGCGAGCGGCACCAGCCTCGGGCTGCTCATCTCCTCGATCGTGGCCGATGCGAAGACCGCGGCAAACTTCGTTCCGCTCGTCCTCATCCCGCAGCTCATCTTCGGCGGAGCCCTGATCAAATACGAGGAGATGAATCGCGATCTCGATGCGATCTATACCTTCAAGCGCTGGTTCAGCACCCACCCGAACGCCGCCGGCTCCTCCACGCGCGACGACGCCGCGCTGCGGGTGCCGATGCTCAGCCGCTTCATCGCCACGCACTACAGCTACGAGGCGCTCATCGTCGCGCAGGCCAAGCTGAACCCGCTCGCCATTCGGCAGGGGAAACTCCAGACGCAAATCGACGGGCTCGTCCAGCAGGGCTCCCGCAGCGAAACCGACATCGCCCGCCTCGAAGACCTCAAGGACACGCTCGCCCTGCTCAGCGGGCTGGAAAGCCGCTCCATCGTGGACGTGGAAAAACGCCTGCGCCGTGTGGACAACGTGATCGCCGGCGGTGCGCTCGATGCCGGCGGTCTGCGGAGCAAGGCGAACGGCATCACCGCCGACCAGCTCTACACAAATCAAAAAGTCTCCGACCTCGTGGGCAAAGCCGAGACCGAGCAGATCGACTACCGGCGATCGAAAGCGGTGAACGTCTTTTTCGGACCGGAAAAGCGCTTTCGTGTGCCGTGGATTCGCCGCACCGGACCGTTCTCGTTCAAGCTCGAAATCGCGAACCCGCCCGTCGTGGCCTTGAGCGTTTACGGCTTCAACATGTCGATACTTCTCGGTTCTTCACTGGTCCTGCTCTTTGCCCTCCAGCGGATTCTGAAACGGCAGTTGCGGACGCGCGGCGTGTAGCCCGCGCCCGAACCGAACTCAGGAGCCCCGGAGCCGCGCTTGCACGAAAGCGCGCGCCAGATTGAGCTGATCGTAGTCGATCGTGGCACCCAACGCCTCGCGCACGGGAGCCAGTCGATCAATGCCGTGGCGGGCAAAGGCGGCCTCGATCCGGGCCTGTTCGTCAGCGGAAAAAAAGCGTCGCGGATCGCACTCGCGCCCGAGCGCGATCATCTCCGCGAGGTGCTGGACGACCGTCCGGGTATTCATCCCGCGAGCGGCCGCCACTTGCTGAATCGATTTACCCGCCAGGAACAATTCCCAGGAATCCGCCGCGGTCCCTTTCGCCACGCGCTTCGGCTCCGGCCCTTTCCACTGCTGGAGCGAGTCGGCGAAGACCTGCTTCGGATGGGTTGCCAGGTAGTTTTCGATCTCCGCGATGAAGGTGGGGCCGAACTCCGCGCTCTTCTTTTCCCCCACGCCGCCGATCCGTCCGAAGGCTTCCGGCGTCGCGGGATAATCGCGCGCCATCAGCCGCAGCGAGACGTCGGAGAAAATCACATAGGCCGGCACATCGCGCTCGTCGGCGATCCGCTTGCGCAGCGTGCGCAACCGCTCAAAGAGCCGTTCGTCACAGGCGATGTTCCCCTCGCGACGCTCGCGCGGATTCGCCACCTCCATGGGCCGCGTGAGCGTGATGGCGCGGCGGGAACGGAGCGCGGCGATTCCTTCTTCGGTCAGCTCGATCGTGCTGAATTTTTCCGCCGTCTGCCGGAGCAGCCCGAGCCGCACCAGTTCGCGGCCGATCGACTGCCACTCCGTACGCGAGTGTTCCTTGCCGATGCCGTAGGTCGAGACGCGGTCGTGCCCCCACTTGAGCAGTTTTTCCGTGCGCGCGCCGGTCAGGACTTCGATGAGGTGATTCAGCCCCACACCGAAGTTCTGCGTGGCCTGCCGGACCCGATAGACGCATGAGAGCAGCTTTTGCGCGGCCAGCGTGCCGTCGAAGGTCTCGCGCGGCGCGAGGCAATTGTCGCACGCGCCGCAATTTTCCTCCGGAAACTCCTCCGAAAAATACGCAAGCAGCGCCGACCGGCGGCAGGACGAGATCTCCGCATAGTGGACCATCTGCTGGAGCTGTTCGCGCGCGATCCGCTGCTCCTGCGGGTCGGGTTTTTCGTCGATGAATGCGGTCTGCTTCACCACATCGCCCGAGCTGTAGAGCAGCAGGCACTCGCCGGGCAGACCGTCGCGACCGGCGCGCCCGGTTTCCTGGTAGTAACCCTCCACGTTTTTCGGCAGGTCGTAGTGGATGACGTAGCGGACGTTCGGCTTATTGATCCCCATGCCGAAGGCGATCGTGGCGCAGATGACATGCACTTCGTCGCGGAGAAAAAGCTCTTGATGCCGCCCGCGGACCGCGGGATCGAGCCCGGCGTGATAGGGCTTCGCACGCACCCCATCCGCGGCCAGACGCTCCGCGACCGTCTCCGTCGCCTTGCGGCTCGCGCAGTAGATGATCCCGCACTCGTGCTCCCGCGCGCGGGCAAACTGGAGCGCCTGTTCATAGGGTTTCGCCTTCGGCAGCACGCGGTAGGTCAGGTTCGGCCGGTTGAAGCTGGCCACGTAGCACTGCGGGTCGCGCAGCCGGAGATGCTCCACGATATCGACGCGCACGCGATCCGTGGCCGTGGCGGTGAGCGCCATCACCGGCACGCCGGGGAAGTGGTCGCGCAGATCGGCGAGCTGCCGGTATTCCGGCCGGAAATCGTGACCCCACTCACTCACGCAGTGCGCTTCATCCACCGCGAACTGTGCGATGGACCACCCCTTCAGCACCTCGAGAAAGCCGGAGAGCATCAGACGCTCCGGCGCCAGATAGAGCAGTCGGTATTCGCCCTGATGCAGCCCGCGGAACCGTGCCTTGGATTCCTTCTCGCCCAGCGTCGAGTTGAGGAAAGTGGCCGCGATGCCGCTGGCGGTGAGCGCATCCACCTGATCCTTCATCAGCGCGATGAGGGGCGAGACCACGACAGTCAATCCCGGGCGGAGGAGCGCGGGCAGTTGAAAGCAGAGCGACTTGCCCCCGCCCGTGGGCAGGAGCGCGAAAACATCGCGACCCGCGAGCGCATCGGCGATGATCTCCTCCTGGAGCGGGCGGAACGAGTCGTAGCCGAAAGCCGACTTGAGGGTGGGAAGCAAATCCTTCACGACCGGCAGTGTGCCAGACATCTCAGCGGTTTTCGCCATCCAAACCGCGCCGACTCAACGCCGCGGTGCCGGGACCAGCACGGACTGCATGCCCGCCGCCGTCGCCGCCGCGATGCCCGTTGCCGTGTCTTCAAAGACGAGGCAGTGCTCGGGCGAAACATCCAGGCGCAGCGCGGCTTCGAGAAACGGGTCGGGCGATGGTTTGCCGCGCTGGTAATCCTCAGCGCAGACGATCGCTTTGAAGAGATCGACGATCCCGAGCGCGCGCAGCGTACTCATCACGATGCGGCGGTGCCCGCCCGAGGCGACGGCCAGCGGCTTCACCCCATGAAAGCGTTTGGCCAGCTCGACCACCGGCTCGATGGCCGCAATCTGCGGGCTGAGTTCGAGAAAGATCGACTCCTTGTGCGCGACCGTCTTGTCCACCGGAAGGGC